>TARA_B110000211_G_scaffold92073_2_pt1 | contig 46983 bp, 64 predicted proteins | sample TARA_B110000211 | Tara Oceans TARA_B110000211 (sample SAMEA4397516) | marine metagenome | biome: Polar Biome; feature: [DCM] deep chlorophyll maximum layer (ENVO:01000326); material: water (ENVO:00002006), including particulate matter (ENVO:01000060) such as... | depth 30 m
ATCATATGCACCACCAGCCCCACCAATCATAAAAATAATTTTAATACCTTTTTCACGAGCTTCTTTGATCTCTTCCCACATAGTTTTAAATTTTTCATTATCTGGTGGGAAATCATTTAAATGAATATAGGGCTGATCATTACTATCTAATCCAAAATGAAAAGAAGATAAATGAATATGTGTCACCTTAATTGGGTTTTGATCTAATACAGGTCGTAATCCAACAAAGGTTTGATAATAATAGATGATTCTATTTGACATATATACTATTATAAATTATTATTTATGCCATTCTTATGTGATACAAAAATAGTGTGCCATAAAATAACATACCTAATAACACAACTATTGCAGTAAGTGTAAGTGTTATATCTATAACACTGTCATAAGGGGTTACTATTGTTTTATTTGTATACTGTCGTAAGTAAGTCATTATTTAATAATATAAATATTATATTATTAAGGTATTTATATTCATTTTTTAAAATTAACTTTATTTTCCATCATGGGGTAATACAGTAAATGATCGTAATGATGATTTATTATTTAAATTAATACTTAGATATCAAACTCTTGTCCATCTTTATAAATTCCATCAACAAGTCCAACTTCAATACATTTTTCAGCATCCCACCAAATATCTTTTTTTAATAGTTTCTTTAATTTTGATTTAGTTAGATTGCTATATTCCATATATAATTTATAAAGTCGGTCCATCAATGCCTGGTTATTAGTATGATCATCTTCTAATTCTGCCATTGTACCCCACATACTACCACTGAGCTGATGTATTAACATATATGAGTGTTTTGTAATATATCTTTTTTTACCGACAATTGAAAGTAAGGTTGCTGCACTTGCAGCAGTTCCTTCAATAATTGTATGAATTGGTATTTCAGAATTAAGTATTGCGTCAATACCAGCCATTGATTCAAATAAGTCCCCGCCATAACTATTAATGTGTAGAAAAATAGGTTTTGGAGTAATGTCAAAATTAGTAAACTTATTTTTAATTTTCTGTAATGCTATATTTTTAATATGAATTTCATAAATTAACCGTTGAATACTCTCATTTGTTACATCCGCATTAAACCAAATATGGTTATCTACCATTTTAACATCTGTTTTCTCATCCTCACTATCATCATCATCATTCTTCGATTGTTTTTTATCGGATTTATGTTTTTTATTAAAACTATAAGTAAGTTGGTGTCGTCGTTTCATATAGTTAACTATAACGTTATATATTTAAATAATAATTTAGTAATTTATATAAATGAAAATAATAATCTTACGTCATTGTAAAAGATTTGAATCGCCCGGATTTAAAACAACTCTAACTAATAGTGGATTTTTACAAGCTGATGCCCTGATAGAAAAATTAAAACATTTAGATATTAATGTAGTTATGTGTTCACCATTTATCAGAACAATTCATACAATATTTCCATATGCAATGTGGAATAGTAAATTAATAATGCTTGAAAACTCATTAATTGAGTATCTTGATTTAGATATTCATACACGAGAATCAATACAATATAATTTTGATACTTACGGAAATTATCTTAAACTGGGACTTAATATTCATTACAACTCCTTTTTAACATTAGAAGATGTTAAGATTCATGAAACAGAGGAACAACTTCATACACGAACGAGAAACTTTTTAGAACATATCAAATATAATTTTAATGAGACTACGAATGTTTTACTTGTTTCTCATATGAGTACATGTAATTCGTTGAAAAAATATTTTGTTCAAAATACAGGAACCGAAGATCCATTTGAAATGGGTTCATATGAAGTGTATGAATTATAACTAAAAATGCTTATTTAAAGTTTATAAAATATCTTTACATACTTCATTATGTCACTAATCAGTTATAATATTACTGATAATTTTAATAAGATTATAAAAGAGTTAATAAGTGATGGAGAATTAACAGAGTTAGATCATAAAGTAATACGATATTTGAAATATATTAATGAAAATAAAAATAAATATCCCTTACCGACTAAATTGAAAATTATTACAAGATCAACTGCTGCCCGATTTTATTATAAAGATGAAAGTTTATTTACTGAAATTGAAAGAGTTGCAACATTACTATATAACGATATTACAAAAGAGAAAAGAAATAAAATAATTGAAAATGTAATTGGAATGCAGTATAAAGAGTTTGAATATAATTATTTAAAAAAGAAAAAAAAAGTTAAGAAAAATCAATTTTATAATTGTTTTTCGGTTAAAATAAAAGCAACTCCAAACTCTACTGTTAATATGAAGTTTTTTAATAATGGTAGTATTACAATGACTGGATGTATTGAAGATGATAGTGCAACGAATGCTTTGAAGACTATGATTAAATATTTAAAACATCATTCAGCAAAGTTTGAAAATCCAGATAAGATCGATACAATTAATTATAAGGATTTGCGAACAACAATGATTAACAATAATTTTTGTTTAAACTTTAATGTAAATAGAAATAAATTATATACTTTATTAAAGGATAACTATGATTTATTTATTTCATATGAACCCGAAAAATATCAAGCAGTTAAAGTTAGTTATATGTTTAATAAATCGAATAAATATACCGATGGTATCTGTTATTGTAACAATAAATGTAAAGGGAAGGGATGGGGATTAGAAGATGGTGATTGTAAAAGAGTTACAATTGCTATATTTCAGTCTGGTAATATTGGAATTAATGGTAGTCGAACAATTGAACAAATTCGGGAAGTGTATCAGTTTATTAATACAATTATGAAAACACATTATAATGATGTCATTCGTTTTTCAATATTAGATATCGATAAATATAAGGATGCTCCGAAAAAAATAAAATTAAAAATTAAAAAGGTTTAAAGACGTAATTAATTATTATAATTATTAAAAATGAATTCAGAATATCTATTTAGTTTCAAAACTATACAGTCAAATGTAATAAAAACTTTGGGAGAGGCATTGAAAGAAATTTTAACTGATGCAAATATATCCTTTAATAAGACAGGAGTTAAAATTTGTGCGATGGATGCCACCCAAACCGTTTTAGTACATTTAAAACTTGATGCTGATAACTTTGAAGAATATCATTGTAGCAAATCAACTATAATTGGAATTAATATGCAGAATCTATTTAAATTATTAAAAACAATGACAAATAATGATACACTTTTTTGGGGAATTAAAAAAGATGATGTTAATTTTTTAATTATTAAAATATACAATAATGATAAGAATATTACAAATACATTTAGATTACCACTACTTGATTTAGATAATATTAATATTACAATCCCACCAGCGGAGTTTGATTCAATTATTACATTGCCGTCCTCCGACTTTCAGAAGATCTGTCGTGATATGCATAATATTTCAGATACAATTGAGATCTGTAACTCAGGGAATCTTCTTTATTTTAAATGCGATGGATGTATTGCACAACAAGAAACCATTATGGGGGGATCCTCTGATGAGGTTGGATTACAATTTGTAAAACAATCAAATGATAAAATAATTCAGGGATATTATAATTTAAAACATTTAGTGATGTTTACTAAATGTACCAATTTATGTAATACAATTGAATTGTATATGAAGAATGACTTTCCAATTGTTATTAAGTTTCAAGTAGGTAGTCTTGGAACATTAAAATTAGCAATTGCTCCTAAAATAAATGATTAAATAAATTTATAGGGTTTATGACAACCACCATATTTTTCTTCAATCATTATTGTATCAATCTCAATCTTTAATTGATTCCAAATAAATAATTTATTTTCTAATTTATTTTTTTTCTTTTCTAAAATTTTAATTTTAGTCACTGTATCTCTGTCTAAAATATTAGAAATAAGTTTATATGATATATTAAATAATTTGGAACAATTAATACAATATGATTTATTTAAAAAATTTGGATATTGTGTTGTAATAACTTTAATAAGTTTTAAAACAACTTTTATAAGACCAGGTCCTAATATATAATCACAGTTTTCAAAATCAAAAATAACCAATACTTTTTTATATTTATAAACCTTTTCCATTATATATGCCACTAAGCGAATTGTATCTTCCGAATTAGTATATTTATTAATATCTATATTACATGCTTTGCAAATAATTATTGGATATTTTTGTTTTGTAATCCCACCATAATACCATGCTTTATCATCTAATGCATCTTTTATGTCAGACCTTGTTATTAATTCTGGTTTATATTTTTTTCGATATTCGATTAATTTATAAAAATGTTCAGTTGATTGAAGAATCTCATTTTTATTTACATGTAATATATTTTTTAAAACATCTTTATTTATTAATATATTCTTAATATATTTACTGTTACTATTATGTTTACTATTATAGGTTTGAAGTACGCTATTTAATAGTATTTCTTCTTGTAATCCATACATATATAATTAAAATTATTTTTTAATTATATGATTTTAACTTAATTTGGTTTATAACGACGTAACCAATCTTCTGCCATTAACTTGGCATCTTTACTATAATAAAAAGTTAGTAGACTTCGTAATGTTTTTATATCTTCATTTTTAAGATCATTCAGATCGCCTAATCCACTAGCTCTCGTAGTAACCTTCATCCAGGCTCTAACAAAAGATTTAATCTGTTTTATAATCATGTCTTTTTTCATTTTAGATATTGATTCTGTTTTTGGTTTCCACATCCCCCTATAATTTGTTATAGGCTTATTTTCCCGTTTTTGTATTAGAGTTTTAACTACTTTTTTATTTTTTGTACCTAATAAATATAAAATATCTTGTAGATCTTTAGTTGTCATCGCACGACCACTTACATGCCATAACGCAGTTGCAATAGTTTTCTTTTTTTGAGGACCAACTATATGATATTTTTTTTTTAGTTTTTGTAAATCTTCCAATGTTAATGGCATTATAATATATACTTATATAATTAAGGAGCTCCACGCCCTCTTCCACGACCTCCTCTTCTACGCCCTCCTCTTCCACGCCCTCCTCTTCTACGCCCGTGTCCACCGTGATGACCGCCACGATGACCGCCACGATGACCGCCACGATGTCTTCGTCGCATTGGTCCTCTCCAACCGCCCCATCCACCGTAGTATGGCCACCATCCGATGGGGTTATACCATGGATATCTAATGGTATATAATGATTGTGGTTGTCCGGTTGACCACGATACGCAATCTCTTCTAAAAAGTGGACCACCACTACCACCTTCTGCACAACTACCTTCCCCACTTTCATTTATGCACCATCCACAGTTATTACATTCGGCACAACTTCTTTCATCCTTACCAAATGGATTCCATACTGAACGTCCGCAGTTAGTACACATAAAGTTCTCAATAGTTTCATCTTGACATACTAAACATAATAACAATATTACAATAGAAATTCCAATAATATATTTATTTAAATATTTTTTCATTAATTATAAATTATATAAATATTATTTATTTACAATTTCCCAGTCTATTTCCAATTCTTTATATAAATTATCAATCATTGTTTGTATATTTAATTCATCTAATTCAGTTATTAAATTAGTAACATATACTTTTATATTTTTAGCAACTGCGATCGCAGTATGTATTGCTTTTTCTTGGACTTCGATTTTAATATCATCTAATACTAAATTTCTATTATCCAAGTTAAAATATTTATTTAAATAATCGTTAATAAAAAGAGAATGTAACATTGCATCGGTTGCTGCGGAGTTTGCTATTCTAATAACATATTTATTATATGTTTCAATATTTTTAATTGCGAGTTTACTGGTAGCAATTGCTCGGGTCGCATCATATCCGGCACGAGTTGCATATATTACTGCGGTATCTTCTGGTGGAAAAGACATATAATATTCTAGAGTTTCAATACATTCATTGCTCATTATATAATCATATAATTTAATTAGTAATGACATATATAATATAATCCAATTATTATATTTTTAAAAAGATGGTCTTATCCACGTCGATTATATTTTCCTAAGGAACTTCGCATTGTAATATTATTTTTCTCAATTCTTGTATGTTCTGGATTATTAAATACTACAGTTGGATCAAAATCTTTTACTGATATTTCATGGTCTCGTTGTTTTTGAGCTTTGTCAAATGCTGCACTAACGTCATAATACTGTCTCTTATTTAATTCTTCTTCACTTTGTTCAAACTTAAAGAAATCAATAAATGGTTGAAATGGAGTACAATTTTGTAATGTCGTTTGAACAACATTGCAATGGGGGTCTGGTCTAGTATATGTAATATTTTCAAAATCAATATTATTTTGACCAGGTAATGTTGTACCAAACTTAACTTTATCATCATCTATTTTTTTTGTTGGGATAGTATAATCAATTTTAGACATTATATATTATATAAATATTAATCTTTATTAATATTTATGTCTTTTTCACCGACAATATTATTTTCTATAAATTTAAATAATTCAAAAAAAAAAAATCATAGTATCTTAAATAATATTATAAAGTTTTATAAATTAAATTATAATATCAAAATTATTTATTTAGATAATGATTATCATATACATAATTCTTGGTCAATAACAGAAAGAATGTTAATTATAAATAAATCTTTTTTTACTAATATGTTTAATTTATATAAGTTACATGAAATTTATATTTATAAACAGTCTGAGATTACTAAATATCCTAAATGGATTAAATTATATAATGATTTAACACAAAAGTTTTTAAATTATAATGTAGAAGATATTCGTACAATGACGAATATTAAAATAATTGAAACGGAATGTATTTTAGTTGATAAGATTGATGAAACAAATAGATTTTTGGAAGAGCATGTTTCAAGAATTGAATATGATATAATAAATTAATATATAGTCTATTTCTTCTTAGCTAATAATTTTTCTTTCATACGAATATGTTTTTTTGAATATACATTACATCCTTTTCTAGTATGTTTTTTATCTTTTTTTCGTTCTCTGTTACTCTGTTTTTCTTTAAATGGCATTTATAATAGTTATATTATAATTTATTTAAATATATCCCAGTTTATTAAAAAAACTCCTAGTAGTGCTTTTTAAAAATATTTAAAGATACTAATAATATTATTTTTTATTAGAAATTAAAATTAAAATTTAATTTCTAATATATTAATATAATGTTACAAATTAAATCAGACACAATTTCAGAATGGATAACTATTGAACATACTAGTACTATGGAGGTAATTGGGTGGGGAACGTATGGTAGTAATATTTCTGTTCCACAAAGTTCTTTAACATTCGTAAAGGATGTTCCTCAAACATTAGAGCATACGCCCAGTATTCCGGCCCTGGTCCCGGTTGATAGACCACATCGCTCAGAGTATGATGCAGTTGGTATTATAGAGACAATAACAGATGTTGCTCTTATATATAGAGGTGGTAGTTTTACAGGACCAGGAGATTTTCCCTACTTTACTAATAAACTTAATTATGCACAGGATGCAACTGCTGTCGCTGCAATTATAATTAATAATAAATATGATGATGAACTATTATCAATGGGTCCAGCAAGTACTTCAGCTGATCCACCGACAAACGTCGATGCGAGCAGTATTACTATACCTGGATTTTTTGTTACATTTAGAAGTATTCTACCATTTATAAAAGACTTAGTACTCCAGCAAAATAATGTACAAGTTAGATATATTCAATCTCCAACAATGTGTTTCAGAAAAGGATCACAAGTATTAATTAATAATATTAGACATAAGAATATTGAAGATATTCAACGAGGCGACCATATAAATCAGAATAAAGTTGTAGGCGTTGTTTCTCAACAGCTAACTGGAAAAATTGTAAAAATAACTAAAAATGCTATTGCATTTAATGTACCATCTGTTGATACATTTGTAACACATGACCACAAACTTCATCATAAGAACTTAACATTCTTAGCTAAAAATCTTATTAATGGTAGCACAGTAATAGAAGAAGATGTGAATGAAACTGTTTATAATGTATTACTTGATAATTTTATTTACGATAAAATGAAAGTAAATAATATAATTTGTGAAACACTTCATCCACTTAATACACGAGCACTTGCTTTTTACAAAACTTATGCAGAGGATCAAACCAGAATAGGTAATAATACACCACAAAAATTATATGAGATTGCTCTAAATAGAGTTTCACAAAAAGATAAAAAGCTATACCCGAGTGAATTGTATTAATATATTCAATTTATCACCTTTGTAAAGCTTTCATCCATTCAAATACATAAAATATAGAAGCATTTACAATAAAAGAGCGAAGTAAAGTAATATTTAATCCTTTAACACTATCTTTTAATTTAAAATCTCTAATAATATCTCGATAACGTAATTCAGGATATGTTTGTTTTCGAGTTTTAATTACATCGATTGGATACGTACCCGTCCAATTGATTATACCTGCTAATCCACCATTTAAAAATGGATTATTATATTTATCTTGTAAATAATTATAACTTCCAAAATAAAGACTAAATGCAATTGCTTCTCGATAATATGTTGCTCCCAAACCAGTAAATGGATTTAATTTACCTTTAAACATTTCTCTAATCACATCACTTTCTTTTTTTATAAATCGTGTTTCTTTCTGAATCTGACATTTGATTAACTGAGGAACACTTATAATGGGTGATAAAATTGAACCACTTACATACCCACTTATAAAATGATTTTGATATATATCATAAAAATATCCATTCAATCCAAATATTAAACTATTAATAATTGAATTAGTCAATAGTGGTGGTCCATAACCTTTATAAAATCCTCGCAAACCTTCTTTTTTAATAATTGACATAAATGTATTGGTTAAGTTCATAGTAGAGGTTTGTAGCCTTACCTTAGCTGTGTCAAATGGATGTCCTATAACCGTTTGTGTCATACCAGCAACAAATCCCGATATTAAATCATTCATATATAACTATATTTTTTATTATTTATAATATTTACTTTACCGATTTAGGATCATAACCATCACATGTCCAACCATTCATACGATTCTTCGCCCGACGTCGGGCACAATTTGGACATTTGTCACTTTTAGAACACTTACTGCAAAAAAAGCACATTGGATCAACTGCTGCTCGTTTTGGCATTATATATAGTATTAATTATCTTATTTTACATAATATTTTTCCTTTTTAATTTTTATAAAAATCCAACTGGGATCTACGCTCCCACAGAGCGACAGTTTTGGCAACGGACGACGCAGACCCATTTCTTGAGGATTGGATCCAAGTCCCAATCACCATAGGATTCGCAGTTGCTGCAGACGGCCCCATCAATGTAGCAGTACACTGACACATTAGGACCGCAGTTCTTGACGGAGTCCACTACCATCATATTAGCTGTAATGACCATCGAGGTGTCATTGTAGAGGTCAACGGTTTGGTCCAAGTGAAACGGTCCATCGGACGCAATTCCACACAATTTGGTGGGCGAAACCCGCAACAAATAAGCATTAGCGGCTGAGTTTAACATTGTTGATAAGAAGTAATAACTATATATTCTATTAAATCGTTTATATATCCTTTTTATTATAATTGGGTTACCCTATATAAATGAGATAGTATTACTATCACCAAATATTATAGATTTTTTCATATATAAACTATTAATTATATCTATTTTATATGGAGCTAGATACAGATTACACTGGAAATTATAAAAATGATCCAAAAATTATAAAACTGACACAAGATGAATCAAATCATTATTTTAATAACAAGGATACCTCAAAGCAATTTTTATTAACTGATATTGGCAAGTATTCAATATCAAAACCACATTTGGCACAATGGATTACTCTAAAAATAATTACGTGTCTTAATTTGAGTTTAGAGGAGATTAAAAATAAGATGACTATAACTGATGCTACTGCCGGACTTGGGGGAGATTTATTTACCTTTGCTCAATATTTTAAGAAAGTGAATGGCGTAGAACAAAACTTAATACATTTTAATGTATTAAATCATAATTTGCAACAGTTGGCTTGTAAGAATATTACAATGTATAATAAAAATTATTATAACATATATGAACAACTCGACAATAATATTGTATTTATCGACCCACCGTGGGGTGGTAATAATTCTAAGGTGTATAAATATTTAAATTTATATTTAGATGGTAAAAACATCTCTAAAATAATAAATCTTTTGTATAAAATTAACGTAGAACATGTCTTTTTAAAAATACCCTTTAATTTTAATTTCTCCTTATTGTTACAAACCGTATTATACAATAATATGTCCATTCACCGATATAAAAATATTTATTTAGTATATTTACAAAAAAAAGATTTAAAAAAGATTTAAAATAAAATAGATGGAGCTCTAATACCTGGTCTAGCGGCAGCTTTAATTAAGTTTGTTTCTGTAAAAACTGTAAACTCATTTATTTTTTTATTGTCCTTTGTGTTATATTGTGTTGGAATAATATCTCTAATAGAAAAAGACTCACACATTTGTCCAATTGTCGTTGTAGTGCATGAATCACATGACGCACATCCATTTCTATCAACTGCTAAATCTCTATTGTCTAAAATAACACCGTTTGCATCTTCTGTTAATTTATTTCTATAATCAAAACTGGTATGTATATTCATATCCCCCATAAGAGAGGAGTTAACAATAGTATTTGATCGGTAATCGGTAAATTGACGCCCATCAGACATCAGTGCCGGACAATCTTTAAATTTATTATTCTGTATTTTAATAGAATTCATTATATATTATATATAAGATAAAAATTATTTTTATCTTATATTACGAAAAATAGCGATTAGAATTGATAGTAACTCTAATTTATGATTTGATTAATGTCCATCTTTTTTTACCCTTCTTATTAATTTTTAATATATATTCTTTATCATCATTACTTGATTTTAAAATAGTGCCTTCATCAAACTCATTTGGATCATCCGATGGTTTTTTACTTCGAGGTTTTATTTCAATTAGAATCTCTTTTTCAACTGATTCTTCAACTGATTCTTCAACTGGTTCTTCAACTGGTTCTTCTGTGATTCCACCAAGTAACATGATTGAATGCATTAAATCAACATCGACAGTCGGACGCGATTGCTGTACCTCAGAACTATTTATCTCTTCTATCTCAATCGTATCATCTGAATTGTCTGCGTCATCCTCAGTATCCTCATCGTCTTCATCATCTTCATCGTCTTCATCGTCTTCATCATCTTCATCGTCTTCATCATCTTCATCGTCTTCATCCTCCTCATCAACATCCTCTACAACATCCTCTACAACATCGTCGTCGTCGGTGTCTTCATCCGTTTCATCATCAAACTCTTCATCACTACTCTCGTCGGTATTTTCATCATCTTCATTAGTAAGATTATTAGATTGGTGTGATTGTTGTGATTGTTGTGATTGTTGTGATGTTTCTAACTGAGATTGGTCGACATCAAACTCTTCAAATGAAGAATCCGAATATGAATTACTCGGTGAAATTTGTGTCATAATTTTATTTTCAATAAAATTGCGGAGAGCAGACATATCCAATGTTAATTTTTTAAGCTGATGTTGTTGATTATTCATTTTCTTATAATTTACATAAATAATTCCTAGAACAACAATAATTAGAAGCGATAATAAAATCAATATAATATTTTGCATTATTTAATATTCTATTAACATTAAAATTAATCTGATTTAAACGATTTAAATATTTTTTTGGCATCATCGATTATGTCTTTATCGTAATTATTTTTTTTTAAAATATCAATTGCGATACCTTTTTTTGATATTCCTTTTTTAATTTTATACGTATAGTGAATAGTTTCATTGTTAATATTTGCACTAAATTTATAATTTTTAAATCCAATTTTTTTAGTATATTCTGGCAATTTCTCATAATGGGTTGTAATTAATACTCGTGTATTTTTAGACTTATTTAATTTATTTAAGATTGCACATGATCCTGCCAAACCCTCTTTATAATTTGTGGATGAAAATAATTCATCCAATACAATAAATGATTTTTTATTTGAAATATTATCAATTATACTTTTACATTTATTCATTTCAGCTTCAAATAATGACTCTTTATTTAATGTATCTGGCATATTAAGATGTGTTTTAATATAATCAATCGGTGTCATAACTGCTTTTTTAGACGATGATATACCAAGTGCGTGTGATAATATGATATTAACAGTAATAGCTTTAATAAAAGTAGATTTACCAGCAGCGTTTGGTCCAGTTATTGTAATATTATGTTTAATTTTAATTGTATTTTTAACTGGTTTTATTATAGAAGGGTGATATAAATCTTTAAAATAAATATATGTAGTATTTGATTTTTTAAAGGTTGTAAAACAATAATTCTCTTTAGTAATTAATTTGTTAATACAAAAGATACAATCAATTTCACCAATAAATCTAAATAATTTACTTAATGGTAGATTATTTCTTACATGGTTTACTGTGTATAAAATATCGCCAAGTTTTTCAATCATTTTAATTTTAGAAGGAATCACATCTAAATGATTTAAACAGTTCGTGATATCAGGAACATCATAATACTTAGAAAATTGTTCAATTAATACATTCGAGGAGCTTATAAACTGTTTAACTGAAATTAGTTTTGAATGTAATATATTTATCATTTTCTTAAGATCGACAGACTGTTTGATTTGTCGATAAAAAGAATAAAGATAAACACCGACATAAACTAAAATAGTAAATATTTGTTTATAAGATGTTATACCTGATATATAATTCTTAACAATATTTAGAAAAAAACTGACTGGAATTTTAACACCATAACATCTTAATAATATATAAGGGACAATTATACTTGCAATTGGTCCAATTATATTTAATAAGGGGTTGATATAAATATTATAAATTGAGGTGATATTTAATATTAATTTATTATTATTTAATAGTTCATTTAATTTTTGTATCGGTAAATTAAAATATAATTGATCAAAAATCTGTTGGAGAGATTCATCGATATCTTTATAAAACCATAATACATCATCTGTAAGAGCGTGAATATCTGTTAAATCGGTAGATATATTATTACTATTAATATACGTAACAATTTCTTTATTTTTATTAATTTTATTTTTATCATACGAATAACTGGACAACTGCTCTTTTAATATAATATTACCAAATATAGTTTGGGTTTTATTTATAGCCTTAAATATTGTATTTTCTTCTGTATGATTATAATTTGTAAAAATCTCTAGTTCTTTTAAATTGGTATCATCCGGTGCTTTATAATTTAATAATTTATTCGTTAATAATATTTTTTCATTTGATTGTATAGGATCAATGTTTAATTGTTCGCTTTTACCAAAAATATATTCCATCATAGTTATATTAAATTATATATTATTATTTTTTAATATAAACTTATGTTCAAAATTATTATAATTTATAATAATATATATTATAATTTATGTTTACAGTAAAATTAAATGAAGAATATGTAAACACTGCAAACGATTTATATCAATTAGTTACTATTTTATTAACCACCCATATAATATTATCTTTACATTGTGGTGGAAAAGGTTTAAAATTAGGATTAGGTGGAAGTATGTTTAATGATGATTTTGTGATGGTATTGGGATCTTTTATGTTAGGTATATTAGCGTATGAGTTAGTGTATTCAAAAGTATTAATATTTGTATAGATTTGGAAAAAAAAGGAAATAGCTATTATTTAAAAATTGTATTAAATTATACTATATGAATAAAGAGTTTTGCACAGGTAATTATCAGATTAAGATTTATAAAGATATTAATGAACCGATTAAATATTTTAATTTACGGTGTTCATTTATTAAAAATTATAAACCCAAAAGTAAAATAGAATTAGTCGGAGCAATTAATTTATCGTATTTATTTAGAAACTCTATTCGATATAATTGTCAATATTCATCCAATTTTATGAATAAGATTAAAAAAAATAACTAATATACAATATATGTATCTATTATTAATAACGCTACTTTTATTAATTGTAATTATTGCGTATACCTGTTTAACTGAAACATTTATTATAAACAATGTCGATACTAATTGTCCGTTACCATGGAGAAAATTCAGAAGATACAAAATAAAAAATAAATGTGTTATCAATAAAGGTGTATTATTATATAAGGCACCTGATAAATGTTGTACAACATTAAATATTAAAAAACCGGTAAGTAATTGCAATTTAGCAGAAACCAATTGTGGAATATGTAAAATGGATGATAAAACTTATAATTTATATGGTGACCGGAATGTTCCATTTAATAGATTAAATACATATTGTTATCCAAAAACAAAAAATGATTGGAAAACAAAAAGAATTATATTGTAAATATATATGATTCAAACTAAACTAATTACTCCATTACTATATTTTTATATGATTGTGTTTGTTCTTTCTATTCTAGGACTATGGTATTTTTTTAAAAAATATTTCTGTTCATTGATTAAATATATTGTATTGTTTGTTACATTGGCAGTTGTTTTATTTAATGTTTATGAAGGGACTGCAACAATGAAAAGTTTAAAATCTATCTTATAAGATATATGAATAAATATATTACCTACTTAATTTATATTATTATTGCCTTCGTAGTTGTTGTTGGTGGATTTTTAGTATATTCTTTTACTAAAAAAAACAATGAAAATGTTCCAGGTCGTATGTTAGATATCGGTCAAGTACTTTTAACGCTTCCTGCTCCACAATTAGCTTTTTATATAATTATACTAATTGCCTTAATTTCAATCGTTGTATATAATATTTTTAAACCAAAATATGGATTACCCTATAATGTATTTAAGTTTTGTTATAACAAACCATTTGATACAAGAACGACCTACTTATATAAAAATAATAAAACTTTGAATTATATACCTGGGTCGGTTCTTAAACAAAGTCAAGATGGAAGTTCATCATATGGATTCTGGTTGTATATTTCTGGTGTAGATAATGGTATACTTAAAAAAAATAAGGATACTTCTTGGACAGATAAAAAAACAATTAAAAAAATATTAACACGAGGGCCACTCAATCACCCCAAAATAGGATTTTATATTAAAAAAGATATAAATGATATGAAAATTAAATTTAATAGGAATGAACAGATTGTATTAGAAAATGTTCCATTAAATAGATGGTTTCAAATTATATTGACACTAAATCAACAGAATGCTACTTTATATTTAAATGGTAAACTAATTAAAACAGATTTATTGAAAGAATCAATACCTATTACACAGAATGATAAGTTATATGTTGGCGATGAAACAAATAGTGAAGGTCATAAAGATCATAACTTTCCTGGATTATTGTTTAAAGCATTTTATTCTCCAAGTGAATTAACCAGTAATATAGTTTGGTCAATATATAACAAACAAAAATACCAAGTAATTAAATATTATAAAAAAAACTTAGAACCAAAAATTAAAAAAGATAATAAACCAACATGTAATCCGAAAGGAAGTATATTTAATACTTATAGTAAAGAGTTAGACTCTTCAAAAAAAATGTTTGTTGGTCACAGTAACGCTTTATTCGCTTCAAAAAATATAGTAGATAGTCCAAGTAAAGATTTAATCGCTACGAAAATGAAAGATACACGTAAAGATTTATCAGCTACGAAAAAAATGGTTAGTCGCTATAGCAAAGATTTGACAGTTCTGTAAAAGAGCAAATACAAAAAAAAAATAGTATAATAATATATATACTTGTATGAATAATAACAATAATTATAATTTCAATAACAATAATAATTACAATACTAAGAATATTAAGAAAAATAAAATAAAATTACCAAAAAAAATTAAAGGTGTTAATTCCACAATAATATTAATACTTCTTGGTGTACTTGCAATTGCTTTAATTATAGGTATTTATTTTTTGTATAAGAAAGTATCAAACCAGTTATATTCAAGTAATCCAATGTGGATATCAAAACCGGTAGATGCATTTAAATTAACAGATGATATGAAAACCGGATATGTTGTTCCAGCAACCGCAAATCCGTTAAACTTTTCTTATAGTACTTGGATTTATATTAGTAATTGGAATTATAATTTATCTAAACATAAAACAATCTTTTCAAGATCAAATGAACAGGGAAAATCACATGAACCAAGTTTATTCTTATTACCAAATGTAAATACATTACATGCTGTTATTAGAACAACCGAAGGTTCTCCTGAAAGTTGTGAAGTTAGAAATATTCCATTACAGAAATGGGTTAATATTTGTTATGTATTAAATAATAGAAATGTTGATATTTATATTAATGGAAGATTAGAACGTTCGTGTGTATTAAAAGGAATACCGGTTATTAATAGCAATCATAAGGTTTATCCTCTTGGAGCAAATAAGACAGTCACATCACCAGGATTTTATGGACAAATGTCACGATTCCAATATATCGCACATGCACTCACCCCAGACGAGGTTGTTTCTATTTATAGTAGCGGTCCATTTTAATATTTTTCAATCATATGAATTTATTTACAATAATATTATTTTATATAATAATATTATATTATGAATAATAAAACAATAGTAATATTTGGAGTTGTTATTATAGTTGTTATATATATTGTCTATACTTCTGTAATTAATTATACCGCAACTATGAATAAAGAACCAATTCTAATTTCTGGAAATAAAACTGGATCTGTTCCATTACAAATACCAGCAAAGAGAATCCAACGGTCCCAAGATGGCGAATATGGCGTCGAGTTTACTTATTCGTTTTGGTTAAATATCAATAGTATTAGTAGAGATCGTATTCAACATATTTTCCACAAAGGATTTATTTCAGAACCCAAAGTATCAACTGATAAAACCCAACCGGTTTCAATTCAGGGACCAGGTGTATGGTTGGCAACGGGTAAAAATAAATTAGTAATTAATATGAATACTTTTGATTCCGTTAAAGAAACGTGTGAAATTAGTAATTTACCAATGAATAAATGGTTTCATACTACAATTGTATTAATGAACCGATATGTTGATATCTATATTAATGGTAGATTAAAGAAACGTTGTAAATTAAATGGTATTCCAAAACAAAACTACAATGATTTATATATTAATATGTTCGGTGGATTTAATGGATTCATCTCTAAATTTAGATATTTTGCCCACGCACTACCTTATTTCAGAATTGCACAAATGGTAAAAGATGGTCCTGCTGCATCAAATTGTATTGCTACAGGAGAAGCCGTTCCCCCATATCTTGCAGAGGATTATTGGTTACAACCAGATTATCCTGATACACCAACACCAGCACCAGCACCAGCACCAACACCAGCACCAACACCAGTAACACCAGTATTAGGAAAATGTATTGGACAAGAACCAGCCGGAGCATATAAGTGTAGTTTAATATCAAAAGAAATAGATTGTTGTAATTCAACCAATTCTAAAACATGTATTTGGCAAAATAAAGATGGTACTAATAAATGTTCAGAACCAAATAAACCAGTTAAGAAATTAGAATCTTCTCTATCATTATTCAAAAAAAATTTATTCGGATAAATATATAATGGGTTCTACAATCTCTAAAAAACAAAATACAACATTAATAATTAATAATGATTTAATTATTAATATAACAATAGATGGAAAAATATACAATAAAAATAGAATTTATATATTTTCATTTAAAAATATTTCCACATTTATGATTTTATTAAATTATAACTATCATGATAAATATTTAAAAAATATAACACCAACTAATTTTGAATGGAATGATACACAGTTTATAATAAAAATAGAAAATATCAAACTATTTATGACAAATCTAGGTTATAATAAAATCAAAGGTTTCTTTAATAGTCATTATAAAACACCAATAGTTTAATAACAGACTACTCGTTCTTTATCTACTGAACAATCATAATTTCCACTTCTTGTATTATATGAGGCACAATTTTCTTTTACATAATTGTCAATTTCATTAATTTTAATACATTCTGATATTTTTTGATAATCTCCATATTTAGTCATATAATTTTGATATAAATCTGAACAGGTTGCGGTGCTATAACCAATTGGACATAGATGTTTGCTATACACTGTATTATTTTTAACACCATAATTTGATTTTTTAAGTTTTTTCCATCCTTCATTATTACATATATCATCAAAGTTTGCTAATTTGGGATGACACTTTGTTACAATCTCCGTTGATTTAATTTCAGATCCTTTTTTAGTACAACGATATTTTACTTTATTATTTGGACATTTAATGAAAGCTTGGTTATAATTCTTACCATGGATTTTTCGACAATAAGATTCATCTTTCTTTACACAATCACCAAATCCATTATAATCAGTCGGAGTACAAACTTTATTTTTTTTACTACTTCTCTTTGTTGGGTGTAATTTATGTAATGTAGTCTGTTTTGTTTTTTTTAATAGTTTCTGTTGTTCTATTTGATTATTTTGTTCCTTTTGTTTTTTTAAATCACTTAATGTAATACATTTATCATTTGATCGATAACCAAATGACTTATTTTTAATACATATTCCCATTCCTAGATATTTTGTTGAGTCTGTTTCTTTAAAAATATTATTACCTGGAATAATTCCAGTAAAGGTTTCAAATCTTACATATAAGATAAGTAAAATACTTAGTGTAATGAATAATAATAATAAATAAATCATTATATAATTTATTTATATTTAATTTTCTAGTAATTTGTAAATTTTATTTAATTCAATAAAAAAAGCTAGTCCAGTTGCATTTTTGAGTTTAGCAATGTCAAATTTTGTTTTAATAGTTGTATCTGGATATATTTCTAATATTACTACTAAAAACTTTTTACAGATTAATAAATTATTAAGATTTTTTTTTATAAATATTTTAAGAAATTTTAATATAATCTTATTGTTTATTGTTTCATATAATTTGTCAGAGTGTTCAATTGTAATAATTTCATAGTCAAGTCTTCTATTTACACTGTTATGAAATAGGAAACACCACTTTATAAAGTTATCTTTGGTTTTTAGATTAAGAGGATGTATTAGAATATAGGAATTGTAATGCTGTTTACAAACTGGACATGGTATTAAATATTTTAAATAATTAAAAAATAGTTGGTATTCTTTTTTATAAGTTTCAATATAATTATATGATAATGTGTGAATAAAATACCAAAGAGATGGACCCCATATTTTAGAATCTATCATATAACTATATTAGTCAAAATTAATTTGATATTTTGCCATATCAATTAACTGAGTCTTGGTTATTTTATTGATACGATATAATGTATATTTTTTGTTTGTAGTATATTTTTCTGCTGCGGTAATACTATAATTAAACTCTTTCAATATTTGTTTTAAAATTGTTACTGTTCTATTAATAGTTATATTTTCTAAAAATAATTTTGCCTTACAGGGTAAATAAAATTTCTTTAAATAAAAATGAAATGCCTCTAATTGTTCAACCGTATTATATTCTAGTAGTTTTTTTTTATTAAATGTGTGATTATTTAAGTTTTTAATTTTATATATTTGTTTAATTATTATTAATAATTCTTTTGGTAACGGTTTCTGAAACAATTGGGTGTTATATGAATTATTCATATATATATTTAAGAACAGTTTATTTTTCTACCATTTTTGCTTAATATATCAGCTTTATTGTTACCATCCCATAGATAATAATCCTTAGATTTTTTATTTTTAGGTTCATTCTGATGAGCTTTTACGTGGGTATAAACTATTTCAAGTTTATCTTTATGTTGTTCAGTCAAACGATATAACCAATATATCAAATCCATATTTAATGGTTCAGCCCCATTTGCTTTCTTCCATCCTCTTTTAATCCACATATGAACCCATTTTGTCATACTGTTAATTAAATACATTGAGTCTGTTAATATTTGGACTTTTATTTTTTTCTTTTTAAGTTTTTTAACAATTTCCTGAATGGCACGAATACATGCAAATAATTCACATCGTTGATTTGTTATCGGAAAAATATAAAATGGTTCAGAAACATCCTTGTAGTTACCTGATGGAAAATGAACACCAACGCCACCACGTGCTTTTTTACTTTTCCTACAATTATTTATTGTACTACCATCTGTAAAGATATCAATCATATATATTTACAGTATAAAAATCTTTTACTTACCTAAAAACCAGTTCCAATCTATTCTCCAAGTTGTATAACATTTAAGCTTACCATTTTCCATTTTACAAACTTGATCACCCCAAATAAATGGACCGATTTGTATTCTACCAAACCACCATCCTCCTGTTTGATTCAATTTTTCTAATGATTTCCATCTTTTACCACCACCTTTTTTTGATACAACTATCCATTGATTATTATCTAAACCATTCTTAATAGTTCCTAATTTAAAAGATTTTGATATTTGTCTGGGAGCTTTTCTAACCATATATTATGTAATTATAATATTATAATATTATATTAAGTTAATATATTCATCTAGAAGTCTTCCTTCGCTAGTTCCTCTACAAACTTTAATAACGACCCCGTTAATGTTATATTTTGCTCATTATCACTCCCACAACAATACGAGGGTACAAACATGTTATTATAATACTTAGTTGAACTAGAAGATTTAATAAAATTATCAGTAAAGTTTGATGTTGACTCACCAATTCCCTCTGCACATAAACTTTTTTGTACATTTTTAATATCAACATATAATTGTACTAATTGTTGTTCAGTTAATGTTCCATCTAAATTTGTATTTTTCAAACTATTATAATCTAAACGCATAATTGCTAAAACTTGAAAAGTATTAATAGTTAAACTTATTTTTTTATCATCAGTTATATAACGACCACACGTACAAAATGATCGGTTATTGGCGCGATTATACGAATTAATTATACTATATAAACCTGCTACTCCAGGATCATTATATCTATAGTATACTGTTACTGTTGTCATATTGTTATATAATATACAATATAAAAAAACTTAGTATATGATATATGAATATTGAAAAAAAGTTTAAACAATATTTACGAACTAGACCTACTCTACCTAAATTAAAAATAACTAAAAATAAATTATCTGAACGCAAAATTGCTATTATTGTTCCATATAGAGAGGATAAAAATCAAGATAGGAAAGGTCAACTTAAAAAGTTTTTAACATATATGCCAGTATTTTTAAAAAGAACAAATTATAAAATATATGTAATTGAACAATCGAATGATGGAAAAAGATTTAATAGAGGTAAATTATTAAATATTGGATTTCAATTAGCAATTAAAGATGGTTGTACGATTTTAATCACACATGATGTCGATTTATTGCCTAATGCTGAATTATTACCTTATTACGCTACTTATCCAAAATGCCCTATTCATATTGCTAATGTTTGGAAAGATAAATATTCATATCCTGAGTTTATTGGTGGAGTATTTTCATTAACTCCTAAATTAGTCCAAAAAATAAATGGATTTCCAAATAATTTTTGGGGATGGGGTGGGGAAGATGATGCATTATATGACCGTTTAGTAAAAGTAATAGATAAACTATGTGTTCCAGCAAAAGGAAAACTTACAGAATTAACACATATTAATACTAGAAAATTAAAGAATAAAGTTAATCCTCAACAATGGGAAGATAGACTTGAAAATTTAAAAGATTGGAAAAAAGAAGGAATGAATAATTTAACATACAAGTTAATTAAACAGACTTGTGATATTTATTTAGTTGATATATAATATATGAATTACGGATTAATTTTACAATATTTTATTAAACATACAACTAAGGTTATTGAACCAATTACTACATCTGATTACACATTAATTGAATTATTACATTTTTTAAATATTGATTATAATTTATACAATTTTAAATATAATGTTATTGAATGTGATACTAATAATTTTAGAAAAAAGTTTAAAATTGCTTCTAAATCAACAACATTAACTATTCTACGGATACATGAATCATTAAAATTAAAAGATTTTAGTTCGTGTATTATGTATTCACCTGTAATTAATAATTTTGGCAATGAATGGTTTTTTGTATTCAATCATCCAAATATGACAGAGTTTAAAAAAAAATATAAAAGTTTCTATAATCAATATATTAAAATATTACAATCAAATAATCATAAGTGGATTGATATTGATTATTCAAATAAATACAATAGAACAAAAAAATATAAAATTGATAGTTTAGAATATAAACATAATTTATTTTTAAGAAAATTTTTAAATGATTTACAATTTCCATTAAACCCAGTCTTTAATCCTATTATATATGAAATATTTTATAGATACCAAGTTCAAAAATTAGATGGGACATATATTAAACTACATTCTAATATAAAAAAAGATTATGGTATTTTTATTTATGATTTAATGATGGAACATAAATTAGATTCTGTATTAGAAGTTGGATTAGCATATGGTATTTCTGGATTATTTATTGGACTTGCTCTTGAAAATTTACATACAGATACTGAATATGTAGCAATTGATCCCAATCAAAAAACACAATGGAAATCAATTGGATTAGAAAATGTAAAAAGAGTTGGATATAATCAATTACAACTTATTCAAAAACCTTCTTATATTGGATTACCAGAATTATTAAGTAACAAATTAAAAAATGATAAATGGAATCAAAATAAAGGATATGAACAAAAATATAAAAAGTATAAATTAGCATTTATTGATGGATGGCATACATTTGATTATACATTATTAGATTTTTTTTATTGTGATTTATTACTTGATGTTGGTGGATATATGATAATTGATGATGCTACCTTTGAAGCACTTGTAGAATTAAAAAAATATATAGATACAAATTATTCTCATTATAAAGTAATTAAAACAAACTTAACTAATTTTTTAGTATATAAAAAAATTAAAAATGATAGTCGTAGTTGGGATTTTCATACAGAGTTTACAAAATAAATATTAATTAAATATATATGTACGCTACATTTCATTTATTAATTATGAATGAATCTAAATATATTGATGGTGCTTGTATATCCGTATCTACATTTAAAGAACACGGTAATAAAAATATAAAACACATCTGTTTAATTGATGATAGTATTAGTAAAGATGGAATTAAAAAATTAAAGAAATATTTTGATCAGGTTGAAAAGATTAATTTGATTAATATTAATAGTAATTTTAAAATTAATTCAATAAAAAAAAAAGAAAGATATGGTCGATGGGTTGATGTGGCTGCAACTAAATGGTCTATTTTGTATTTTGAACAATTTGATAAAGTATTATTATGTGATGTTGATACATTAGCAGTAGCAGATTATACTAAAATATTTGATATTAAAACACCAGCATGGTGTTTCTTTCATAAAAATGCATTAGATATTAAAAGATTATCTAAATTAATATCTACAAAGAAGAGTGGAAGTTATATAACTGATACATTTATAAAAGCTTATACCGGAGTTACAAAAGAGAACATTTGTTCCAAACAACACAAAATGAAATTTATACCAGTAAATGGAAGTATGGTATTATTAAAACCGTCTAAAAAAATCTTTAAAGAAATGTTTGAATATGCTAAAAGTAAAAAGTTTGAATCTGTTTCATTAAAAAGTTTTCCAGATGAAAATTTATTATTTGATTTCTATTTTTGTCATCTTAAAAAAAGAGTGTATTGTATTGGACCAGAATATTTAGTAACCGAGTGGAGACTAAAAGAACCAGCATTTTCTAAAATAGATCATCCGATTATATATAATTATGATTCAACTGAAAAACCTTGGATTAAAAATAATAAAAATTTATATGAAGAAGAAAAAATATGGAAAACTTTAAGAGAAAAATATAATGTTTAATATAAATAAATAAAAAATAGTGTGGTTACCATAATTCCAAAAATATCAATTAGCGGATGTTTTAGAAAAGCTATTTTATTTTTTGTTAAAATGTATTTGAAACTTTCATAAAATAAGAGCGATACACATAATCCAGTAGATACTAATAATAATCGACTATCTACGTTAGATAAGAACGTAACCTGATCCGACAGTGATTTATTATAGGTATCAAGTTTAATAAAAACGCTATAATGTATGCATCCATATATTAAAGCTATTAGCAAAGAAACTAATATATAATTCATATATTAGTTATAAATATTATAAAATAATATATACCCTTATTAAAATGGGAAACAATATGTCAGCATATGAAATTTTAAGTGTTACTGAAGAATCACCTAATAAAGAAATTAAAGAACAGTATATTAAAATGTGTAAAATATACCATCCAGATAAGGGAGGTAATCCTGAAATATTTGATGCTATTAATAAAGCCTATCATACAATTATGAATAAACGAAAGAACACTCATGCAAATAAGATAAATAGAGATGTTGTAGATAAAGATTATGAAGACTTACCAAAAAAGTTTCAGAATGTTCATATTAGCAAAGACGATTTTAATACTGATAAGTTTAATAGTGTTTTTAGAGATTATAGAATTGAAAATGCGTTTGACAAAGGTTATGGGGATGAAATGACATCCTCAACAAAAACAAGAGAGAGTATTAACATTAAACGCCCATCAAGTAATAAAATTCCAGTTAAACGAAAAAGTTCAAAAGTTATAGAATATAAAGATCCCGAACCACTTTATTCAAATAGTAAAAGTAATTATGTTGAATTGGGTCTTAAAGAAATTAATGATTTCACTGGAAATGGATTTACAGATTATAAGGTAGCATACGATGAAGAGTTTTTTGATTCAACAAACATTACCCGACAATCATATAAGAATGTGAATGACTATAAAAACTCTAGGGCAACACAGAGTTTAAAAATAACACCAGAAGACCAACATAAACAAAAAATAATTGAAGAACAGAAAGAACAGAAAGAACAAGAACGATTGCGACGAGTAAGAGAATATGATAAATTATATGAACATCAGTTTAATAAATTAAATAAAGTTTTTATAAAAGAGTGAATTACGATAAGACCTCATAGATGTTATCATCTTTCTTATTTACTTGTTTGATAATCGCTTTAATTTCATCTGTTAAAAGATTGTGGACGGTTTCAATTGTCCCGATAAGATCCTCTAGTGTAGATGAAAGGTCGGCTACACCGCAATTCATTATTTTATTAAAATATCGTAACGTAGTTACGCCTTCATAATAGGATACAATTAATTTTGCATAACTAGCAAAAGTTGGACATAAACTACAAATATAATATTTAATGTAAATCATTGCATATTTAATAGTTTGTTTGATATCATCCACTGATGATTTGACAATTTTAAAACTAAAAGGTCTAATAATATCTGTCATTATACGATATAAGATAACCTTCTCTGTCGTAGATCCAACTAATGTTCCAACTAATTCCTTTAATGATTCTCCCTTAGAGATAATTAAAGTATCGTTCATCCATTTGTAAAGACTGTTTCTATCATGATGAATATATCCACCAAGATAAGCGAACCCGACTTCAATATCTGGAATGATATTACCTTCAATAACAACATCTTTTAATGTTTTTGTATATTTTCGAGATTTACCATTGAATTCAAAGCCATACTTGGCATTAATTTTTGGTAAAATAAACTTGAGTAATTCTAACTGTTCTTGTGAAGTAATTCTAAAAATAATATCATCAACATACACAATCATAAAATCTTCAAATAGGGTTTTGTCCTCTGTTGTAAATGTATTATCTGGTATATATTCGTAAATTTCACGAATATATGCATTCATATAAATATTAAACAAGATTTGAGAGGACGATTGACCAATGATAAGACCATGGTTGATATCAAAACTGTTTAGTTCATCTTTATAGTATCCTGTAAGATTCTTTAAAAATGAAGCAATAAAACGAATAATATAATCTGGTACCTTGTCTTTAATTAATATCTCAATTAATTTGTCATGACTTACATTTAAATATGCTTCTTTAAGATCCAGAAATAAAATTAATTTTACAGTTGGATCTTGTAAATCCATACATTTAAGATCATTCGAGATTGTATTACATGCTTTAAAAATAGCATTTGGTGAATAGAAAATCTGACTACTATGTAGTAGATTCGATTCAATATAGAATCTCTTTAATTCAGTTCCAATAAAGGAATCCATCATTTTAGATAGACAGGAATTAAGTTCCGTCATTGGACGATAGAACTTAAGTTGGCTTCTATCACAATCAGAATATCTCTGTTTTAACTTAAAGAATACTTTGCAGCAGGCCAAATCTTCGAAATATAGCGTACGTTTATCACTATCTGTTTCATTACAAATCTGTTCAAAACAGTTTGTAATTAAATTATTAAATAGCTTATTTGTCATTAGAAAACTAATTCTGTTAAATGACATCTTGTATTTGTCAAGTTTGTCATTTTTTTTTTTATTAAGAAAGATCTTTAAATAAGAGCCATTATTAATATCATAAAAGGTAACTGGTTGAGGATTAGATAATTTTAGGGTATATGACCCTGTAAACTTATCACTGATATATTTAATAACAGTTTCATCTGACACTTTTGGAGAGATGAAAATATCTTTTTCTTTTTCGAGTAATAATATTGAAACAGTATTGTCCTTTTTAGGGGGCGTAACATATCCATTAAATTCCTCGATAATTTTACCAGAAACAGACATAAGTAATTTCAATTTATCGATTGGGCTATCATCAAGGGTAAGTACCGCAAGATAGTTAGTCAAAATCGTCTCATGAACTAATTCCGGATTCGTGAACGAAAACATTGTAGAGTAATAATTATACTAATAAGTAATTAATAAGCAATGAATATTCAATTTTTAAAATTGATTTTTAAAAAAGCTACTATTATCAGTCAAACTATACTAGTCAAACTATACCTCAAATGAACAATAATTCTATATTTGAGGAATTGTTGGAGCGTCGATTGCGACAAGGAGACAATGGACAACAGCGTCATGGTGCCTTTGCAATTCGAACAGATAAACGACAAAAACAAATATTTGGATATAATCAAATTCGAGGCAATGGTAAAACCATTCATGCAGAGCTTTCTGCATTGGGAAAATGTAAAAAAGGTACATATGATATTTATGTGGGCCGATTGAATGGACGTTGTTCCTGTCCCTGTCAGAATTGTATGGACCGTATGACAAAACTAAAAAAACGAGGTATTTATATTAGGAATATTATTTATACGGATGGTATAGATGAAGATGGTTCTTTGAAATTAACTGAATGGAAGTTTAAAGAACTTTATTTGATAAAGGATACTCTACAAATATCGAAGGCTTACCGCAGATGTTAACAAAAAACTGTTAAAATTGAATATTTTATAATATTATATTAACTATATTATAATTAAATAATGCTGTCATCTGACTCAGACGACCATAATATATCAATGTGTATTAGTCGGATGGACTATTCAGAAGAAGAAGATGAAGAGGAGGAGGAATATGAGTTCGACTTTTCAGAATTATCATGTATTAATAACAATTTCGAAAGAGGTGTAACAATATTTATGATACTACGAACCGAAAAAAAAATCAATATGTATAGAAAAACATATTCATATGCTGATATTATGAAATTAACCCCACTTTTTAATAATGTCGATATATTTACAAGATTGTTTGATTCAATGTATGACATTGATGAATATATTGTATCCTACAAACATATCAAGAATAGTTTATTAGAAATTAACTTTAATATTAAATTAAATGATTTAATTGATGAAACTTTCACACTTAACCTTAGTTATAGTCGCGGAATTGATATAGAGAAACATTTTAGTGATTCTGAATATGAGATGGGAGACTATTAAAAATTAATTACTTTAAAATCAATTAATCTTCGATTCTTTTTTGTTCCCGCTTGTGGGAAATTTATAATTATACCAATTTTAACTGGAATATCTATTTTAAATAGTTCTTTGTAATATTTGGTAATTTGTGATACATCGGCTTCTCTTGGTTCATTTACAACAGCCTTTAATTCAATTAAAATTGGTATACTATTAATACCAATTTTGTGAATAAAAATATCAATCCGTTCTTCGCCAATGGTGTAGCTATTACCATTTGTATCTGTATACATTATTGCTAATCTTTTTTCGGTTTCATAAATAATATTATTATTTCTTAATTCAAACTCCAGACATCTTTGGTAAATATACTCTGAATGAGAACTACCGAGTTCATTAAAGATATGTTGAGCAATATCTTTAATTTGTTGTATTTCAGGACTAAGTTTGGTGGGAGGTAAAAGTGAAATTGAATCGGTCATACATATATACATATTAATAAGTATTTATATAATGGGTAGTCTAGATGAGATTGGTATGCAATTCTCCTGTAATGTATTTGATGACTTTATTTGTAGACATAATGGTAGAGTTACCTCTGCACAAATTCAGAAAGATTTTAATATTAAAACAAGATTGTTTGATCAATTTATGACTGAGAGAATACTTCCAAATTATTGTACCTTCTTTTCTAGTTACGGTAAAATATGTAAGAATGACGAGTTTTATATATTTCCAAAACTGGGAGATGATATTTGTCCACATTGTTTAAAATAATAATACTATGGTTGTTTATATGACAACAAACTTTGAATCGTTAACACCTTCATATTTAATACATTTTCCAACACCGGTTCTTACATCGACTACAATAATATTAAGTAAGATTGTAATTGATCATCCAGAAGACTATGTAAAAATACTAAACTTTACAAGTGGAATCAAAGTATTATATAATACTGTTAATCAAAATATTCGTACAACGTATGGTAAATTTATACCAGATTGGACACTTAGTGCGAATTTTAGTAATTTTAACTATAGTGGACAAAAAAGAATGTTACAATATATTAAATCCGTTAATAATATGTCTTATAAATTTAGTCAAATTGTAAATATATTAGAGAAATATAATGACTATAATAATAAAAGGAATGAGTTAAGACAGCAAAAAGTTCAATCAATGTGCTATGGTAATTATCATTATCCTTATAATAGTTTAGAACAGATAGAATATTTTGTAAAACATTATAACCCCTCGCCACAAGGTATTTTTTTATAATATTAAAATTGATTTTCAAATTGTATTAGGGGGTAGTATAATATATATTATTTAATGATTTCAATCGAAGGAAACATTGGATCTGGTAAGTCTACTATTTTAGCGAAACTATCAGACCGTGGATTCCAAGTATTACCAGAAACTATTAAAGAATGGAATAAAGACGATTGGTTAAGTGCTTTTTATGAAGCACCTGATACAAATGGATTTCCATTTCAGATGAAAGTATTACTGTATCATTTAACTAAAAAAGAAGAGAAAAAAACTCGATATCCAATTTTAATGGAACGGTCTGCTTACACATCACATAACTGTTTTGGACGTCTTCTATATGAAGATAATTCAATTTCGAGACGCAATTATTATTTAATGAATGATTATTATGAGTCTTTTAGTAAACTACCTAAAAAGATTATTTATCTTAAAACATCCCCAGAGGTTTGTTTAGAAAGAATTCGAACCCGTGGTCGTGAAACTGAAACAAACATTTCAATCGATTATTTAACTAAGCTTCATTTAAAACATGAACAATTTTTAACTAAAACACCACCGGACTGTGATATTATTATTATTAATGGTGATACTTCGGAAGAAGACGTCTATAAAAAGATTATTAATTTAATAAACCATTGATTTATTTAATAATAACACTAAAATGGAAATCATTAATAAAACTAATAATATAAAAATTATACCAAATACAATTAAATATGGAAATAATCTATCTAAAATATAACAGACGCTTGTATCAAGCACATATGTTTTTAATATTTTCTGATTGTCTTCTTTTTGAATTTCCAATAAAATACTATCAATTGTATTTTTGACAAGTTTCGTTATCATTATTATTTTAAATATATTAAATACATTTAAAATAAACTTATAAATATTATATATGAGCTCTATTAATTATTTGACACATACTTTTAGTACATATAAAGAGGTATTTCAAATATTAGATTATAAAACATTATTACCATTAAACGTTCAGGTTTATTACGATATGTTATTTAATGAATACAATTCAAATATTACATCACCAATGGATTTAATTAATTATTTAAATGAACTTGACCCCTCTATATTACCAGCGATATGTTCATTTATACATTCAATGCCACATAAAATTGAAACAAATCAAAGTTCTAGCATCGAATGGGCCTGTCCAGGAAAAGTAACTGTTATAAATGGTAGAAAAAACAATATGAGATTATTGGGTGAAATTAATCAAATAAATAATAAAGTTAAGGTTTTATTTTTAGTTGCACTTGCGTATTGTGATAAAAATTGTTGTGATCAATTTAATTTTAATTATTATGATTTATGGGATACATATTGGGGACCTACTTCGCACCCATTATTTCCGGAAATGTTAGATTGTGGTAATATAGTTATTGATCCTCTACATGATACAATTACAATTACAATAGTAGATAATAATAATACATATACGTATGGGTCTGAACATCATTATTTGATTAAAATTGTTAGAATAACTGATGGATATTTTAAATCAACAAGTTATCTTATATTAAAACAGAAAGAAAGTATAAAATTAACAAATCTAATATCTGGAACGTATGAAATATCAGTTGCAGTATCATATACGAATAATATAGATGGAATAAATGATTATGTGTGGAGTGATTTTTGTAGATCTACTAGTACACCCATTATTACTGTATCGATGCCAGGATATGTAGTAATTGATAATGAAGTCTATTGGGAATATCATTTTGTTTTACCAGCAGATCACCCAAACACAGACGGTGGATTACCAAGATATATTGACAAATACAAAGGTAAAATGAGAAATTATTTCTTAACTTGGTGGTATGAAGCAACCCCATCCTCGATAGGGTCTGGTAAATTAGTTGATGGTTCAGCTACTTTGGGCGGTGCATCATTAGAAAACTGTTCGTATGATATACGGTATACAATAAATAAACCAACAGAAGATTCAATTTGGATATCTGGACAGGACCTTACTAATATACCATTTCAAAACAGCACTGATTATAAAAATCCAACAAATACAACAAGCGGTAAACCAGTTTTTCAGGATTTAAATGACTCGCCTTATCAAAAAATAACAGTTCTCGGTTATCAGAATATTTGGGTTCAAATGAGAATTAGAAATCAGTTTGGTGTTCCAGATTGGCCAATAGTTGATGGCTATCCAACTGGAAATTTCTTAGGATATAATGAGGTTGGTGATGAACTTTATGGTTATAAAGTTGAAACAAATACACCACCTTATTTTAAAAATGTACTAACAACAGATATTTCAAACTGTGAATATCAATATACAGTAGGAACTTTTTCTTGGGGAGCACCAGCAGATAAAATGAGTCCAGTTCAACAACTTGCGGCTGTATCAGTACAATTACAAGTTAATTTTGTATTTACTCCACCAGTAACTTGGTGGACTACTAATAGTAATGATAATACATCAGATTATCAGAATAATTTTAAACCAGATATTAAACCAGTATTTATAATTTTTCCATTATATACACAAGATGCTATACATCCCCAAGAGGATAATTATAATTCACCTATCTATCGTGCGTATGATAATATATTTGATCCATTTCGACCTATATTTATATTTACTGATAAATATTATAATCCTGTAACTGATACCGTAATACCCGAATATACTAATAATTATCCGACCAATTGTGATTTTAAAAATAAATTACCAAATTATAACAGTGATGGATTAGGATTTAATTTTATTGATGCTCTTCATTATAATACTGATTCTACTCCTGAGTGTGGGTTATCTAATGGGGCAGGTTATTTTTATCATTCTATCAACACACATACACTGCTTTTCTTTATAAATAGTAATAAAAATGAGACTAAATTTAATTATACATTTAATAATTCACTAGGCAATGTATCTTTAAATTTAGATATTTTAAAAGTTTCAATAGGTGCATTTAATCCAACACCTCCTATAAGAATAGGTATTAAAGTGATTAATCTAGATGATTTGAGAATTACAAATCATCGATATCCATATAATTTTACAATATCAGCAATAACAATACCACCATTTAATATAAGCGGTCTTATTGGAGGAAAAGATATACCTATTATACAAAGAATGAATATTGATGTTCAATATAGTGATCCAGTGAACATACATTTTGAACCGAGTCCAAATGAAATTATCATTTTTTATTCATATTATACATTTAATAATTATGATAGCAATGATCCTAATAGTACTTTAACATTGCTATATATTAATCAATTTGATTTTTATATCAAACAAGGAGCTACTAATTATTATTTAAATGAAAATGATCTAACATTAACTCCATTAGATAATAATACATTCTATTTAATATATATAGAAATAGATGGTATAGAAAAACAATTAAGTGATCTTTATACACCTAACCAAAAAGAAATATATCAAAGTTATATTATACCACGATATTATCTTGATACACACTCATTTGGTTCAATATTATATGATTCATTTAGTAAGAATATATTATTTCCACCACTATCTGGTAGTAGTATCCATATTGATTCTAATAGTATTTTACATTTAAAATTAACAAATATGTTATATGGACTGGATACTATATTTCCAGACTATATTTATAATTTTATAAAAGCTAATTCTAAGATTAGTGTGAAATTATATATATATAATCCTGTTATACCAGGATATAATACATGTTCTAATAAGACTATTCATATACCCATAGCTAATTTTATAGATGAATCTTCTACTTTCATTTCTATTACATCACCTAGACATATAACAGTTCCTACAATATTATCTGATACTCCCCCAATTAATGTAGATGATATTCCTACATTTGCAATAAAGGTAGAAATATCATATAATGTATCAACTATATATAATAAAAATATAAGAAATCCATATAGTTTTAAGCCAGTTTATATGGTTCGAACTGCAGGAGTATATCAAACTCCAACTCTAGTAATGCCGACAAATCCATGTAATTGGACTCCCTGAGGTTAAGGTTAATTAAAGATTAAAAAATATATTATAAAATAAAAGATGGATGTTTCAAAAATAACATATACAACAAAAAATTTTATAAAATATAAATCAAATAATTTGAAAATTAGAACACCACCAGTTAAAATACCATTTGGGTTAGAGGAAAGTTATGGGAAAAAGGTATTAAAATTACAATTACAAGGATATGAAACCGATGATAATATGAAATTATTTTATCAAATTATTAGAAATATTGAACAGAGAAACATGGTTGAATTGGGTGTAGACAATACTATTTATAAAAGTGCATTGTATCAAAAGGGTGATTATCCTCCATTGTTAACAGTTAAACTTGAGGAACGATATGGTAAAATGATGTGTGAATTAGAAAAAAATCAAACAGATCCATTAAAAACACTATATGATTTACAAAGGAATGATAGAATTATTTTAGATTTAGAGTTTGAAAGAATTTGGGATTATAAAGGAAAATGTGGATGTATTATTAAGGCTCATAAAATTATTTGCGTTTAAGGATATATTATAATTATCAATTAATTTATTATATGGATTACAAATCATACAATGAATTAGAATTATCGGATATCACATACTCACAACCATCTAGAAAATTAAACTATTATGTTGCCAATCCAGATAAAGAAGTTGTTGTATTAACAAACTTATTAACTTGTACCACAGATCTTATTACATCTGAAAATAGATGTTATATTAATTTAGAATTAAAAAAAAGATTAGATTCACAATTAATTAATTTTTTTATAGATTTAGATGAAAAAAATATCTGTGAAGTGTTTAAAAATTCAGAAACGTGGTTTGGTAAAAAAATTCCATTAGATGTTATAGAAGATTTTTTAACCTCTTTTATTAGGAGAAAAAAAAATAAACAAATTATAAAAATTAATATTAATCCGAATATATTAGAAAATATGGAATATTTGAAAACTGGTTCAAAAATATTACCAATTCTTGCATATAATGGAATTATTATTAATAAAAATCAATTTAAAACCGAATGGGAACTAATTGATTTTATAAAAGAAGAAGATTACGATGATGGTTATGATTTAAGTAATATAAATGAAATTGATTATAGCGATAATAAAAATAACTTGATGAGTTTAATACATAATACTAATTTAGAGAGTGTCGATGAGGAAAATGATGAGAATGATGAAAATGATAGTGATGAGGTTGATGATGTTGATGAGGTTGATGAGGATGATGAAAATGATGAAAATGAGATTTATGAGGAAACTGTAGAGGAACCGATAATAGAAAAAATGGATCACATTGAAACGATACTAGAAGAACCGATCAAAACTAGACCTGTTGAGAAATTACAACAAAAAGCACATATAAAAAGAAAAAAGAAAAAAATTATTAAAACGTATAATCGAAAAATAATATTTTCAGAATAATAACCTTAATTTTTTTTGTATGTTAGTATATATAATAAATGATTAAAATATCAGGAGTAACAAAGCTTTTACTATTTCTTGTTGCTATTATTGGCGTATTAGTTGGTTTACAGTTTTTATCATCTGGAAGAATTTCCATATTAAATGACGGAGCTGTTTCAGCTTTATCACCAGAAATTGAATCAATAAATGCTGCACAAGAAGAAGATAATGAACAACCCGCACCAGTTAATAACATGGATTCTATGCAGGAGATGGATAACGCACCATCTTCATTAAAAAAAGATACTTTAGAACCAAGTGAATTACTCCCATCCAAGGTTGGTGAATGGGCAAGCGCCTATCCCGCAGCGAATGCATTAAAAGGCAAAAACTTTTTACAGTCCGGTCACCACGTAGGTGTTAATACAGTTGGTCAAACACTTAGAAACGCAAATATGCAGCTTCGTTCTGAGCCACCCAACCCACAGGTTAAAGTTTCACCGTGGCAACAAAGTACAATTGAACCAGATGTAAATCGTAAACCAATGGAGATTGGTGGATGTGCTTAAAGAAGTATAACAAAATTAGATTAAATATATATATAATTATATATATATTTGATGTCAGCCCATTATGTGTGGATTGATTTATTATTAAATTATGAGTATTTTAATAAACACCTAGGAAATATAACAACTGCATTAGAACAATATAATGTTAATAAAACGTGGTACTGTTTTTTGTTTGATACCTTAAATTTAGATACAGATGAAGATATTTATCAGCAAAAAAAATATTATACAAATGACGTATTAAATGTATTGAGAAATAATTTTATAGCAGTTTCGTATATTGATCAACAATTTAAGGCATTCGTTTTAGCAAAAGATGTTATATATAATTTTTTCCTAGCAATTCCAACTGCATTTGATAATCGACAATTGCGTCCATGTTATTCACTTGTTTATCCAGAGTTTTTTCTTGGAATATATTTTTACAGATTTAATCTAACCCAACCGGTGGTTGAAAATATTTGTGGATATGAGTTACGAGAAGCAATTAGAACTATAATAGTTAATCCATATACTCCTAATCCGATGCCGTCGCCATATGATCCAGACCCAGATAATCCATCTAGACCACCTGGACCATATCATCCACCACAACCGATTACGCCACCTTTACCAGGACCACCACCTAATCCAGGTACTCCAACTGTTTTACCAGACGATTTAGAAATATATTTATGGCATGAAGGAAATACACCTACCGACTTTCCAACATTCCAAAAATGGTGTAATAAAATATTAGCATTTATTGAGATTCTTAATACACAATATACATTCCATGGAAAAATTTATGTAATGTTTAAACTAGGACCACCATTTCCAGGATCCGCAAATAATGCACAAAAATGGGACTTGCCAGAATGTAAAACTAGTATTCACGATTCATCAACTAAAACATATCCATGGTTTGTTACTGAGCTATTTGATCATTTAGGTGATCCAGCGAAACATACTGAAAATGTACAAGGTATGGTTTTAGGAGATGTAGGTACTAAATATGATTGGTCATATCCTTCAGCAGACTCACCTATTGGTGCCCCAGGAACACCACATGATAATTTATATAATTTTTTCAGTTATGTCAAAGACCACATTAATACCACAGCTAGATTAGATGCAACAACTACACATGTAACTTCTGGTGAAAGAAATTGGTGTGTATACGATGTTGCATTTGACCATGAAGGATTAGGTTCATATCAAAATGATACAATTTATGGGGGAGATACAAGAGGAGATTTAGGTGGTGGTGTCGGATGGCTAAAGAAATGTTGGAATGATTTTATGCCAACATCTGTTATAGTAGTCGTTGATAGTAATGGTGTTATAACTGGTAGTAATACTACATATCGATTTGGTTGGGCAAATTATCAACCAGCACCAACACATAAAAACTCACAGGGTAATAATATGGCATATGCTGAATTATATTGGATAGGAGAATTAACACCAGAAGGTTGTATCCATTATGATACTACATATCAGAGTTGTACAAATACATTTTATAGAAAACATATTGGGTCATCTCCTGATAATTTTTTGGAGGACGGATTTAAAGATTGGAAAGGAAATGAAAGTAGTTTTAAGAAACATTTAACAGCAGATTATTTCCAAGAAAATAATACAATTGGCGGTATAAAAAATATACACGAAAATAATATTCCATTATTATCAATTGAGTTTTTGAGTGGTGGTAAATATGGACAATGTTTGAATAATTCACCAGATGGATTTTCACCAGGTGAAACAGATGGGTCTGTTTGTGGTACATTTGATGGTTTCGGTTGTTGGTCACTTGAACAATATATGGGTATTTTTGAAAGATTAACATCTCCACCCTATAATTTTAAAAGATTGGGTCTTTATGAATTATCATTCTTGCCTACTAAGAACCCGGATTGGTTTACTACATAAAATAAAATAAAATAATATTTATAAATAAAAAATTATATATAAATATGGATAGATTAGGACCAGATTTGTGGTATTTTTTACATTATATGTCATTACACAATGATTTAGAGAAAGATCTGTTATTATTATTTGGACAATTATTTAAATGTTATGCTTGTCAAGATGAATTTTTGAAAGATATCGATGATATAATTGAAGATTTTGATATGTGGTTATTTCAATTTCACAATAAAGTAAATAAAAAATTAAAGAAAGACTTTTTTGATATTCAAGACTTAAGTATATATCAGGAAGTAAATTATTATAAACTTACAAATGCACTGAAATGTTTATATCATAATAATTCAGATTCATTGGGTGATATTTTAAGATTTAAGAAGTTTTTAAGAAAAGTATATACATTAAAACCATTTTTATTTAATACTCAAAAAATAGAAAAACTTTTTAATGACGAATATTTAGGTATTTATAAATTATTCCATATAAAATAAACCATATTGTCAATGTTTTTTTCTTTATACGGTATTAACTTCTTATTTTTAATAAAAAAAAAGGTAGGATATTTTTTTACTTTAAATGTGAATAATAATTTATCATTTCCCTTTGTAAAATCTTCAATGTTAATTGCCGATATAATAAACCGATCACCAAAATTATCAGCTAAGTTAATCCAGGTATCTCTCATTTTTTTACAGTGAAAACACCATGGAGCATAAAAAGATACAAGACCATTTTTATTTTTAAATGCAGAATTACTTATTTTTTCATCTTTAAAATCATTAAACTCTAATTCTAAAACATTGGTTTTGCTATACAAACTTAACATATATCTAATTAAAATATATTTAATTAAAATATATGATACTTATAATTTTATCTTTTGTTATCGGAACGTTAATTGTATATCTTAATAGTAAAAAGTTAAATTATGCAAATATGTTAATTCTATCTGTTTCTATATATACCATTTTGGTATTGTGTAAATTCAAATTATCCAAGAGAGAAAGATTTAATTGTAAAACAAATAAATGTCTTAATAAAAAATCAAAAGGTCAACATAAACAAATTAAAGAAGATACTTATCCAGTAATGCCATTAATGCCCGTTACACCAGTTACACCAGTAACACCCGTAACACCCGTTACACCAGTACAACCCGTTATTCCCACCAAGGCAGAAACACAAATTGCATATACCAACTCCTTGTCAACCCATACATTAGAGAATACTGAAAATAAATCATCAACTATACAACTATCATCAAAATCAACAGTAGAAGAAGAAATATTAAAACAAATAGAGGTGCTTAATACTAAAGTGAATAGTTTAATTAAAATTGAAGGATCGCATAAAGATTATAATATAAATGAAATGCCCCACTACAATGTTGATAATAACAGATTACGAGATGAAACTCAACAAAAAAAAAGACTAGCCGTTGGTGGAAAACCAAGGCATATTATGGGGTATTCATATGTTGATCCAAAACACTGGACGGATATAAATAGACGAGGTAAAATAAAACATAGTTTTAATGAGAAAGATTTAAATCCGGGTGCATCTTCCAGATTTTTTTCAATTTAAGATAATATAGATGAAAAATATTATTAATTTTTTATTAATTTTTGTATTATTCTTATTAATAACGTATACAATTGAAATTGAAAATTTGGAAAATAAATTAAATACAATAGAAGATAACTTAAATGATATCAAATATATAAAAGTTGCTGGTAAAGAATTATATTTATCTAGTAATTATCCAAAATTAGTTGTAAATAATATAAAAACAGAATGGATAATGATTAAAGATAAAGATAATATTATATTAAAAATAAAAAATAAAAATAATCAACACTATAAATATTATTACCTTGAACATTTTAAAAATACAATCCAATTAAGTCTTTATAAAAATGGTCCTAATAAATTATTTAAATTTGAAAAAAATACAAAAGGTTTTCATATAAAAGTTCCACATACTCAAAAATATGTATTCGTAACACAAACCAATAAAGTAGAGTTATCAAATAATAAAACTCTTTTTCAAAATTAAAATATCAATATATTAATATATTTTATGAATTATATATTAATATCAGGCATCATAATCATAATAATAAGTATAATAGTTATCTGTTATAAACCCACAACGGAAACATTAGAAAATAAAGAAGTCAGTCCTCTAATTCTTCATCAAAATAAACGACTTTTTAAATTAAGTGATCCCAGTTTAACGTGGTCATCTAATCCAATTATTGAACCGGGTTCATTATTAATAAATAAACAAGTTGGTACAATTACTCTTCCTAAACGAATTACAAATGATTTTACTATAATTACAACAGTTAAAACATTAGGAAAAGATCAACTGAAGTTTAATAATATACTATCTGCTGCGGGCAATCAAAGTACTGCTCTGGATTTTAAGATTCCAAATGATTATGGATCAGTGAATTTAAAAGTTGGTGAATCCCGATATAGAAATAAAAGAAATAGAACAAACAATTTTAATACTTATATATTAACTCATAAAGATGGGGAGACTGATTTTTATGTAAATGGTAATAAAGAAAATATTAAAATTAATCCAGATGATGACAAAACATTAGTATATTTCAATACGAACTCCTTTACAATTAATAAAAACAAAGAAGGTCATTTCTTATTAAAAGATTTAAGTATTTATGATAATTTTATGACACATTCTCAAATTAAAAAAGAAATTAATAAAGTTAAAAAAGAAAAAAAGAAACCAATTAAAAAAAATGTCCATAAAAATGGTGTAAATAATGAAATTATGTCGTACATGAAAAATGGAAATTATTACATTTACGTTCATAAGAACTCAAAATGGTATAAGAAGTTTCATAAATTCGGATCTATTAACTATGGTTCAGATAGAGTAAGAGCTGAAAAATTATTTAAACAAAACTTTCCAGGTATGACATTACCCCAACAGTTAGATCATACTGCCCCAAACCCAACCGCAAATAATTGTATATTTATTGGTAGTAAACATAATCCATGTACTACCGGTCATTGTCGAGACGCTGAATGGAGTGAAGATCCATTAAAAATTAAAAAACTCACTAATAATTGTAAAACAAATGTAACAAGTTATTGCAAATACCACTCAGACGAAGATCCATTTTGCGTATGTTGGTCAAAAGAATCTGAATTATATAATACCAGACACTGTAAGCGTATTAGAATAAACTTCGGTGAGCCACAAATATCATCCGATACTGATATGAATAATTATATTAGGAAGGATAAGATCCCATGCTGGGGTTGTGATCTGAAATAGATTGATTCGTTTTACATATAATTATACTAGTTAATGACAAAAGTGAAACATTATATATGATTAATATTGCATTGAATCCATACATTATATTTATATAAATCTTTTTTTTCGTGCCAGTATAAACGTATCATAAAATCTCATATTATCATATGGTGGTATTTTATTTAATATATCATTTATATTAACTAAACTCCATCCAACAATTTCATTATTGTTAGAAGTAGTTATCTTTTTGTTGCTGGGTAAATGTTTAGTTATATCCTCATTTGTAAATGCAACATATATTTTAACTTTGCCCATCATAAATGATTTATATTTATTTTTAATGAATTGTATATTTGGTAGAGGTATTGTAACTTCTTCTTCAAACTCTCTAGACATACCCTGATAATAAGTTTCTCCTTTTTCGACTAAACCCCCTGGTAATCCCCATGGAGAGTTTTTATAATATTTACCATTATGTTGTAATAATAGTATTTTATCTTTTTTCTTACCACATAATAAAATAATTACAGAAGCTTTTTTAACCATATATAGTATATGGTTAAAAATTGTTTAGGACTATTATTCGATTTTTTATTTTGTAAAAATACGGAAATAGATAACACACTTAGTCATACTCGTATACAAATTAAAGGCGAATGTCCAATATGCCTTGAATATAAAACAATCGAACTCTGTTGTATATATTGTAATTATAAAACATGTATTAAATGTAAAAAAGGATGGTCTTTACAAGAAAATACCTGTCCCATTTGTAGAGAAACCATATATTAAAAATCATTAATAATTTCTCTTGAAAAAATAAAATAATGTATTATAATTATATAGAATGGTATATATTAATTCATTTTCAATTATATTATTGGTGATATTAGTAATCGTTTTGATATGTGTAAATAGACAAGAGTTTGTTGAAAAATTCTCAATTTCATCTGCGGTAGATCAAGATAGTGGAGCATCGTCATTATATAATTGGGGATATAGACCGATACCTGATAAGAAACCTTCTAAACATAACCATAAACATCATAAAGATCCAAAACATAAGAAACATCCTAAACACCATACTTGCAAAGATGCAGATATAACAAAAAACAAAGACATTGATTTATATGTATTAAAAACGAGTGTTCCACCATGCAAAGATCTTAATAAATATATTAAAAAAAGTGAGATACCTCCAAATATTGATATAAAAGATTATATTTTAAAAAGTAGTGTTCCCTCGTGTCCAAATATGAAAAATTATATTAAAAAAACTGAAATACCAGCGTGTACAAAACGGAAATCTGATTGCGAGGAATGTCCTATCTGTCCAACTGGTGAAGATATGAGTAAGTTTGTTAGCATTCATTATGTAAATAAACATTACATTAAAAAGAATGAAATAAAAGAATATTGTGAAAAGATTATTAAAAAACACGATAGTTATCCTAAAAAAGGAAATCCTCAGCACCCACCAAATCGTTCATTTTTCTCAAAATTGTTTACACCAAAATTAAATAATGATAAGAATGACAATGATGTTAATAATTATAGTTCTCCGGATCTTTTAGAGAATCCGATGGACGTAGACGGCAATGCACTTATTAATCAGAGTAGTTGCCCTAACTATTCTGCCTTATCTAACGCAAAACATGACCCAAAAGGATATGCTCCAGGTTTATTTAATACTTAAATTAATAATAGAATAATATACTATAATGCCGAATGGATTAATGCAATTGGTTGCATATGGAGCACAGGATTTATATTTAACAGGTAATCCTAAAATGACATATTTTAAATTTGTATATCGTCGTCACACTAATTTTGCGATGGAATATATTGATTTAACATTTGAAACAAAACCATCATTTGGAGTAGTTGACAATTTCCAAGGTAGAGTTAAAATTGATAGACATGCCGATTTAATTCATGATTGTTATTTAGCGGTTGATTTTCCAGAAATACGGGCGGAATATATTTCCGGATTTAGATGGGTTGAATATTTAGGATATAATTTAATAAATTATGTTACATTGACAATTAATGGCGTAGAAATAGATAAACAATATGGAGAATGGTTAATTATTTGGAATGAATTAACTTTATTAGATACTAAAAAAAAAAATTTATATAATATGGTAAATGCAGATGAACGAACTTATAATAGTGCTAAACTAGAATGGGACCCGCTCACAGATACATTAAATAGTGATAAAAAATGTTTATTGTATAAAAAAAAAAGACTATATATTCCTTTATTATTTTGGTTCTGCGTAAATCCAGGACTAGCTCTACCACTGATATCATTACAATATAGTGAAGTGTATATTAATTTTGAGTTTAATCCATTAAATTCGTTATTTACTTTATCACAGTATAATTTATCGGATTCTACCATTCGGTCTGATTTACAGGAAAAAAGAAATATCTTTTCACTAGAACAGCATATCCCACAACATCAATATTTACAAAATTATTTTAAACAATTATTACCACTTAACAATACATTATATTATTTTACAGGAGAGTGGGATCCGAATATCCATGTAATTGCAAATTATATTTATTTAGATAAGAATGAAAGGGAATTATTTTCAAAATATACTCAAGAATATTTGATAACACAAAATCAACAATTTATTTATCCAGGATTAAAATCAAATACCCAAACAGTTGAATTAAATTTTAATCACCCAATTAAAGAGTTGGTTTGGGGATTTTATCGATTAAATCGTTCAGACTTTAATGATTCTACAAATTATACGTATTTAAATTATAATGATCAAAAAACAATACAAAATATAGAAATGGTAGATGTCGGCGATTATACTATTTTACAACAACAATTTAATCAATATCTGTTTGGAGAAAATGGATTATATGTAGATAAAACTTTAAATCCATCGTATAACTCAAATTCTCTATATAATATAATGGAAGATTTCAAATTAAAAATAAATGGAAATGAACGATTTAAACAACAAGAATTTGGGTTTTTTGAAAATGTAGTTCCATTTAAATATAAAGATAGTTATTCAACTCTTAAAGGAATTTATAATTATTCTTTTGCATTAACACCAGATAGTCCTCAGCCATCCGGTACTTGTAATTTTTCAAGATTAAATAAAGTAGAATTGGCATTTACGTTAAGATTAAATTATGAGTATGAAGATACTGACACTGAGGAAATAATATTATTTCCAGAAATCACTAATTCACAATCAAATTCCGACTTATATCAAAATCAAACTACAAATAAAAGAAAAATTGTCACCAAGTTATATAATTTATACGGTATGAATATGTATGCTACTAATTATAATATTTTAAGAATTATGGGTGGTCTAGGAACGATTGCGTTTGCTAATTAAAGCATTTGTTATACTATAAACTATATGAAACGAAAAAGAGAAATGGAAATAGAACTGGAACGCCCTAATTTAGAACTTATTGGAAACTTATCGGAACTGTCTTTAGGTGGAGAGTTTAAAAAAAAAAAAACAAAAAAAAATAAAATTAATTTATCTAAATTACACTTAGAAACGATTAATGATTTATCCTTAACGGAATTAGCTCAATATAGTAAAACTTTAAAAAAGAAAATTGATAAATATACAGAGTATCTTGAAAAAATTGATAATATATTAAATCTATACGTATAATATAATGTCTGAAACTACCTTTAATTTAGAATATTTCCTTTCCATTTTTACAGCAATGGCTGCCGGATACAGTGTTCATCGTATGGCACCTTCTGCAAGTGGTATAATTAAGTTTTTTGTAATACCCCTTATTGTAGCCTATGCCTCATTAACATTATTTAATATAGTTTTACCGAGAATAAATAAATATGGCGATTTAGTAGGTAATTATATAGAAATAAATGCGTTGAGTAGTATAAATTCAATGAATTATTTACAAGTTTTTCCGCCAATATTAGCAGTTTTTTTAATATTTATAGTATTAATTTATAATAAGAACTTGTAAGTATAACTTGGTAAGTATAACTTGGTAAGTATAAAACTGGGTAGGTAATTATTGTAATTATTTTATTATATAATAACTATATGAATCCAGAAATTATAACATTAATTAAAGCAAAAATCCAAGATAAATCATTTCTTTGTAAACATAGTTTAATTTTTTCTTTTTTACTAACATGTGGTGTTTTATTTTTGAGAAATGGACTATCATTTAACCATCCATTGGATATGATGTTTCCAACCATTCTATTTTTAATTATTTATGTTATTATTAATAATTTAGCATATTGTACTACATCAGTATATATTATTAAAAAGTTATATAATGATGTTTTAAATGTTCGACAAAGTTACAATGATTTAGTAAATGATGAATTATTCGAATCTATTAAAAATATTGATGTATTAAAGAAAAAAGTTAAGAAAACAACTGTTGAAGTTCAAAAACTTAAAAAAATAACAAAGGATGATAATAAAGAAAAAGAAGAGTTTAGTTTAATAAATAAATTAGATGATACATTTGCAACATCAGATTTTACCGATAACAATATCGGATGTTTATTAGCCAAAACTAGCATCTGTTCCGGTCAACCAAAACCAGAAAATATTGTTGCCCCTGTTCCCGGACCTCAATGGCAAGTACAAACTGCCGCAACAGTTGCCGCCAGAATATCATCTGGTAATTATGTTCCCTCCAACTGTTTAATGTAATAACGAATTCGCGTAAGAACGAATTGGGGGAATAATATTCATTTGAGATAAAAATGTCAAATGAATACATATATGAAACGAACAATTAAAATGATAACATTATTCTCTGTTTCGGTATTTGTATTTGCAGTATGTTATTATATTTTAGGGAGTATTGATGAAACATCTTTTACGATTAACAATGTTACAAATAGAAAACTAACAGTTTTAGAAGCAATTTATTTTAGTGTTGTCACACAATCAACTATTGGTTTTGGCGATTTCTCACCAAATACTGTGCCGGCAAAAGTAATAGTAATTTCGCATATTTTAATAACTTATATATTATTTGGACTTACTGTTCTTGTGTAAGCTCACTTAATAAATAATTATCAATCGATTTCTTTTTTCGAGCAATATAATATTCAGAACATTTATTTAATAATGTTGAAGAAGTTACCTCTATTCTCTTTTGTTTTTTATTAATTAAACCGTTTATGTCATATATAGAGTTTTGATTAATATACGATAAGTTATAACTTTGAGTTTTAATTATTTTATTCTGAACGATATCAATATTTGAAATATTTGTTAATATACTAATTGTATCGTCTGTTGTTTTTTTATAAAAATTATCAAATACAAGTAATGGGAGAATCATTTGTATTGTATTGTAAATAACATCAGAGCCACTGTATGTTAAATTATTATTCATAAATTTATCAGCAGCCGTATATAATTGATATTTTGGATCTTTATTTTTAATTGCTTTTTTAATTTCATCAAATGAGGTAATTGTTAATTTATTATCGGTTGAAATATAATAGAGTACATTGAGAAGTTGGCGAATATCATTATCGATATAATTTAATAGTAATAGCTTAACATCAATATCAATTTTGATTTTTTGTTTTTTAAATATTTTATTTGCGATACATTCTAATTTATAATTTGACGGGGTTGAAATATTTAACAAAGTGCTATATTTTTTTAAGGTTTTAATTGTTTTTGTTTTAAAGTTATTTTCGATACATATAATTGGTGAGTTAATTTTATTTTTACCTTTTCTATTAGCTTTTAATATTTTTATTAATGTTTTTATTTCAGTTGATGATGATTTTGAACTATAATCAATTTTAATGTTATCTAATATAATTCCCTTTTTCTTTTTAACATTAAACATTTCTTCTACATTTTTATAGGTTAAGGAAAGTTTAAATAAATCATCTATTTTAATATTAATTTGGGTATTACAATCATATATAATCGGGTCAAACTTATAATGTTTTAATATTAATTTTGCTAAAATTGATTTACCTGAACCAGACGGACCTTGAATTAAAAGCAATTTAATTCCTTTTTTGTCATTGATTTGTTTTATCCATTCATCTATTTTTTGCAGGTTTTTATTACAGATCATTAAATCTTCTAATTTTTTCGGAGTATATTTATCACTCCATGATTTACTCATATTATAAAGATATTATTATATTTTTATAAGTTTATATCATTTTTAAATATAATTTTGTGATGGAACATTCGTTAATTTAATAAAAATTATGTTTAATTTGAACCATATGAACTTATCATTTTTCCATTATTTAATTTTACTGGATCTACTCCATTTTTTTGATTCGCTGCTGGCGTGTTTTTAAACCAATCTTGGACACATTGAAGCATTGTTCTTTTTGAGGTATCACATTTATAATTTGTTAATCTATCTACCTTTAACTCACTTATTGGTACTTGTGTAATCATATTTACCAATGTATCATTCGGATCTGTATTCGCACTTTCATTATTAACGATTGCACAGAACTCTGTAGTAGATGAAGAACATCCGTCTGGAACTGTAGGTATTTTTTTACAGTTTGAAGCATCCGATCCAAAAGAATAGGTTCCAGACTTACAATAATCTACTGGATTTCCGCCTGATGGGAACATTGGATTACCACCATCACTATTGTGATGTTTGGGTTGGGTGTGATGTTTGGGTTGGGTGTGATGTT
>TARA_B110000211_G_scaffold82330_1_pt1 | contig 46170 bp, 41 predicted proteins | sample TARA_B110000211 | Tara Oceans TARA_B110000211 (sample SAMEA4397516) | marine metagenome | biome: Polar Biome; feature: [DCM] deep chlorophyll maximum layer (ENVO:01000326); material: water (ENVO:00002006), including particulate matter (ENVO:01000060) such as... | depth 30 m
GGGGCCATTGCCACGTCATAAAGGTTTTTGGATCTATCGATCCAACCACTTCATGGGCAAACGGGTTCGATTCAGTGGCCTGCAAGGGGACAAGGTTATTCGACTCTTTGCTCGAGATCACTGCCGGTATGAAGACAAACACGTCCATTCGGAAATCCGAAGCTCGGGCAGCATTGGCTCACTGAAACATCAATTGCAGCACGAAACCTATAAAAGTCTTGCGCAATGGGAGCAAAAGCTGCATCGCTACGCACAATGGCAAGCAGAGGATTACGACAGCAAAACGGGAGCTATCACGTCCTACCACACCCACATCAAGCCTGCATGGCGATTTTTGAAGCATTTCCTTCTCCAGCGGGGATTTCTCGATGGAGCGATTGGGCTTCAAGTGTCTCGCTATGCCGCATGGGGAGTTAGCTTGCGCTACAGCAAGCTGAAGGCTTTAAGAGCTGCCAGTGGCAAGGGTTAATGCTTGATGTGATTGCGTACTAGCCCGTCAAGGATTTGGATCAAGTTGCTTTACGGGTCTACGAGACATGATGAATGTCAATGTGCCACCCTGCATCAATTGCCAATGCTCAATGAACGGTTCAGACAATGGTTGGCCATTAAATAGGACGGATTTCACATAGACATGCGCTTGACTGTTGCCCTTTGTGACAATATGAAGATCCCTACCATTGCTCAGGTGCAAGATTGCTTTGTGCAGGTTTGGGCTGCCAATTGCGTAGGTGCTGCTGCCAGGTGTGACAGGGTAGAATCCTAAGGAAGAGAAGAGGTACCAAGCGCTCATTTGACCTGCGTCATCATTGCCACAAAGTCCGTCAACACCAGGTCCATACATTTCTTGGAGAATGGACCTGACTCTGTGCTGCGTTTTCCAAGGCTGATCTGTCCAGTTGTAGAGGTAAGGGACATGGTGGCTTGGCTCATTGCCATGCACATAATTCCCCATGATGCCATCTCTTGTGATGTCTTCTGTGTGAGCGATGTATTCATCAGGCAAATCCATGGTGAAAAGGGAATCCAAACGCTGAACAAAAATTTCCTCTCCACCCATTGCTGTTTTTAGGCCTTCTACATCATGTGGTGCGTAAAAACTGTAATTCCATGCATTGCCTTCAATGAATCCCTGACCATGGGTGCTTAAGAGGTCATTGTCTTGGTGAAATGTCCCATTCTGGTGGCGTTGGGTGGCCCATCCAGTTTTCGGATTGAAGCTGTTCTTGTAGTGCATTGAACGGTCTTCGTAGCCTTTTTGCAGGGAAAGCAGCGGGTGATCTGTGCCCGTGTATTGATAATGTGATGGCACATCGGTAGCGATCAGCTGTGCAATGCACCAATCATCGTAGGCGTACTCAAGGGTCTTTGAGATGGATGCGCTACCATGCTCTGAAGGGACGTAGCCCGTGGACAGGTACTCCCCCAATCCATCGTAATCAGACCAAGTGGATGACCGAATGGCGGCGTCAATGGCTCGATTCCAATCGATGCCCGACATACCCTTTGCCCGTGCATCAGCTAGAACAGATACTGCATGGTAGCCAATCATGCACCAGTTTTCATTAGCCCAATGACTCCATACGGGCAAGACCTCATGCACGGACTGATCAGCATGAGCGAGCATAGACTGAATCATGTCACGGTTGCGATCCACGTGCATCAGGTTGAACCAGGGGTGCAGGGCTCTGTAGGTGTCCCAAAGGGAGAAAATGCTGTAATTGACAAAGCCCTCAGACAGATGAATGTTTCCATCAAGTCCCCGGTAGGAACCGTCAACATCTTCAAATACAATCGGACTTAGCATGCTATGGTACATGGCAGTTGCAAAGGTTTGCTGATCTGCTGATGAGAGAAAGTCACCCTCAATCACATTTAATGCTTTCTGCCATTGAGATTCAGTTACTTGCCTGACCCGATCAAAATTCATATCTCCGGCCTCTTGCTTGAGGTTAGCTAAGGCACCCGCTGTGCTGACACCAGATAAGGCAAAGGCTACAACCAAAGGTTCATCCAGTGGTCCAAATTCGAATTCAGCTCGAATGGTTTGCCCTGCCATCTCTGGGAAATTGGCGCCTTCATTGAACCGTCGATAAAACCCCTTGTAAGGCACCTCATCGACTATGTCATGCCTGTAATTTGTGATTGGGTGAGAGAGGGAGGCTGCGAAAAACACCTTGCGATCCCTTGCCCATCCACGGGTTTGACGGTAACCAGTGATCAAGGTGTCATTTTCAACCCGCAAGGAGGACCAGACGACCTTCCCCTCGTAGCCATAGATGCTACTAGCTAGGTCTAAAAGGAAAGCAGCATTTTGAGCTGCTGGGAAGTGATAACGATGCAGACCAACACGTGTGCTGGCCGTTAATTCAACCTCCGTTTTTGACCGATTCAATTGAACATGGTAATAGCCTGGTGAGGCCTTTTCACTGGCCTTGTCATAGCTGTCATAGTAACCTGTCTGCCGTTTGATGCCATCACCGGGCAAGAGGCTCTCGCCAGCAATGACGGGTAGCATCAAAAAGTCACCCAAGTCTGCATGACCTGTTCCGCTGAAATGGCTGTGACTGAATCCAAAAATGGTAGAATCATCATACTGGTAACCAGCACAGTACCTGTATGTCTCTGCATTGTATTGACCATCAATGGCATAGGGCTCTTGTTTGCTGTCTGGACTCAACTGAACCATACCAAACGGGGCTGTTGCGCCAGGGTAGGTGTGGCCCATGTTTTGTGTGCCAATGAAAACATTCACATCCTCAATTGATTGACCAATCAGGCTTGTTGTCATTGTCAACAATGTGAAAACAATGGGCGTTAAACCAATAGAGCGATGAGTCATGAGTATTAGATGTGAATCAACTGTTCATGTTTGATGACATGCCCATTAAGATCTAGCCAGACCAGCAGGCAAATGCTCGGGTATTCTTCGCTGACAATAGCAAGGTCTTCCTGTGAGCTAATAGCTATGGTCTGCAACAATTGCCCATTGAGGTTCCAGACTTGAACACGGCAATCCTTTTCACTTTGATTGGAAAGGGTGAATTGACCGGTGTTTGGGTTGGGGTATGCTTTGAGGCCCAATATTGGAGAGGTATCCGTGAGGGTTAAGGGGCCGGAGTTGACGGCATTGGCGCTGCCGTGATCGCCAAAGATGGTCCATTGAGGAAAGGCATCCCATTTTCGACCATAAGTTTGATTGCTTGTCATGGGAGGTGCATGGAGTTGGTCCACCAAGTGGTCAACTTGGTTGCTGTCTTGGAAGAATAGGTAGATGGGCTCGCCTTTGGATTTGATGGTGAAGTCCAATGATTGTGACAGGCTAGTGTCACCGCCATTGGCATAGAAAACGGTATGACCATAGCCTGGGATAACCAGGTTGCCTAAAGGGCCTTTGTGTGGCTGATTCAGCTTGTCGCTCAAGAAAAAATTGGACAAGTTGACACTGACAGGGCTTGGGTTGTAGATTTCAATCCAATCGGGGTCACTGCCATCTGCAGCAATGAGGTAGCCATCATTGTCGGACATGACTTCATTGACTAACAAGGCAGGGGCTGTGGCCAAGGGGCGGCTGATTGGACTGCATGGCCATTGGCTGATCTGGTTGTTGTTATCCTTGGCAGAGAAGTAGTAGTCCAAGAGGTGCACGCTGTCTCCAGGAGCTGTGAGTTGCCCGCCGAAATATTTATCACCGGCTAAACCATCCATGCTCATGCCATTGTCATGAAGCAGTAGGCTGCTGAAGGGGCCAATGCTGTCATAACGGTAATGCAGCTTCACCCATGAAAGGCTGCTTTCGTCCAAAACCATCAACCCCACGTTGATGGGCCCTAAGTTGCTGTTTCCAGATAACCGACCTGGGTAGAGTAGGGGTGCGGCATTTCCAGAAATGAACTGACTGTTTGATGCGTTGATTCGTGCGCCAAGGAAGGGGTGGATGCCTTTGGTGACATGAGCCCCGGCTGCTTGGTTCCAGCTGTTTTGAAAGTAATTGATGTTGTAGCTGTAATCCAGCGGGTAAGCGGGGTCATTAGCCACAAAAGGCAAAAGTTGGTTTTTCATGGCGATGCTGCTGCCATACCAGACATTGTTGTCAATGCTTGGGTGGATGATTTGCGCCATCATCACCTGCAGTCGGAGCTGGTATTCTGGAATAGCCATCAATCGTTGGTACAGCGGATAATTGCTGTTGCCCCAGCTATGGATATTGCGTGTGCTCCAATCAATCGCTGACCAATCAACCCCTAAGGTGTTATCCAGGTCAAAGCTCAGGTACTGCATCAAGCCAGATTCAGGGTCTTCGTAGAGGTAGAAGTTGTTTTGGTTGAATGCATGGTTATCCCAATGACCGATGGTCATTTCAAAGGCCAGGTGCATCAAGTAACTGTTGACGTTGAATACCGATTCGAGTTCACAAGGCAGGTTGGCAAGTGTTGTATTGTTGAGTACATCAATGAAATGTGCCAGGCCGCTGTAATCATCATCATCTTCATTGGTCTTCAGCTCATACACGCGCCGACCATTGTCCATGTGTTTGTAGTCATTGCCACTGCTCCCTCTGTAGGATAATGTGGCTGGCCATAGGCATTTGTACAGGTTGCCCGCCTTGCCATCAAAGCGTTTCTCGACATAGTCGTCGTTGATGTGTTCGGTGTTTGCGTACAGGCCTTTGTACACGCCATTGATGTACAATCTTACATGGTTGACACGAGCTGCTGGGAGTCCGATGTTTTCCAGTATGCCCCATGACAGCCTCGCACGACTCATGCTTGGGTCATTGTGCTCGCCATTGAGGTTGAGTTTTTTTACCCCCTGCCATCGCTGACCACCAGTGAAGCTGTTGAAGGCTACTTTGTAGCTTTTTTTCTGAGCATAGCGAGAGGTGTTGCCGCGAAGACGAAAGCCCACGCGACTCATGCTATCAACGCTGCCATTGCCGGTGAATACAAAGTCCACATCAAACTCTACATCGCTGGTCACATAAAGCATCAAGCTATCCAGTGAGGACTGCCGGATACTGATGTCAATGCGTGGAACTGAAGCGTCATCGTAAACATCATCCCTGGGAGGGAAGGAGGTCGGCTGAGCAAATACCCACAAGGAAGTCAACAATAGCAATGCAAAAAGGCTCTTTTTCATGGGTTGTACGTTATGGTTATTTCATCTATGAAGATATAGGAATCACCCCCTGCACCGGGATGCCATGGCTCAAGGAGACCAGGGTTTTCGAGTGTGATTGTGATGGATTGAAGGGGGTTCCACCACCTATTTTTAATAGACCAGGTCGCCGTTTCAATGCGTGGCTCACCTTCAGTCAGCACGTCATCAAACACAACAGAGGAGAGCGCTTGTTGTCCAAACCTGAAATAGGCAACAGCAGTAACTTGAGAGGGCAATGCAATCCAGCTTTTGATCTCCTTCAATAGAGATAAGTCAACAGTTACAGCTGATAAATCATCACCCTTGCCGGGCAATAATTCAATGATGAGATCTTCGCCCTGTATGCCGTTCCAATGCCCTTTACGCCAGTCAATCTCGCCATGGATGCCATCAATCAAGCTACCAGGTCCAAGGTTGTACTGATCGCTTAGCGTTCCAGACAAGATTTCTGCAGACCAGTTGTTGGGTTTAATGCTGTAGTCTGCATGGCTGACATGACTGCTGCCAGCAGAAAGGTGTCCGCTGGAATGGACAGCAAAGGCTTCCTCCTTTCCGTCTTGGTAAACAATGTGAACCAGACTTGAATCCTTGAATTGTCGTTGAACCTGAATGATGGGGGCAGGGATGAGGTTGTTGTGGCTTTTATTGTAGCGATGGCTCTGGTTGAGGTAAGCATGCCAAGGTCTGCCACTTTGAGGGAAGTCTGCCCGTTGAATGTTGATGCGTTTGGTTTCCGTCAAGTATTGATGAGACATGGCCCCTGACCACGTTAGGCCTGGATCGTTCGCGTTTTCGTAGCCATGGTAGTAGATGCCGTCTCCTTGAGAAGCCAATGTCGTTTCACCCAAGGCATGGGCGATGCGTACGCTATCCCATAGGGGTGCGCCTGTGGCGTACTGGGATTCACCTGGAACGAGCGGGTACAGGCCAATGGACGCCATGACGTACCAGGCACTCATTTGACCGCAATCTTCATTGCCTTGGTAGCCAAATGGCTGATCGCTGTACATGGTCTCAAGAATTTCAGCCACTTTTTCCTGACCTTTCCATGGGCTATCCGTGCAGTTGTACAGGTAGGCGATGTGGTGGCTTGGTTCATTGCCATGAGCGTATTGTCCGATAAGGCCAGTGATGTCTACCTGTGTTCTACCTACGGTGCTGCTGGGTGCGGAAAAAAGCGCATCAAGTTGCTTATCCAAGCTGTGCCCATCCTTGACCAATAAGGCTTGCCACCTATCCAAAGCATGCACTGGAGCAAAGCTGTATTGCCAGCTGTTGGCTTCTGTGAAGTGGTTATTTACCTCCCTTGGGTCGTAGCGCTGCATGAATTGCCCGTTGTCTCTTGGTCGCATCAGGCCAGTTTCGGGATCCAGTAAACTGATCCATGCTTGGGATCGACGATGGTAGATGACTGCCAGCGAATCTTCCTGGAATCGCTCCAAGGCCATAGCGATACAGGCATCATCGTAAGCGTATTCCAAGGATTTTGATACAGATTCAGATTCATCTTGAATGCTGAGGTACCCGTTGTTGTGGTAGTCATCCAAGCCTCTGGAGTCGCCATCTGCGGTAACCATCATGGCATGAATGGTTGCTGCGGTGTCGACGGCATAGCCCTTCGCTAAGGCATCGGCAATCACAGAAACCGAATGGTAACCAATCATGCAATCGGTCTCATTGCCAGCAAGTTCCCAGACAGGTAAGCGACCCGATTGCTTGAATTGATCCAGCATGGTCACCAAAAAGTCTTCTGTTCGCTTGGGTTGAACCAACGCATACAGCGGGTGTGCTGTTCGGTAGGTGTCCCAAAGAGAGAACACCGTGTAATGGGGATGCAAAGGGTCTTGATGAATCACGCCGTCCATGCCACGGTAGGACCCATCACGGTCACTCCACAGATTAGGCACCAAAAAGGCATGGTACAAAGCAGTGGCGTAAATTCGTTTGCTTTCCTTGTCTCCACCATAGACTTGCAATCGATCCAGTTCCAATTGCCAGGCATCCTGGCATGCAGATAAGGTGCCTTGAAAATCAAAGGCCTGGCTTTCTGCTTGCCAATTGCGTTGTGCGCCACTTTCTGAAACAGAGCTCAAGGCTACTTCAATCATCAATGCATCATCACCGATGAATCCAAAATCCAGCACATACACACCGTCCCCAGTGATTCTGTGATTGAATGGGTGCGAGGTTTTCCCAGCAAAGTACACATGTTGCTCAAGGGCCCACCCCTCGCTGATGCGATGACCTTGAAAAGTGGTGGATCCCCTAAGGTCACTCGCGTTAGCCTCAAACCCTTGTGCAAGTGTCCGGTCTCGATAGCTTAAATCCAATTGAACCAAGGCACGCTGTCCTTTGGGGAATTGAATTTTTTGCAACCCCATTCTTTCACTTGCCGTCAAGCTAACCTGAATGCCATTACTCAAGGTGACTGCGTAAAAACCTGCAGCTGAACTTTCTGAGGACTTAATGAACGGGCTAGGCTGGCTGAGGTCTTCACCCATTAGGTGTGGACGGAATTGGATGTCATTGTAGTCAGCGACGCCAGTGCCACTCAGGTGGGTGTGGCTGAATCCGTAAAGGGTGCTGTCGCTGTAATGGTAGCCGCTGCAGCCATCCCATCCCTCTTGTCGGCTGTCAGGTCCAAGTTGTACCATGCCAAAAGGCATGCTGGCACTTGGATGGCTGTGCCCATGGCCGCCGGTACCAATAAAGGGGTCAATGTCTCCAGTGACAACCTGTGCCTGCATAAAAAAGGGAAGACATAAAAAAAGCCAGTATCTCATACTGGCTAAATTTACGATTTGATAGCATGCCTTACAGGCCGCAATCCTTGAAGTTTTCATTCAGTCGAATGTGGGTTTCTTTACGGTGGACTTCCACCCATGCATCCATCACAGATTGGCGCTTCTGATTTTCCACATAGGTTTTAAGCATGGAAAAATCTTGATTCAAGTTGGCCCTGTGGGGTGCCGTTCGCTTTTTCAGCAACACCAGACGAAAGAGCTCTTGTCCATCGGGTTGACGAATTAAAGTGACTTTTCCAATCTCACCTTCAGCCAATTGGTCGATGGCATAAAACAAACCTTGGTCCAAGTCATCAGCTTTCCAGCGGAGATCACCTGTTGATGGGTTCATGAGAACACCGCCATTGAGTTTGCTGTTCTCGTCTGATGAAATACGCATGGCCGCATCCTCAAAGCTGATGGAGTCCATCAAGATCAAATCGCGAACGCTATCAAGTCTTGCCTTGGCAAAGTCAAGATCACTTTGCTCCACTTTTGCTTTGACCAAAATATGCCTCAGATCCAGCTCTTCACCACGCTTGGCTTGCAATTGAACGATGTGGTAGCCGTACTCTGTTTTGAATGGCTGAGAAATCTCACCGGGCCGAAGGTTGAAGGCGATGGCTTCAAATTCTTTCACAAATTGCCCACGTTTGATGCCCTTGTAGGCACCACCATTTTTATTGGAACCGGGATCTTCAGAGTAAAGGATAGCCATGGTAGAAAAGCTTGATCCTTCCAGTATGCGTGTTCGCAAGCCGTCCAGTTTATCAATGGCTTCTTTGCTTGACGCCTCGCTAACGATAGGCTCTAGGGTGATTTGTGCCAGCTCAACTTCAGTGCCAATCAATGGCAAAGAATCTGAATGCAAGGCTTGAATGACTTCCTCAACCTCCATTGGTGTCACATCGATGTCTGCAGTCAGGGTCATTTGCATGCGCTGTGCAGTCATTTGATTGGTCATCATCGGACGCAGCTCCTCTTTAATCTCTAGGGCAGACTTTTTGTAGTATTCTTCAAGGCGTTGCTCTGAACCGATTTGCGCAACGAGTTGTTGCAGGCGACGATCAATGGCGTCATCAATTTCTTCAATGCTCACAGTGACAGAGTCCAAGTCAGCATGGTGAATCAATAGTTTTTCTAACAATTGACCTTTCATCAACTGGCAATCGCTCACCGTCTGACCTTCTTGCTCAAGGGCTTGGCGCTGCATGCTAATATCTGAAAGCAAAATGATCTCACTACCAACAACGGCAGCTACGCCATCGACGATGACGGATTGTGCAACGGCACCAAAACTGATGGCGCAAAGCAGACTGAAAAAGAGGGGACGAATCATGGGCGCAAACTTAAGACTAATGGGGCAATTGCGGATTTCGTGCCAGAATTTCTTGTGCAAGGTTTAAATAGTTATCTGCACCCGTTGATCCCGCATCATGAACCATGATCGGCTGGCCAAAGGATGGCGCTTCACTGAGGCGCACATTCCGTGCAATCATGGTCTTGAAAACCAGGTCTTGGAAATGCTGCCTCACTTCATCAACAACTTGATTGCTAAGTCTTAAGCGGCCATCGTGCATGGTCAATAACAGGCCTTCAATGGTGAGCTGATTGTTCTGGTAGTCTTGCACCGTTCGAATGGTATTGAGCAGCTTCCCTAGGCCCTCCAGGGCGAAATATTCACATTGAATGGGGATCAGTATGGAATCTGCTGCAGTCAAGGCATTGAGTGTGACTAGCCCTAGAGAAGGGGCGCAATCAATAATGAGGTAGTCGTAATCATCCACCACCTCTTTCAATGCCGTCTTAAGCATGTATTCGCGGTCCTGATTGTCAACAATCTCTAGTTCAGCTGCAACCAAATCCAGATGTGACGGCATGATATCCAGATTAGGGAAGGGGGTGTTAACAATTGCCTCCTTGGCGCTGCATCGATGCTCAATGACCTGGTAGGTGCTTTTGGTGACCGCTTCAAGATCAATGCCTAAACCCGAAGTGGCATTGGCCTGAGGGTCTGCGTCAATCAACAGGACTTTTCTTTCTAGAAAGCCCAGCGATGACGCAACGTTCAAAGCGGTAGTGGTTTTTCCAACGCCGCCTTTTTGGTTGGCAACTGCAATGATTTTACCCATGGGCTAAAAGTAGAACACCCGCCAGAAATTGGCGGGTGTTGGTAATAACTCTTGATAACATCGTGAACTCACTCGTTAGAAACTCCTGAACTGTGAAGAACCTCCGTTGTCATGCCACAGGTTAGCATCTCATCGCCAAAGTAGGGGTTAAGAATAGCTTTGTCTTCACTGAGCCAGATTGCGCCAGCATTATCAAAAGCCATGGGGCAATATTGCAGGTAAATCTCATGGTCGAGAGGGGATTCGTGGTGGAGGTATTCAAAGTACATTTCTGACATCAAAAAGAAAGATTTTCTCGCGACATACATGTCTGGTGAAGAGATCAGGACGTTTAATGAATGGTTGATATCTTCCGCCATCTCGGGGTCAAGGTGGATTTGCATCATGGATGCTGCCTCTTTAGCCACATCCAGGTTGTTAGAGACCAATGCGTCTTTCAACATCATGTATTGGCCGATGTCATCATCGCTGTAACTGTCCTTGAGGTAGGTTGAAGGGGTTGCTTCATTGTCTGATTCATCAGACTGACAGGATGCTAAGCTGAAAATTGAGAGGCAAAGTAGTGGAAGTAAAGCTTTCATTATTGAGGGGATTGTAGTGGGATTATTGTGGAAACTATTGTGGGATTTGTTGCGCTTCGCGCATGGGGTTGTAACGGTAGTTTTCATAGCCTCTTCGTCTAGGAATAGCTTCAAGATGTATGCCAGTTTTGGCAGGCCAATCATTGTTGTAGGTGTCTGTGTCAGCCGTTTCAAGGAAGGGGTCAAGGCTGACGCTGATGGCCCGTTGCGGTAGAAGAATGGTTTTGGTGATTTGCTTTTCATCTTTGATCCAAATTTCTACCGGCCAGCGCTCAACGTGCTCGCTGCCATCCTCAAATTGGTAAGAAACAATCACAGGCATCAATAGACCGCCATGGTTCTCTACAGTGACTTCATGAAGGTAGCCTTTGGGGTAGCCACCCTTAGAGGCCATTGATGCAAGCTGTTTGATCTCTTTTTTGTTCGCAGCATCCCGGTTGTAGCTGTTGTTGTAAAAATCACGGGTTTCTGGCCGAGAATCCACGACAGTCGGCGCAAGGGCAATGACATCGCGTTGTCGACCAATGCGTGCATGGGGTTTTTCACGCTCTGCACGCCGTTGTGACTCAAGTTCCTGAGGGTCTGTGGTTGGCAAGGCAGCGATACGAACCTGTGTCAATGCTTGGTCGGTGTAGTCCGTGGTGTAGAACCAGCCTCGCCAGAACCAATCCAAATCCACGCCAGATGCATCTTCCATGGTGCGAAATAAATCTGCGGGCTCAGGGTGCTTGAAAGCCCATCGTTCGCAGTATGTTTTGAATGCAAAGTCAAACAATTCTCTACCTAGTACCGTTTCACGAAGGATATTCATTCCAGTTGCAGGTTTTCCGTAGGCATTGTTGCCAAACTGCTTGATGCTTTCCGAATTGGTCATGATGGGAACCATGCCTAAGGCAGGGGATTGCATGTAGCGTGCAATTTTGTACGCTGGCCCTCTTCGGGATGGGTAATCTACATCCCATTCCATTTCAGCTAGGTATTGCACAAAGGAGTTGAGACCTTCGTCCATCCATGTCCACTGACGCTCATCGGAGTTGATGATCATGGGGAAGAAGTTGTGTCCAACTTCATGGATGATGACACTCAGCATGCCATGCTTGGTGCCTTCTGAATAGGTGCCGTCGGCATCTGGCCGTCCACCATTGAAACAAATCATGGGGTATTCCATGCCAATGCTTTTGGCATGAACAGAAATCGCCCGAGGGTAGGTGTAGTCAGTGGTGTACTTGGAGTAGACCTTGAGAGTGTGAGCTACAATACGTGTGCTGTATTGCTCCCAAAGCGGATTGCCTTCTTTAGGGTAAAAGCTTTCCGCCATCACCACTTTGCCGCCAATGTTGACAGCTTGTGCATCCCAAATGAATTTTCGAGAGCTAGCAAAGGCGAAGTCCCGAACATTTTCTGCCTTGAATGTCCATGTGGCAGTTGATGTGGAACGGCCTTGTTCTCTGGATTCAGCTTCCTCTTGTGAAGCAACGATGACGGGCTGGTCAAAGGAGCGTCGGGCTTCTGCGTAGCGTTTGCGTTGCGAAGAGCTCAATACTGCTGTAGGATTCTGCAAGCTCCCAGTTGATGCCACGATGTGATCTGAGGGAACAGTGATAGACACGGAGAAGTCGCCAAATGGCAAGGTGAACTCACCTTGACCCAAGAATTGCTTGTGTTGCCAACCTTGGTAGTCTGAATAAACGGCCATGCGAGGGTAGAATTGCGCAATGGTGTAAAGGGTATTGTTCTCGTCAGAAAAGTGCTCGTAGCCACTTCGTCCGCCGATACTCATGCGGTCATTGATGTTGTAGTCCCAGTCAATAGAAAAACTGATAGATTTTCCTGGCTGTAACGGTTTAGGTAAATCCAAGCGCATCATTGTGTTGATGATGGTGTGCTTCAAATCTTGGCCATTTAGGGAAACCTTGTGGATGTTGAATCCGCCAGGAAAAGCTTCACCGTACTGACTTTCAACCTGTGATAAGCTGATGTTTTCAGGGATGCCGCCTTGTTTGATTGCCTGCGTCATGGAGTTAGGTGAACGAACATTTTGGTCCAATTGGACCCAGAGGTAGACCAAGACATCCGGACTGTTGTTGTGGTAGGTGATGACCTCATGGCCATCGATGTGGTGCTTTTCTTCGTCAAGCGTTACTTGAATGGCATAGTCTGCCTGCTGCTGGTAGTAGGCGTGTCCGGGCGCCCCACTTGCGGTCCTGTAGCTGTTGGCGGTAGGGAGTTCCGTTCCTAGCTGTTTGAATTTGCTGGTATTGACTCGGTCAAAAGAACTGCTTTGTGCAGCTGCAGACAGGGTGAACAGCAAGGTAAATAGTTGGATGAAACGCTTCATGGTGGTTCGTTAAATGTTGAAGGCTAAAAATAGGCAGTTCAATCACGTAAATCCATGCGAGGCCAACTGAAATTTGGCATTTTATTGAACAAGGCAATGTCGTAGCGACGATCAAGGCCCATGACAGTGTAAATATTCTCCTGAAAATCGTTGAGTTTCATTAGGCTTGCATCGTGCAGGTCCCATCGTTTGGCAACAAAAATGTAGCTCAATGTAATCTCATCTGCAGCAAAATGGTAGGCTGTCAAAGTCAGCTCAATGGGCTCAATGCGTCGACGTTTGGTAAAGCTTAAGCTCAATAGGCCATCCTGGAGGAAATGATCAATCAGCTGCGCTTCTTGTGCGCTATCAATGCCAAGGTGAATTTTCTCTTCCCTACCTTGATTGATGGCTGTCTCTAGGTCTTCTGTGAAGAGGATCTTTTGCAGGGTCCATTCATGGTCTGCCCCTTCAGTCATGAGCGCGGTAGACACATGCATGGGGTGATCTAGACTCACAGCAATTAGCCATAGCCCAACCAAAGCAAGGGGCAGCTTAAAGCGCATCAATGGTGGAGTTAAGGGTAGGTGAGGGGCGCATGATTGCAATGACCTTATCTCTGTCAGGCATGAAATACCCACCTAAGTCCGCGGGCGAGCCTTGAACGGCTATCAGCTCATCAATGATGCGCTTCTCATCGCGAAGCAAGTCCCGATGCACAGAGGCAAAGGTGCTCGCCATCTTGCTATCACTTATTTGCGTCATCAAAGCTTCTGCCCAGTAAAGGGCTAAGTAGAAATGCGAACCTCTGTTGTCGATGCCGCCCAATCGCCGTGTAGGGCTCTTGTCTAAGTCTAAAAGCTTGCTTGTGGCCAGATTAAGGCATTGACCCATGAGACCTGCCTTTGTGTTGCCGTTGGCTTCCGAGAGGTGCTCAAGGGAGACCGCCAGTGCCAGAAACTCACCCAGCGAGTCCCATCTCAAGTAGTTCTTTTCAATCAGCTGTTGCACATGTTTAGGGGCTGATCCGCCAGCACCAGTCTCAAAAAGACCACCACCTTTCATCAAAGGAACAATGGATAGCATTTTGGCAGAGGTGCCAACCTCAAGGATGGGGAAAAGGTCAGTTAAGTAGTCTCTCAACACGTTGCCTGACACAGAAATAGTGTCCAGACCTTTGACAATACGTTCAAGTGAAAACTGGCAAGCATCCACCGGTGACATAATGTGAATAGCCAAGGAAGAGCAGTCATGATCCTTCAGGTAATGCTCAACTTTTAGCTGCACCTGTCTGTCGTGTGCACGGTTAGGATCTAGCCAGAATACGGCAGGTATATTGGTGATTTTCGCACGATTGACAGCCAACTTAACCCAATCCTGGATGGGTTCGTCTTTCACCTGACACATCCGGAAGATATCTCCCTTACTCACCAAATGCTGCATCACAATGATGCCGTCACGCACCACTTGAATGATGCCAGGTTCAGTCATGTGGAAGGTTTTGTCGTGGGATCCGTATTCCTCGGCTTTTTGTGCCATCAGGCCAACGTTGGACACCGACCCCATGGTCTGAGGGTTCAATGCCCCATTGGCTTTACAGAAGTCAATGGTGGTTTGGTAGATGCCGGCATAGGAGCGGTCGGGAATCACGGCCTTGCAATCCTGTTGCTTGCCGTTTCGGTTCCACATTTGGCCAGACGTTCGAATCATTGCTGGCATGGATGCATCAATGATGACATCAGACGGCACATGCAAATTGGTGATCCCTTTCTCAGAGTTAACCATGGCAAGGTCAGGGCCCGAAGCCATGACGGCATCAATAGCATCAGTGATGGCTTGTTGCTTAGCTGTTGGCAGGGTAGCAAGCTTTGCATAAATGTCACCAAGGCCATTGCGTACATCTACCCCCATGCTGTCAAAATCAGAAGCAAATTGGTCAAAGACATCGGCAAAGAACACCTCTACAACGGCACCAAAGATAATGGGGTCTGACACCTTCATCATGGTGGCTTTCAGGTGCAAGGAGAACAATACGCCTTCGGCTTTTGCAGCTGCAATTTCATTGCGGATAAAGGCTTTCAATGCGGCGATACTCAAAACTGAGCTATCAATGATTTCGCCATCAAGCAAATCTATGCCTGAACGAAGGATTGTTTGAACACCCAATGGGTTCGTGTAGACGATGTCAACAGAAGTTGCCTTATCCAGGCAAAGGCTTTGTTCGCTACCGTAGAAGTCTCCGGTCTGCATGCTTGACACATGGGTCAATGAGTCTTTAGACCAAGCACCCATGTTATGTGGGTGTTTTTTGACGTAATCTTTCACTGCCTTTGGGGCTCGACGGTCGCTATTGCCTTCGCGAAGCACAGGATTTACTGCTGATCCCTTGACCTTATCATAGCGAGAACGAATGCCTTTTTGCTGGTCATTTTGTGGTTCATCTGGGTAGTTGGGGATGCCATAGCCTTTGGATTGCAATTCTGCAATGGCAGCTTTCAGTTGAGGCACAGAGGCAGAGATGTTGGGCAATTTAATGATGTTGGCATCGGGTGTGCTGCCCAATTGCCCCAGCTCTGTCAACGCATCAGCAACCTGATGTTCTGCAGGGAGCAGGTCATTGAATTGCGAAAGTATTCGAGCAGCCAATGAGATGTCACGTGTTTCAATATGGACGCCTGCTTGCTTAGTGAAGGCTTGTACAATAGGCAAGAAGGACTGGGTAGCCAGTGCAGGTGCTTCGTCGGTCTTGGTGTAGATGATGGTTGACATAGGGCAATAAGGTGTATTTACAAAGAAACGAAGCAGCCGGTGAATGGCTTTGATTTGCTAGTCGCTATCTGCACAAGTTGTCAACTTAGCTTTTATTGATGATTCACGGACCTTTTTGATTGATTGCTATGGGCTTCCTTGCTACGCTTCACAAGGGCAGTCGCATGCCTGTTTGACCAACATGGAAACCTGCTTGCCGAACCTGTTGGCTTGCCTCGCTTTTAGGATCATGAAGGGGGTTGCTGTGATTGAAGTGTACGAATGTGACCTTGCTTCGTTTTTCAGCAGGCCAGTCTGACCACATGGCCATGCTTTCTTTGACAAAGGGGTGAGGTATCTCAGACGGGTCCCTGTTCGGTGTTTCTCCAGTAGAGTAAAAGGTGCCATCAAGCAAGGCAATGTCAACATGATCAATGAGGCTGTCAAGGTCGATGGCCCATTGATCCCATTTATTGATATCTGGAATGAAGAGGGCGACCCGACGGGGTCCTTGAATGAGGAAACCCATGGTTTCAGAGTACTCATCCCTGTGTGGTACTTGAATTCCTGTGATGGTCACTTGCTTGTTCAGGCATTGAACACCTGCCAGGACATCATCATGCAGTTGAATTTGACCTAATTCAACCAATTGCGACCAGGGGCCATTTTCAGTGAGGAAATCCCTCATCCTGGGCCCGACATGGACGGCAACGTTTTGACCACCCAAGGCTTCACGGCCTAGGTACATCAACCCGGTGTAATGCCCGATGTGCGCATGCGTAATAAATAGGGCTTCGGGGTTTTTGCCTGTCTCTTGCTTGAGTTGGTTCCATTGAGCAGGTAAGTCGGGCGTGGCTTCGATTAATACAGCTGTTGACCCATCTGTGACACCTAAAGCAATCACGGGTTCATGGGGCTTAGGTCTGCCGTCCGGGTTGATGCAGCAGGACTTGATGCAAGCGATATGTGGCCTGCCAGCATCTTGAGAAACACCCAAGATCACCAATTCAATATCGGAGGTGGTGTTCGGGATTTCACCACAAGCAATGGTCATTAGCGCAAGGCTAAGTGAAGCAAGCTTGAGGGCTTTAAAAGTAATTGCGTTCAATGGAATCATGCCATTGAAGGTAGTACTCCTTGGCGACTATCGACGTCTGCGTTGACCGCCCGATCCGCTACGCTGTTTGTTTCCTGAACCATGTGATCTTCCATTGCTGCTTGAGCGATGTCGACCGCCTCCGCCACCACCACCTCTGCCACCTTGTTTTGGTGGGATGCGATTGGCCGGCACGGACCATTCTTCTTCTGCAGCATCGACAAAGGGATGGTCTGTTACAAGAGGTATGCGTTGTTTAATGAGTTTTTCTATGTCTTTGAGGTAGCTGCGCTCTTCTGCCATGCAGAAGGATATGGAATGCCCTGAGGCCTCAGCACGGCCTGTGCGGCCAATCCGGTGTACATAGGTTTCACTGACATTGGGTAGGTCGTGATTGATGACCAGCTCTAGGCCAGATATGTCAATGCCACGGGCTGCGATGTCTGTTGCAACGAGAACCCGCATGCGGCCTTCTTTGAAAGAAGTCAATGCACGCTGCCTTGCATTTTGGCTTTTGTTGCCGTGGATGGCAGCGGCTTGGATGGAATGATTGCTTAGGTAGCGTACGACCTTGTCACAACCGTGTTTTGTGCGTCCAAAGACCAATGCCTGTGAATCACTGTCTTGTAAAATATGGAGCAGAAGTTGACTCTTTTCTGCTTTTGCCACATAGTACACTGACTGGCTCACCTTGTCAGCTGTTGGCTTGTCTGGTGAGATGGTGACTTGTTCGTAATGGCCTAGAATCTGCTTGCTTAGGTCAACAATAGACCGTGGCATGGTAGCTGAGAAGAAGAGACTTTGACGTCGCTCGGGTATGAGGCGGAGCAGTTTTCTGATGTCATGAATGAATCCCATGTCAAGCATCTGGTCTGCCTCATCAAGCACGAAATGGCGAAGATGTTTGAGGTTGACATAGCCTTGATTATGCAAGTCAAGCAATCGTCCAGGGGTTGCGACGAGGATGTCTACACCGCGTTTGAGTTGCTTTACCTGAGGGTTTTGACCAACACCACCATAGATCACAGCACTGCTTATGCCCGTGTTGGCGCTGTAGTGCTTGACGTTGTCTGCAATTTGTATGGCTAACTCTCTTGTGGGCGTTACAACCAATGCTTGCACAGACGTTCCCTTGCCGTAGCCGTTTTCCATCAACTGCTGGATGATGGGGATGGTGAATGCTGCCGTTTTTCCTGTTCCAGTTTGGGCACAACCAAGCAGGTCTTTGCCTTCAAGCAAGATGGGGATGCTTTGCTCTTGAATGGGTGTTGGTCGCTCGTAGCCCTGAGTGTCAAGCGCTTTGAGAATGTCAGGATGAATCCCTAACTCTTTGAAGGTAATGATAGCGGAAGAATAAGTAATGAGAAAAGGACGCGATGGTCCAAGGATTTATCTGGCTAGTGCTGGCCGCAAAGGTAGTGCCATTGAAAGGGATACAAGCATGATTAGCTTCGTGTCATCTCACCAATCAGTAATTAAAACCTTAGCAGATTGCCGCGTACCATCTCTCAAAGAGATTAATAGAAAATAAACCCCAGATTGATGAATTTCTATAGGCCCTTGGGTACTTTCAAAGAGTGTTCTTCCTGCAGCACTGATGACTTGGATGTGCTCAATGCCCTTATCGGACTCTATGTTAATGCTTGATCTGACTTTAGCAGGATTTGGGAATACTTTCAAACCAGGTGTTTTCTCTGATTCCGGCAAGCTCAAGGTGAAGCAGGCATCAGCAGTAACATACTGGCGCATGTTCCAGGACACTTGGCAACTGTACATGTAACCCTGATTTGAATTCCACGATGCGAACATGTTCATCCAAGGTGAATCTGTGACAATAGGTCCGCGTATTGCCCCATTAGCGATTGTCGTTTGAGTCGAGTCACCATTGCCCATACATATTTGCCTAGCAGCGGGGTCTCCGGTCCAAGCAGCCTCCATCAAGCTGTGAAGTAACCGGCTTCCGTACCAATAGTCAAGAGCGTCATACTTACTTATATAGACCACGAACTGGCTTGAATCCTCTTCATATGTGCTTGTTGTGAAATGCGTTGCCCAGTATATATAGTTGTTAATTGTGTCACCCCGCAAAATCATAAACTCCTTATTGCTGTCAGGCACTCCCATGAAATTGAACATGTCGATACAAGTTCGGGGGTCTACAATGTTATCCCAGTCAGACAAAGTCATGAGGTAGAGCACGTCATCTGGCATGGCAGCAAGTCCACTGTCAGTTTGAGTTTGTATATCATTGGGCCAATCTTCCGTGAAGCCGATAAAGCTAGCACCGGCATCTGGCCATGAAAATCTCCCATTTGCTCCCCAATTATGATTGATGTACATTTTCAAGCTTAGCCAGTTTGTGATGGCAGCCCCCTGGCTCATTCCGTGTATACCTACCCTTGAAGTGTCTATTTTATTTGCATGTAACGCCGCAATGTCATTGACCATTTGATAAGCGCAGCCATAGTGACTCGTTGATGAATTCCATTGCATCGTCACACTAACATACCCATGGCTTGCAACGAATTCTCGGTAGAATTGACTTTTTTTATAATAAGTGCTATCAGCCAAATTTTGGTTAGAAGATCCAGGAAATCTAAAGACCACTGGCTTTTTGGAACTTATACCCGTTGGGTAAGTGATAATTCCCCTGATGGTATCCGTACACTCAAGACTTGAGTCTGGTGCGATGGAAAAAAACTCACTTGTCACAGCTGCGGTACCAAATGCACCATACCCTTGTGTAATGGGAGGTACAGGGCCTTCAAATGCCCATTGTGCGTTCATGCTAGGTATCGCTATAATTAGTGATACTGCAAATAGGTATCTTTTGAATTGAAACATGTTTAATGGATTATGATGGTTCTTCGTTCAGTTAAATAAACAACCCCAATCAGCTCTCGCAGATTGGGGTATGGATTGATGGAAAGCCTATAGCGGTTGTTATTTAATCACTATGAATTTTTCTCTTGTTTTACCGCGATTGGTATCTAGAGTCAGCCAATATGTTCCAGAAGGCAGCTTAGTGATGTTCATATTGAAATCATTTGATGTCGTTGCTTCGATTGGAACATCAAGGGCTACGCCCGAGATATTGAAAACTTGAATTTGACTCAATAAATCTTCAGTGATCACGCCCTGATTGAGATTGACATTGATGAAGTCTTTAGAAGGGTTAGGTGATAGTGTGATAGAAAGCTCTGGTAAGTCTTCAAGGTCAGCGGTGTTTTTCAAAACGGTTATGTTGTGACAAAATCCAAATGTGTCGATGGCAGGAAACCCGAAATATGATGCAGTTACTTGATACCAACTGGTAAAGAAGCCGCTCTCTATGCCTAGGCTTGGCAAGTAGAATGTGGTGTCCGCTAGAGTAGGTGTTCCTGACAGTTTTATGCAAGTTTTACCAGAATCTCCTGGGTAGAATACGGAATCAGTAGCCTCCCATGTTAACCATGACGGCAACGTAGTAGTGTATAAGAATGCTGATTGAATCGTTGGAAGCAACAGTGTGCCTGACGGGAATGTATCCCCAAGCATCCCCGTTAAAATGACTTCAAATGGTAGACCGACGGTTGCCGTTAAGGTCATCATAGGCTGGGTGCTGTCACAAGCGAATGATGGTTGGGTGCCATTGACCCATAGGCCAGACCATTCTAGAGAAGGGAACCCAATAGAAGCCATGGAAGGCGATAATGAATCAGGTGTGCAAACTTGAGCATTCATGCTTAAGCCAAATGTGAGACTAAATAGGAGTATGAGTTTTTTCATGTTATGAGATAGATTATTTGTATGCTAAAAGAATCAATATTTCATAGTTAGTTGTTTCAAATTGGTTAATGTGAGTCGGTGAATTATTTCTGACCCTTTTGCTGAGAAGTGTATTTTGTAGCCAGAGACAGTGTTAGTTCTTGTTTTAAGCTTATATTTAGTTGACTAAACACATTTAACTTGAGACGAGCACTTATTGAAAGTGATGACTTCTGTAAGGGAATCATCAATTTACTGCATCCTGAAGATAAAAGTCGATTTGATCATCAGTCTTTAAAGCCATTTATTAGTTCTACATCAGTGAAGTGTAAGGATAAGATGCCAGATGCTTTGTTAAAAAGAGGCGTAGTATGCATGTTGGTGTCTGGTGTTGTTGGTGTTAAGCATGTATTTGAGGAGGTAAAGTGTTTGACACATTTTTATCAACCTGGTGATTTCCTCTTCAATACGGAAGTACATAAGACATTGAATATTCAGGAGTCGGAACGCATAATTTACGATGAGGTAGAACTATTTTGGATCAACTATCTCAACCCTGCATTCAAGAGAAATTTGCCTGAGGTGTCAATTGAGTTAGAGATTCAGTCGTCACTGTTGAGCACCTATCAATATCAAGGGTATATCAATAAGTTCGGGATTGATAGAAAGAGGTATTGCGAACAATGGCTAAGAGATAACCCAAAACTCATAGGTATGCTGTCAAGAAAAGAATTGGCCAATTACTTTGGCGTTTCAACATCTTCATTGCAAGTTTTCATCAAGGATTCCCTAGGGAAATAAGAATGGATAAAAAAACAATCATTTCAAATGGCTTGGTAGCCTTGACTGGAAGCCCAGAAAACTTGCCGATGTTTAGCGAGTTTTCTGAAATTTTTGAGGGCCCTATCTATGTTGAAGCGGGAAATAAATTGTGGAGTGTGGGTAGCGACGAGGGTTACTTATGGTACGTTCAAAAAGGCTATGGGTTTGATAGAATACTGCTAGAAGACGGAACAAAGATTTTGAATGGAATGACAGAACCTGGAATGTTTATTTGTGACGAGAAAAGTTTATTAATAGGTGGTAATCTAGTCAGTGATTCGACCCTTTACACAGAAGCTGTGGTTTACCGTGCGAGGTATTCGGCGTATCGCCAATTCATGAGAGATCAAGAACATTTTAGGGCATTGCTTAGTTCCATCAGCGCCCATTTTCTGCAATTACGGAAGCTTAGGTTGCTGAAAATGAAGCACATGAATAAAGCAGACTATTGGAGTGCCACGCGCAATAGATTCCCGGGTATTGAAAAGTTTTGTTCGCAGACAGAGATCGCCAAATATTTCGGTGTTTCCAAGTCAACCATGCATAGGTTGATGAAATAAGCCATTAATCATAGCTGACTTATCTCCAATCACTTCCCGATACAGAACCGACTAAAAATACTGCCAAGCAAGTCATCTGCCATCACTTCACCCGTGATGCTACCTATGTGGTCAAGTGCTTCTCTGAGATCAAAGGCTAGCAGCTCACCTGAAGTGCCTTGATTCAAATTGTCTTCAGCACGTTTGAGTGCCCCTAAGCTAGACTTGAGTGCTTCTGCATGTCGGGTGTTTGCAATGAGAATCTGCCCTATCTCAGGCATCTGGCTTGTCATGAGGTCTTGTAGGTGACGTTCCAGTACCTTGAGATCCTTGAGATCCATGCCAATGCTGATATCGCTTTGGTGCTTTATGTTTTGCTTATTTGCCCATTTATCCCTTTTGGTGAGGATGGTAAGGAGTGTAGAGTCTGGGTTCAGGTCCCTCATGCGATCTCGCATGGTTTTTACCTCATCGATGCTGCTATCTATGGGGTCAACCAGAAAAAGGATGACCTGAGCCTGTTGGATGTTGGCCCAGCTTCGCTCGACACCCATTTGTTCAATGGCATCATCGCTTGCTCGGATGCCAGCGGTGTCAATGAGGCGAAACATGTGTTGTCCAAGTCGGAACTTTACCTCAATGCTGTCCCTTGTCGTGCCGGGGATGTCTGAAACAATGGCGCGATCATCGTTTACAAGGCGATTCAGTAAGGTGCTTTTCCCGGCATTGGGTGCACCAGCAATGATCATGGGAATGCCCTCCCGGATGGCTTGTCCCTGTTTGAATGTGCTGAGCATGTTTGCAACCACCTGCTGTATTTCCAGAAGCAAAGCAGCGAGCTTTTCTCGGTTGGCAAACTCAACATCTTCCTCGCCAAAGTCCAACTCCAATTCAATCAGCGCGGCAAAATCAATCATTTGTTGCCTCAGATCTTGCAGCTTATTGCTGATGGAGCCCTTGAGTTGCCTCATAGCTAGTTCGTGGCTGGCGTAGCTTTCAGAAGCGATGAGATCGCCCACAGCTTCTGCCTGTGTGAGGTCCAGTTTGCCATGCATGAATGCCCGCTGTGTGAACTCCCCAGGTTGAGCTAGCGTGGCACCGCTGTTAAGCAATGCGGCCAATGCTTGTTCAATGATGAAATGGGACCCATGGAATGTCCATTCAATCACATCTTCTCCCGTGAAAGAATGCGGGCCCTTGAATGATGTCATCAGGACCTGATCCAAGGGCTTGCTTGCCTGAGAAAACATACCAAGCTGAACCTCCCTGGGTCGAACTGCCTGTTTGAAATGCTTCGCAGCAATACCAAAAGCTTCAGGGCCAGATAGGCGAATGACTGCCAGGGCGCCAATGCCTTGTGGTGTGGCCAATGCAACGATCGTTGAAGCTTTCATGGCCGCAAGGTAAAACCCAAGGAAGCAAGTTTTGTTTACTTGCTAAAGGAAGTGATAAATAGGGCTAAATAACGCTCTGCCCTCCGTCAACATGAATAATTTGACCTGTCATCCAAGAGCTTTTGTCGCTTAGAAGGAACGCAGTCATTTCAGCAATATCACTTGTCTCACCAATTCGTTTCATGGGGTTATTTACACCGATTGCCTGTTTTTTATCTTCTGTGCTTAATAATTTTGAAGCCAGCGGTGTATCTGTTAAGCTAGGAGCTATACAGTTAATTCTAGCCTTAGGAGCCCATTCAGACGCTATAGCCCTTGTCATTCCTTCAATCGCACCCTTGGAGGCGCTAACTGTTGCGTGAAATGGCATTCCCCGACCGACAGCAACAGTAGAGTAAAGGACACAAGAAGGGATAGTTTCTTTATTAAAATTCTTTTGAGCAGCCTGCAGTGCCTTAACGGCTCCAACGACATTTAGATTAAAATCTTGTTGAAAGACTTCAGGCTTTAGCCCTCTGAACGGCCTCAAATTGATTGAGCCAACACTGTATACTAGTCCATTAATTTGTTCGGGCATTTTATCGCCCCAATCATCTGTTGTTATGTCAAATTCTTCCCATTCTATGGCGTGTGCATGCCCCTCGTATGGAGTTCTGCTAAATATTGTAACCCTGTGGCCCTCAGCCACTAAAAGTTCTGCGGTAGCTTTTCCAATTCCTTTGCTGCCGCCTATGATGACAAAATGTTTCATTGAGTAGTGGATTATTCTAAGATTATAAATGTAATTATGGAATGGTGTTCACGCCATGTAGTAGGGGCAGTACTCCTTTAGTACGAAGTTCTATACTCATGATTTAGTCTGTGTTGCCAGGTAAATCTCTGCTAACATGCAACGTGCGCTTCCTCCACCAAGAGTTTCAATAGTTGTTAGATCACTATGCACAAGGTTGTGGTCTTGCTCCATTCGCTGAATCTGAGTTGTAGTAAGCGCTTCAAAAGAACTAGTACTCATAGCGACAAATAATTTTTGATCTGCACCTTTAACAAGTAGCATGTTTCCTGCAAACCTATGCTTTTGCACTTCTGAAATATCAATAATGTCTTTTCCGCATTCTGATATACTCTGCACTAGTAATCGACGTTCATCTATATCATCAATAGCCTCTAGGCAAATCACTGCGTAGGTATTAGTCATGCACATCATAACATTGGTATGGTAAATAGACTGTCGACCTTCTGGAGTGTCTTGAAATGCGTTAAAGACAACCGATTTATAATTCAACTCCTGACAAACTTCTGCCAATAGAAATTCATCAGCACGTTGGCTCCGAGCCATATAAGCAGTTGAATTGTCGTGGTCAAAAACAATAGAACCAGTCCCTTCTAGATACACATCTTGCTCTTCAGCCTGTGAAAAGTCAAGTGTTGTGTTTATCTCAAAACCAAAACCTCTTAAAACAGACTCAATATCTGATATGCGTTCTGATCTCCTGTTTTTTGCTTTCATTGGGTATAGCACTATTCTACCGTCCGAATGCATGCTAATCCAATTATTTGGGAAAATGCTATCAGGCGTATGAGGGTTTTCGCTGTCTTGGATAACATAAACTTTAACTCCTACACTCTCTAATTTCCTAACGAAATTATCAAATTCCAATTGTGCATTCCGATTATCTGATTCCCAATCACTCGCAGCATATTTTTGTTGATAGAAATTATCAACTGCTGTCTGCTTGTTCATTTCAAAACGAGCAGGTCTGATCATTAATATATGATTTGAAGCATTCTTCGTCATTGCGCTATTATCAGTGGCATTGTACGGCTTATGCTGAACAGATTTGTGGTGTATTGGCACTCATTCACCAGGCAACATGGCTTTGAGTTGAGCCCTTGCCGTTTTAGGAGTTTCAAAAATCCATTGATCAGTGCCAGCCTTGGTTTCAATCATGTCTAGCGCCATATAATCATGCAAAACCCCTTGTGACAAGGGTGGTGTAGAAAAGCCGTGAAGTGTTCCTAGTTTTGCCATTGAGACAGCCAATTGGCGGATGCTTGAGTTAGCAAATCGTAGACGACTTGAAATCCTTGATCTCCACCGTAGTAGGGGTCTGGAACCTGGCGATTTTCACCAGGAAAAGACGCCTCAAGTATGAGGCTGACCTTGGAGCGATCGGCATCACTACTAGCTAATGAGAGCACAGTATTCAGGTTGCTTGCGTCCATCACCAAAATGTGGTCAAATCGCTGAAAATCTTCTGCAGTGAACGGTCTTGATTCAAGCATGGAAATGTCTAGTCCTTGACTGGCAGCATGGGCCATGGATCGCAAGTCAGGATGGTCACCTTGGTGGTGGTCACTTGTGCCGGCGGAGTCGATGAGCCACTGTGCGGATTCTTCAGGTAAGTGGCTTTGCAGGGTCTGACGAAAAACGCCTTCCGCCACAGGTGAACGACAAATATTTCCTAAGCAGACAAAGAGAACAGCCCTTGGCCTCATGTGTTAAAGGTCAGCTTCTTTGTCAAATCTTCAACGTAGGTGCGAAAACGCTTGTCCGTTTCATTCAGGTTGCTCACTGTGCGACATGCGTGAAGCACGGTTGCGTGATCCTTGTTGCCACACTGCTTGCCAATGGAAGCCAAGCTGTGCTTAGTCATCTGCTTGGAAAAGAACATGGTCAGTTGACGTGCTTGAACAATCTCACGCTTGCGTGTTTTGCTCTTCAATAGCTCAATAGGCATGTCAAAGTAGTCACAGACAATCTTTTGAATGAAGTCAACAGAAATCTCGCGTGTTGTGTTGCGAACAAATTTGTCAATCATTTGCTTGGCAAGGTCAACAGTGATCTTCTTGCGGTTCAAGGATGACTGAGCCAACAAGGAAATCAAAGCACCCTCTAGTTCACGAATGTTGCTTGTGATACTGTAGGCAAGGTATTCCACCACATCATCAGGCATGTCAATGCCATCGGTGTAAAGTTTTTGGCGAAGGATGGCAATGCGCGTCTCAAGGCCTGGTTGCTGTAAATCAGCAGACAAGCCCCACTTGAAGCGTGATAACAGGCGTTGCTCCATGCCCTGCAAGTCCACAGGTGCACGGTCAGATGTCAGGATGACCTGCTTGCCCTGTTGATGCATGTGATTGAAAATCTCAAAGAAGACATCCTGGGTTTTTTCCTTGCCACTGAACGATTGCACATCATCCATGATCAAAACATCGATCAATTGGTAAAAATGCACAAAGTCATTCTTGGTGTTGTTTCGAATGGAATCAATGAACTGTTGCGTAAAACGCTCAGCTGAAACGTACAACACCGTCTTTTCAGGGAAACGATCCTTGATTTCAATGCCTATCGAATGGGACAAGTGGGTTTTACCAAGGCCAACACCACCATAAATCAACAAGGGATTGAATGACGTGCCTCCTGGTTTTTGAGCAACAGCGTAGCCAGCTGATCGTGCTAGGCGGTTGCAGTCACCTTCAATGAGGTTTTCAAAGGTGTAGTTAGGGTTGAGTTGAGACTCAATGTGTACCTTTTTCAATCCCGGAATGATGAAGGGATTGCGAATGCCTTCTTCACCACCAATTCTGACAGGCAGGGTGACGCTAGGGTTTTCAATCGCTCCCCGATTCTGGCTAGGGATATTCATGTGTTTGGCTTCCTTGTCACCAACCGCCTGATCCATGACAATGGAGTATACCAATCGGGCATCTTTGCCAAGTTCCTTGGTGATGGATGACTTCAGTAATTTGATGTAGTGAGCCTCTAGCCATTCATAAATGAATTTGCTAGGGACTTGTAAGGTGATGACCGAACCTTGAAGTTTGACAGCTTTGATGGGGACAAACCACGTCTTGTAAGCTTGGGTGCTGATGTTGTCCTTGATGTATCCAAGGCAGTTTCTCCAAATATGTTCCGCGGTGCGTTCCATTGGCATGTTATGTGTTAAGTTTAGGTCGCTTCAATCAACATGCTTGTTAGTCATGCAAGCCCCCGGAGGGTAGTCTCTTTCAACAGGGCTAAAGTGTGAATAAATTCTGTTGAAAAAAAACATTTCACCTCTTGTTTGTGGAGAAATAATTACTCATGACACTAACATGTCTACACCTCTGTGTCCTATATGGATTAGTTATAAGATATTGATATACAAACCTTAACACTTTTGAAAAATGCATGTCACAACATGGAAAACTCGTGTCAGGTATTCTGAAACCGACCGAATGGGGTATTGCTACTACGGCAATTACGCTGTCTTCTTTGAATTGGGCCGGGTAGAGGCTCTTAGGAGCTTGGGAATCCGCTATTTGGATCTTGAAGATGCTGGGGTGATGCTGCCGGTTGCGTCCATGGATATTCGCTATCTCAAGCCTCTGACTTATGATGATGAATTGCGAATTGAGACGAGCATTATTGCTTTGCCAACAGGTAGCAGGGTGTCATTTTCCTATCAAATATTCAATGCCCTAGATGAATTGACCACTACCGGATCATCAGTATTGGTTTCTGTTGATGCCTCGTCAGGTAAGCCCTGTCCAGCACCAGCGAACCTGATTGAAGCCTTGCGACCTTATTTTGCAGATAAGGCTTGAAGGCGGAAGACTTGATCATTGGCGTGCAGGCTGAGCCATTGGCCCGTTGGCAAAGTGATGCGATGGGGCAGGTGCTGCCATAGCTGCAAGCGTTGTCCTTTGCTGTCATACAAACTGCCTTGCTTGCCATACAATGCTTCAGGTACAGCAAAGTCTTGTCCTTTGATCAGGAAGGCCCTGATGGGGCTTGATAGACTTGTCTCAGTTTCTTGCCCAGTCTGTGGCGGCAGAATTAACCATTTGGCAAAGTGAAGATGCAAAGTCGTTGCATGTTGACCATTGTAGAGGGCTGAGTCAGCTGCTAAAATCAGATTGGCAGCCTGGGGCATGCTCATGTTATTGACGTAGCCATAGAGGGACTGTGCCACCAGCCGGTCCATTTGAACAAAACCAATGTCTGCCCATCCTCGCATCAATGGGTCCACAAAGAGATCGGTGTGACTGTACAAATTGCTGAACGATTGACTGGGGTACATTTTCCCGCTGCTGTTGACGGCCATGCGTCCAGGCCAGAAAGGGTTATGCCCATCCCAACTGTAGACGCGTTCCCAGCCAAATGGGTTAATGCGGCGCGAATTGCTTGCTGCAAAGTAATCACCAATGGCCTCTTCGATGCACTCCCTTTCTATGCCAAATGAAGTCCATGGTGCCGCACTGAAAACCATGGCATGAGCGTATTCATGGTAAATGACGTCGGCATCCTCTGCGTCATCCACGCCACCTTCGCCAAACAAAAGATGGGGAGGGTTTCCGTTGGGGTCAAAGGCTGAATTGTCAGTGCCGCCAAGGGCGTTGACATCCACAGGGATGCTGTAGTTGACCATGTTTGTGAAGCCAAGGCTGTCCAGGTGTCTGCGTTGTGTCTGAATGTGTGCCAAAGCATTGACCATTTCAAATAGGCTATCAGAACGGCTGGCAAAAAAGTCCCCATTGATACTGGTTGGCACGGCGACTACAGGGCTGTCAAATTCTGCAATATGCGCGGCACTGGAAGCTAATGTAAACTGCCCGCCGATGAAGGTGAGCTCTAATTCGACACTGTCTCTGTAGCTATCAAGAAGGCTTTGGTTCAAATCTTGAGCATCCACAAAGGAGCCGCCGTAGACCGTGTTTGCCGTTGTCAGGGGGTCTGGGTTGAAACGGAAGCCACGACCCACCGTGTCAGTCATGTGTCTGAGCATGTTTTGTGTCCATAAGGTGTTGCCTTGTCCATCGATCCACAGACGCTGGTGCTGCAGCCCATTCGATTGACTTCTGTGGTCTTCTATCTTGCAGGCTATCAGACCCTGTTCGCTGGGGAAAAAATGGGTAAGCTCTCGGCCGACAACTGCTGAGGTAGCTAGCCAATGGTTAGGAATGGATGCGCGCAAGCTGATCAAGGCTTTGCCATCAGGTTTTAGCCACAGCAAGGCAGTTGCGCCTTTGACTGGCAGGTCATGAATGATGAGTTGATGCCTGATATGCATGCCGCCAGGGCTTCGCAGGCTATCAGTCCACTGCCAATGCCAACCATGGGGTAAGTCACTGTTGAGTTGAGATGTCCATTGGGCAACAGTTATTGATCCCTGAGAGCCTTCCCATTGTTGGGTCATGGACAGCAAGGGTTGACCGAGAAGTTGTGGACTCAGGTACAGCAAGGTAAAGGCAATCAATAGGGTTTTCATCATGGGCGGTGTAGGTGGCACAGGTCGGAGCCAGTGGATAAGGTGTCATGCAATGTTGCGGTGCGTGGCAGTAAGGGGGCAGGTACGCCTGCATGCAAAAGCTTGGGGCCAACGCACTGCCTGACTTCATCCCAGAGCCCGTGGTCTAAAAAGGTTTGCAAGGTCTGACGCCCACCTTCAACCAAAATGCTTCGCAGGTTGCTTTGTCTCAAATGCTCCTTGAGAGTCTCTACATCATTGGCTTTTTCGCTTGTGGCCCAATGCATCCAAGTAGCAGGCACCTCGATCTCACCGGGACGGTTTGACCAAATGATAACTTGTGGTTGCCGGCCTTCAACGGCCCTAACAGTCAATTGTGGTCTGTCGCTCAACAAGGTGTTGGCGCCAATCAAAAGACCTGCCTCCTGACTTCTCCAATGATGGACCAAGCTTTGGGTCCATGCATCCGTGATTCGCTCTGCTGACTCATGTGGTGATCGATTGCGATCAATGAAGCCATCCTGGCTTTCAGCCCATTTGAGAACGATATAGGGTCGTTGTTTGGTGATGCTGGTGATGAACCGTCGATGAGCGTGCTGACAGGCATCCTCCAGGAGGCCGACATCAGTGGCAATGCCTGCGTTTTTTAAGCGTTGGATGCCTTGACCTGCAACCAAGGGATTGGGGTCTTTCATCCCGACAAAGACCTTTGAAATGCCAGCGTGAATCAAGGCATCTGCACAGGGTGGGGTTTTGCCATGATGACTGCAAGGCTCAAGTGTCACCGCGATCTGGCTTGAAGAAATCAAGTGCTGATCTTCAGCCGTGATAGATTGCAATGCCATGATTTCTGCATGCGCATGACCTGGTGACTGTGTCCATCCTTCGCCAATGACTCGATCTTGATGCCAAATAACAGCACCCACAGCTGGGTTAGGATGACAATGAGGCCAAGCCTTTGCCCCAATAGATAAAGCGCGTTGCATGGCATCGGGAGGATTCATGGGAGCAATGTACGGCTACCTTTGCGGCATGCATCCATCCATTTTTCGACGGCAATGTCGACAAGCCCTGCTAGATGCAGGCATTGCGGCCACTGAAGCTGATGCTTTGTGGACCTGGCTGATTGCTGAACGTTTAGCAATGAGCAGAATCCAATGGGAGTTGTTGGATGATCTATCGGCTGACACCATGACTGGCCTGCAAAGGGATGTGGATCGCATGGTCAATCACGAACCATTGGCCCATGTCTTGGGTTATGTTGACTTCGATGGCCTGCAATTGCATGTGGGTCCTGAGGCATTGATTCCACGCCCAGAAACTGTTTTTTTGGTTGATCAAGTCGTTGACAAGCTGCCTCAAGGGGGTCGCGTGTTAGATGTTGGCACGGGCACTGGCTGCATTGCCTTGGCTGTGAAGTCCCGACGCTCTGACGCACAGGTGACAGGCTTGGACCTGTCTCCCGAAGCCTTGCAATGTGCTGAGCGCAATGGGTTATCGTTGTCATTGGATGTCCAATGGGTTCAGGGAGACCTCACTAAAGACCCGCCTAAGGGTCAGTGGGACATGATTGTCAGCAACCCGCCCTACATACCCATGCAGGAGCGTGACAATTTGGACGCGTCTGTTCGAGAATTTGAACCGGCCATGGCATTGCATTCACCGGCATCGGATGACATCTATTTTTTTCGACGACTGATTCAATGGGCAGAGACTTTGCTAAGCCCTGGCGCTTGGCTGTTGATGGAGGGGCACCATGTCCTTGCAGCAACGGTGGTGAATTTGCTGATTGAACAAGGGTGGTCAGAGGTGCAGTTGTGCAAGGATGATTGTGGAAAACCTCGGATGATTCTAGCAAAACGTCCCTGAAGAGAGCTTATTTTTGATGGACATGTCCATCGAACGAATCCATCAGCTACGCAAGGCATTGCATGCGCACAATCGCCACTACTATGTGGACGATACGCCGACGATCAGTGATGGGGCATTTGACCGATTGCTCGATGAATTGATTGCCCTGGAAACTGAATTTCCAGATTTATTTGACCCCAATAGTCCCACCCAACGCATTGGGGGAGGGTTGATTGATCAGTTTGAAACTGTGAGTCATCGCCGCCGCATGTTATCTCTCAGCAATACGTACAACAAGGAGGAGTTGGATGCTTTCATGGACCGAGCAGAGCGGGGGGACGACCTGTTGTGGGATTGTGAATTGAAATACGATGGCGTTGCCATTGCCCTGTGGTATGAAAACCGCGTGCTAACCCGTGCATTGACACGGGGCGATGGACAGCAAGGTGATGATGTCATTGCCAATGTGCGAACCATCCGTTCGCTGCCATTGAAATTACCAGATGATGCGCCTGATGACTTGGAGGTGCGCGGCGAAATCTTTTTCACCAATGACAACTTTTCTGCCTTGAATGATCGGCGAGAATCCCTTGACATGCCAACATTCGCTAACCCAAGGAATGCCGCATCAGGCAGCTTGAAGACCAAGAATGCAACGGAGGTGTCCAAGCGCAAATTGTCTGCATTAATGTACCATGCCATCACCGCTGATAAGCCATTCACGAGCCATGCAACAGCTATGGACCAACTGCGCTCATGGGGCTTTCCTGTTCCGTCTTTGGACAAGCGATGGTCAGCGGTTCGCGTAGGGAGATCAGATGTGCATGCCTTCTTGTCAAATTGGGATGAAGCCAGACATCAACTGCCATTTGCCATTGATGGAGCCGTGATCAAAGTTGACTCGATGGCTCAGCAGGAAGCCCTAGGCTTCACTGCGAAATCGCCCCGATGGGCCATTGCCTACAAATTCAACAGCGAAGCTGCATTAACGGTCCTCAATGAGGTGTCTTTTCAGGTTGGAAGAACTGGGGCCATAACCCCCGTTGCACACCTTGAGCCCATCTGGCTTTCAGGTACGCTGGTTCAGCGTGCGTCTTTGCACAATGCAGACCAAATTGCCAAACTGGACTTGCATGTCGGTGACCATGTATGGGTTGAAAAGGGCGGCGAGATCATCCCGAAAATCACCAAAGTTGCTGCTGACAAACGGCCAGCAACAGCTCTTAAAGTACATTTCATTGAATTCTGCCCGGATTGTGATTCCAGGCTGATTAAAAATGCCAATGAGGTGCAGCATTATTGTAACAATGACCTCAATTGCCCCACCCAAGTCAAAAGCCGATTGACACATTTTGTCAGTAGAAAGGCCATGGATATTGATGGCCTAGGCTCTGAGACCATTGATCAATTGGTAAGCAAGGGCCTTGCTAGACGACCTTCTGACTTGTACAATTTGACGGATCTACAATGGCGACAGTTAGGCCAGTTCAAAGAAAAAAGCATTGAGAACGTAACGAAAGGGCTTGCCTCGTCTTTGAAAATTCCTTTTGAGCGGGTTCTGTTCTCTTTGGGTATCAGGCATGTTGGAGCAACCGTTGCCGGCATGCTAGTGGAAGCCCTTGAGGACATGGATACCTTGCTTGCTGCAGATGAGCCCACTCTGACTGCCATTGATGGCGTCGGGCCAATGATTGCAACCTCCTTAGCCGCATGGCTTCAGGTTGACTCCAATGTGAATGAAGTTCGGCGATTGAGCGAGGCTGGGCTGTTGATGCATGGAGAGAGAAAATCGCAGCCGACATCCTTGGTCTTGGCACGCAAGGCCTTTGTCGTGTCAGGTGTTTTTACAGATTTCACACGCGACGAACTCAAGGCCAGCATTGTCGCTCATGGTGGCCGAGTGGTAGGCTCCATATCTGGCAAGACAGATGTACTTTTGGCTGGTGAAGGCATGGGGCCAAGTAAATTGGCAAAAGCCACCCAATTGCAAATCACCATCATCAATGAAGCAACCTACCAGATATGGATTGGCTCTACGGATTAACTAAAGGCTACCGCAAACGACAATGGGCTAGGGCAAAACGTCAGCCTGTGATCAGGGCCCCTTGGAAGGGTTGGTCACAATGCCGCCGCATCGGTATTTTATTCGATGCCAGTGAGGATAGGATGGCCTTGGATGCCATGCGCGAGGTGGTAGATTACTTCAAGGCAAGACAGCGCCATGTTTTGCTCTGCGGTTGGACTGGCGGCCTGAGGCCTAAGCATGCTTTGTATGCAGGGAGGCAGCTGATTTTTATTGATGATTTCACCCCGTTGGGCAAGGTCAAGAGTGGTAACGCCTTGGAATTCATACAAAGCGAGTTCGATGTCATCATCTCCCTGCAGCGCAACGACAAGCTTCCCCTGGATGATTTAGCACGCAGAGCTAGTACTGGATTGCGTGTGACCATTGGCGGCAAGGAAGACTTTTATGATCTCATCATGGCTGAGCCTAAGAATTTATTGGCTGAGCTCATCCCGCTTTTTGAAGAAACATCCACATGGCTTCATAGAATTCAACCCCACCAATCATGACTTCACCCACAGGAACAGGCGTAGCCCTGGTTACACCATTCAACGCTAAAGGGCAACTTGATCTTGATGGATTGACGGCACTGGTTCACCATTGCATTGCTGGTGGGGTAGACTTTTTGGTGGCCATGGGTACCACCGCGGAATCAGCAACCCTATCTAAAGAAGAGAAACAGGATGCCATTCATTGCATCTTGTCAGCCAATCAAGGTCAATTGCCGGTGGTTTTAGGTGTTGGCGGCAATAACACAGCGACAGTTGTTGAAGACTTTGCTTCGATCCCTGACGGGATTGATGCCATTCTCAGCGTGAGTCCATTTTACAACAAACCTACTCAAGAGGGTATTTACCAGCACTTTCTAACCATTGCTGCTGCCACAGACCTTCCAGTGATTCTTTACAATGTGCCCGGTCGTACGGCATCCAATGTGACAGCTGAAACTACCTTGAGGCTGGCTCACGATGTGGAAAACATCGTAGCTGTCAAAGAAGCAAGTGGCGACATGGGGCAGGTAATGGCCATCATCAAGGATGCGCCGGAAGACTTTGCTGTCTTGTCAGGAGATGACAACCTCACCTTAGCCATGTTGTCCATGGGAGGGCATGGGGTCATTTCAGTCAGTGGTCAGGGATTCCCAAAACCTTTTTCAAACATGGTCTCACTAGCCCTTGATGGGCATGTGGTTCAAGCAAGATCACCCCATTATGCCTTGTTGGATATCACCAACATGCTATTTGAAGAGGGCAACCCCGCTGGCATAAAAATGGTGCTGCAAGAGCTTGGCGTCTGTGAATCTTATGTTCGTCAACCGTTATGGGCCATTTCTGAGGATTTAACGTCCCGGATTTGCTCTGCCACCAAGGCCTTGATGGATTGAATGATACTTTTTATTGAAAGATGCTCGCTTTGGCATGCTTTCTGAACCGATGAATCCATAATTTCGCGCCCTATGCGTCCAACCATCTCTTCTTTCTTCTCCCTGCTCATCATTGCCATGACCCTGTCATCATGTGGCGAATTCCAGGACATTCTTAAAAGCACGGATACCGAGCTGAAATTCACCAAGGCAAAAGCTTACTACGAGGCAGAGGAGTACAACAAAGCCTATGAGCTGTTTGATGATTTGATGACGGCCTTTCGCGGCACAGCAAAAGCTCAAGAGGTTTACGCCTACTTCGCAAAAACGCTTTATGAGCAAAAGGACTACATCCTTGCTGGCTACCATTTCAAGCGTTTCTCTCAAACATTTCCTAGCCATGACTTTGCAGAGGAAGCTGCCTACATGGCTGCGTATTGCTACTACTTGGAGGCGCCGTCAAGCAGCTTGGACCCGGCCTACATATACAAGGCCATGGATGAATTGCAGCTTTTCATCAACACACACCCAGGATCCACCCACCTGATATCCAGCAATACGCTGATTGATGAGTTGCGTTTGCGTTTGGAGGAAAAGGCCTACAATATTGCTTACGGCTACTACCACCGCAGCCAGTTTTCAAGTGCTGTAACTTCATTCAATGCCATGTTAGCTGACTTTCCAGACAGCAAACACCGTGAAAATGCCATGCGGATAAAAGCCATGGCTGCCTTTGAATTAGCCAAGAAAAGCATTGAATCAAAGCAAGCACAGCGCTACAAAGAAGCTGAAACAGCCATCCTTGAATTCATCGATGCCTACACTGAATCAAGCGAAATCGAGGCAATGAAGCTTTTAAATGAAGAAGTAGGGGCTTATTTGGAAAAATCGGCTTAAATTTGCAGCCCAATAATCTGACTATGGACAAGGAACTTTTGAACGCTGCGAAGACAACCCAAACATTGGATTTCAATGAATTGGACAAGACCACAGAGAATGTCTATGAGTCTTTGGTCATGATTTCTCGCCGTGCTGAGCAAATCAACGAAACAATTCGTGCTGAGATCAAGCATAAAATGGAAGAATTCGAAGACACCACGGAGTCTCTTGAAGAGGTCTTTGAGAACCGCGAGCAGATTGAGATGTCTAAGCGTTTTGAATCCATGCCTAAGCCTGGTGCCATGGCTACCAAGGAATGGTTGGAGGGCAAGGTATACTACCGCTACCCTGAGGTTGATGTCGATTCCCAAGATGCATGAGTACCCTCAAGGGTAAGCATATCCTGGTTGGCATTTCCGGAGGGATAGCAGCATACAAAATACCATCATTTATTCGAGAGCTTCGCCGTGAAGGGGCAGAGGTCCGCTGTGTCTTAACCCATGCTGCGAAGGCTTTTGTGTCCCCATTGACATTGGCGACCTTATCAGGCCAGCCTGCTCAGATGGATTTCGTAAATGAAGCTGTTGGTTCCATTGAGTGGAACAACCATGTAGCTCATGCAGAATGGGCTGATGCCATTGTGGTGGCTCCTGCGACCAGCAATAGCATTGCAAAAATTTGCCACGGCCTCTGTGACAATCTGTTAGCTGCTGTTTTGCTTTCTGCTAAATGCCCCATATTCTGGGCCCCAGCAATGGACTTAGACATGTTCATCCATCCAGCAAATCAAAAAAACCTATCCATTTTGACCGCTTGGGGACACCATGTTTGGCCATCGCCATCAGGTGAGTTAGCCTCAGGCCTGACTGGACCGGGTCGCATGGCAGAGCCGGTGTGGATGTTACAGGCATTGAAGATGGGTCTTAGCAACAATACATGGGAAGGCAAGACCCTTTTGATGACGTCAGGACCAACGGTTGAGGCTATTGACCCCGTGCGATTCATCAGCAATGGTAGCTCAGGCCGCATGGGCGCTTCCTTAGCGTTAGCTGCTGCCAATCGCGGTGCGCGTGTTGAATTGGTATCTGGTCCCGCAGCCGTGATGCCCCCTTCACACCCTGGTATCCATGTTCATGCTGTTGTCTCAGCGGATGACATGCTGACAAAATGCAATCAATTACAGGCAGATGCTGATGTCGTGGTATGCGCTGCAGCAGTGAGTGATTACCGTCCTGCAAAGCTGGAAAATGAAAAATTACCAAAAGGCTCCAGCCTTCGCGTTGACATGTTAGCAAACCCTGACATTCTTCAGCACATGGGAACGGTTCGAAAGGCAAAACACCCCCATCAAATAGTGGTTGGTTTTGCTTTGGAAACCCATGACGCAGAGGCTAAGGCCAAGGCCAAGCGCCTGCGAAAGCAAGCAGATTTGATGGTTTTGAATCACGCAGGCGTTCCCGGTGAAGGCATGCACGCGAAAAGCAACCGCATTACGTTATTGGATGACCATGGCCAACAATCCAGGCCCCAAGAGTCTAAAGCAGATGCTGCTGAGGCTATTTTGGATTGGGTAGAAAATCATTGGGCCTAAAACCCCTATCAACCATTGCAATGATCAAGGCAGGCTTCAAGTATTTCGTTCTCACAGGGCTGATGCTATGCGTGTCGCCAGCAGTGATTGCACAGGAGTTCTTCATGGATGTCCGCGTTCAAGCACCAAAGGTTCAATCCTCTGATAAAGCCGTCTTCACGACCATGCAAAACGCTTTGAGGGATTTTGTTAATGGCCGTTCTTGGACAGAAACCCGTTTTGAAGTGGCTGAACGCATCCGGGGCTCCTTGGTCTTCACCATCGATGAGTACCAGCCATCGACAGGGCTGATGCGAGGCAACTTACAGGTCCAATTCACGCGTCCTGTTTACATGTCTGATTATCAATCACCAACCATGATGTTTTTGGATGGGAGTGTAGACATCACCTACCGAGAAAATCAATCCATGGAATTCAACCCGGGGCGATTTGATGACAACCTGACGAGCATCATTGGTTTTTATTGCTACCTGGCCTTAGGTTTGGACGCAGCGAGTTTTTCAACTGAAAGCAGCTACCACCTGAAGCAGGCACAGATCATTGTCGCCAATGCGCAATCTGCCAATGGAAGCAGTGGATGGAGCCAGACTGGAAGTAACCGTAATCGCTATTGGTTGATTGAAGAATTGTTGAGCCCCGCAAACACAGATTTTCTTACCAGTTGGTACAGTTACCATCGCATGGGCATGGATCGCATGCATAGCCCTGTGCAGCAGCGGGCAGCAAAGGAAGCCATGTCCTCAGCATTGATGGGTTTGCAAGGCATCTATGAACGCAACCCCAATTCCAGCTTGTTGCGCTGGTACTTTGATGCAAAGAGCCAGGAGATCATCCAAGTCTTTGGGGATGGGCCAACCATGAATCAATCGGACTTGATTGAGGCTTTGAGTCAAATGGACCCTAGCAATCGTTCTAGCTATTTATCGATGTCTCAGCGCTGATCTTTGGTGTAAATTCACCTCACCATGTGGTCAGCACTACGCATTCAACATTTTGCACTCATCAGCCAGCTCAATCTAACAATTGAACCGGGATTCACCGTACTTACGGGCGAAACGGGTGCAGGTAAGTCCATTCTACTGGGTGCATTGCAACTGGCACTTGGTGGACGATCAGACAGCAGTAAGTGGGTCGTTCAAGGTAAAAAATGCGTTGTGGAAGCTGATTTTAATTTAGCAAAATCCTCATGGGAGAGCTGGTTTGCTCAGGAAGATTTGGATTTTGAGCCTGTCACGACACTGAGACGAGAAATCTCAGCAACAGGGAAATCGCGAGCATTCATCAATGACACCCCAGTGAGACTGACTGTCATCAGAGACCTGAGTGAAAGTTTGATTGACATCCACAGTCAGGTGGACTCAGCCAAGTTGACCCGTTCAGGTTTTGTTGCAGGGTATTTAGATCGCATGACTGACTCACATCAATCAATCACAACTTACCAGAATGCTTGGTCGACATGGCAAGGAGCAAAGGCTGATTGGGCAAGACTTGAAGTTGAGTTGCAGGGCGTCATGGATGAGGAATACCTTCTTTTTTTGCATGAAGAACTACAGGCTGCTCAATTGGAGCCTGATGAAGAGAAGCAGTGGCAAGATGAATTGCAAACATTGAGCCATGCAGAGGACTTGATGTCTGATTGTGAGGAAGCGAGGGCGTTGATTGAATCACCTGAACAAGGCTTACAGGACATGATGGGCCGCCTCCAAAACCTTGTAACGCGGATGGCAGGCATGTCTTCGCAGTTTCATGACATGACGGTATCAGGCCAGGAGGCCTTGATAGCATTGGATGACATGCTTCGAAGCATGGATGACCTTTTCCCACACTTGCAGTCGGATCCAGGGAGATTGTCTTGGCTAGAGGGTCGATTGAGCATGCTTGATGCTTTGCAGCGGAAGCATCAAGTGGCTGACGTGAAGTCCTTGCTGGAAAAACAGGCTGCCCTAGGTTCTCAATTGGATGGCTTGCATGCGGCTGGCGATCGAAGAGCTTCATTGAGTCAAGCTTTGGTTGATAGCAAGTCAGCAGTGATGGCTGCAGCTAACCAGCTGCACATCGACCGCATGAATCACGTCGATGTTGTCACCTCGGCTGTGGAAAAGACCTTGAAAGCCTTGAATATGCCTGATGCATCCTTAGCCATTGACTGTCAGGAGTTGCCACAACCCTCCAAAGATGGACTATGGCAGTACCATTTCATGTTTTCTGCTAACAAAGGATCCAAGCCTATGCCTATTGCAAAGGTTGCAAGTGGTGGCGAGCAGAGCCGACTGATGCTTGCTCTGAAAAAACTTTTCGTGGCAAAGAAAGGTTTGCAAACGATGTTGTTTGATGAGATTGATTCAGGGATATCAGGCCAAACTGCATCTAAAGTAGCTGGTATTTTTCAAGACATGGGCATGCAAGGCCAGATTCTTGCGATAACCCATTTGCCACAAGTTGCTGCTGCAGGTCAACACCATTGGTTGGTTGACAAGCAAGGACATGGTGGTCAAACAGAAACTTCATTGCGGATTCTTGACAAGAAGGATAGGCAGCTAGAGGTAGCCCGGATGTTAGCAGGCGATGCCATTACAGAGACTGCTTTGGCACAGGCCAGTAATTTGTTGGGGACTTCTTGAGACTTTCTACATCTAACCATGAAAAAAGCATCGCATCTGACTTGCTATGTGCGATATTTGTTCTAATCACCACATTAACCTCGACATGAATAATCTACTCAAAGGCAAAAAAGGCATCATATTTGGCGCCCTCAACAGTGAATCCATTGCTTGGAAAGTTGCTGAGCAATGCCATCAACAAGGCGCGCAAATTGTGCTAACCAATGCGCCTATGGCCATGCGTTTGGGTGAAATCAATGGTTTGGCTGAAGCCATTAATGCCCCTGTGGTGCCTGCAGATGCAACCAGCATAGAGGAGATTGAAAACCTATTCACCAAATCCATAGAGCATTTTGGTGGTCAAGTTGACTTTGTCTTGCATAGCATTGGTATGTCAGTGAATGTGAGAAAAAACCGCCCCTACACCGATTTGAATTACGATTTTTTAACCAAGGGCTGGGATGTGTCTGCCGTCAGTTTCCACAAGGTCTTGCAAACGGCTTATAAAATGGACGCCATTGCTGATTGGGGATCTGTATTAGGTCTAACGTATATGGCTGCACAGCGAACCTTCCCCGACTACAGTGACATGGCTGAAAACAAAGCCTACCTTGAATCCATTGCGCGAAGCTTTGGCTACCACTATGGGTTGAAAAGCAAGGTTCGCGTGAACACCATTTCACAATCACCAACGATGACTACAGCGGGTTCAGGCGTTAAGGGATTTGATGGATTCATGTCTTTTGCAGAAAAAATGAGCCCCTTAGGGAATGCCACAGCAAAGGACTGTGCAGACTACTGTGTTGCCATGTTTAGTGATCTGACGCGAAGGGTGACCATGCAAAATCTTTACAATGATGGCGGGTTTAGCCTCATGGGTGTCAGCCAAGAAGTGCTTGAAAAGTACATGGAAAGCGTTGATTAATCAATCCCATTGATTGCATTAAAAAAAGCGCAGCCAAGCTGCGCTTTTTTATTGGGTTAACAAACCCATGAAGGGTGTTGTTTATTCACCTGATTGTTCATGGAATGTGATGCTGGGGTATTTTTCCTGAGTCATTTGCAAGGAGAATTGACTGTCAGGCAAAAAGACGAGCCTACCATACTTGTCATCGGCCAACTGCCTATTTTTTAGAAGCTTGAAGCCCTTGAGCTCTTGCTCATCACTTGACTCAACCCAGCAAGCTTTGAATGCCTGGAATGGTTCGTAGGAGCATTTGGCTCCATACTCATGCTCCAAGCGGTACTGAATAACTTCGTATTGCAATGCGCCTACGGTGCCAATCACCTTGCGACCACTGCTTGTCAGGGTGAAGAGTTGCGCGACGCCTTCATCCATCAATTGATCGATGCCCTTTGCTAACTGCTTGGATTTCATCGGGTCTTGGTTATTGATGAATCGAAAATGCTCAGGGGAGAAGCTGGGTATTCCCTTGAAGTGCAGGGGGTCTCCGCTGGTTAAGCTGTCGCCAATCCGGAAAGACCCGGAATCGGGCAGACCTACAATGTCCCCAGGGTAGGCGACGTCTACAATGGACTTCTTGCTGGCTAGGAAGGTTAAGGGGCTAGAGAATTTTAACTGTCGGTTTTCTCTGACGTGCAAGTAATTGCTGTTGCGCTCAAACTGCCCGGATACAACCTTGCAAAAAGCAATGCGGCTTCGGTGCTTGGGGTCAATGTTTGCGTGAATCTTGAAAATGAAACCACTGAATACGGACTCATTGGGGTGAATCATTCGCTCTTCAGCTTTCTTAGGTTGAGGTGGCGGGGCAATATCCACAAAGCAATCCAGCAAATCTTTGACACCAAAATTGTTTAAAGCAGAGCCAAAAAATACCGGGCAAAGCTGACCCGCCTGGTAGGCCTCCTTGTCAAATTTGGGGTAAACCCCTTGAATGAGCTTAATCTCTTCACGCAAGCTTGCTGCAGCCTCTTCGCCAATGCGCTCTTCAAGCTCGCTGCTTGATAGATCATCGATAGTGATGCTGTTGCCAACACGTTGCTTGTGTTGCCCATCGTAAAGCAACAAATGCTTTTCCCAAAGGTTGTATACCCCCTGAAAGCGTTGACCCATGCCAATGGGCCAGGACATTGGGCAAAGCCCCAGGCCAAGAGAGGTTTCAATCTCATCCAATAGGTCAAACCCATCCAAACCCTCGCGGTCCAGTTTATTGATGAAGACAATAATGGGGGTGTCACGCATGCGGCAAACAGCCACAAGTTTTTTGGTTTGCGCTTCCACACCCTTTGCTACATCGATCACGACAATGACAGAGTCCACTGCGGTCAGGGTCCGGTAGGTGTCTTCAGCAAAGTCTTTGTGTCCAGGGGTGTCCAGGATGTTGATGTGGCGCCCTAAGTATTCAAATGCCATCACAGATGTTGCGACAGATATGCCACGCTGCTTCTCGATTTCCATGAAATCTGACGTGGCTGACTTCTTAACCTTGTTGGACTTGACGGCACCTGCTTCTTGAATGGCCCCACCGAAAAGGAGCAATTTTTCAGTCAATGTGGTCTTTCCCGCATCAGGGTGGGAAACAATGCCAAATGTGCGGCGGCGTAGGATTTCTTCTTGGAAGGTCACAGAATATGTGGTTTTCAGACGGCGAAGGTAAGGATTGAACATGTAGATTTGTCTCACATGAATGATAGAGAAGAATTTGTTATCCTAGTCAACGCTAAGGATGAGCCACAAGGCCTGATGGAAAAAATGCTAGCTCACCGCAATGGCAGTCTTCACCGAGCATTTTCTGTTTTCTTGTTCAATGATCAAGGGGAAACCCTTTTACAGCAGCGTGCTGAAGACAAATACCACAGCCCTATGCTGTGGACCAATTCATGCTGTAGTCACCCAAGGGAAGGGGAAACCGTCCTTGAGGCTGCTAATCGTCGCCTGGGTGAGGAGTTAGGGGTTGATGCAAAGGATGTGCACGGTTTGAAAAAGCTGTTTCACTTTCAGTACCACGCTTCCTTTGATAATGGCCTGGTAGAGCATGAGTTGGATCATGTATTGACGGCTAAATTTGAAGGTGAGACACCATTTAATCCCGATGAAGTCCATGCTTTAACATGGCGATCCATCGCCGACATTCAACGTGATATGAAAGCCAATCCATCAGGCTTCACGGCCTGGTTTCAAATCATTTTCAAGGAATACCTTAATCACCTGACCACATGAAAGCCAGTATCTCTCGACACGCCCACTTCAATGCCGCCCACCGATTACATGTGAAGGCGTGGTCCGATGAAAAGAATGCGGCATTTTTTGGTCTTTGCAATAACCCCCATTACCATGGACACAACTATGCTTTGATAGTGACAGTTCTTGGTGAAATAGACCCTGTAACGGGCTATGTGATGGATATTCAAACATTAAGTGAGGCAATTGAGAAGCATGTACTTATCCGCTTGGATCACAAAAATTTAAATATAGAGGTTGAGCCCTTCATCACCTTGAATCCCAGTGCTGAAAACATTGCAGTCACCATTTGGCAATGGCTAAGGCCAGTGATTTCTCACGAGTTAGGCATTAAGGTAACCTTGTATGAGACGCCAAGGAATTTTGTTGAATTCGACGGAACCTAGGTCTTTAAAAGAAGAAACAAAAACAAGACAGCTAACTTTATCCAAAACTTAAAATATAAAAATCATGGATCTTTTACTCTATTTATTATTACTTCCTTTATCAGTAATCCTGTTTGGTATTTTCTTTATCATAAAGCAACAAAGAGCAGGAATAATTGAAAGGTTTGGAAAGTTTCATAGCGTTAGGCAGTCTGGGCTGCAATTAAAAATACCGATAGTAGATAAGCTTGCAGGTAAATTAAGCTTGAAGATTCAGCAACTAGATGTCATTGTTGAAACAAAAACTAAAGATGATGTTTTTGTTAAAATAAAGGTTTCAGTTCAATATAAGGTAATTAAAGAAAAAGTGTACGATGCTTTTTACAAGCTAGACTTCCCTCATGAACAAATAACAAGCTACGTTTTTGATGTTGTTAGAGCAGAGGTTCCTAAAATGATATTAGATGACGTCTTTTTAAGAAAGGACGATGTGGCTATTGCTGTTAAAACAGAACTTAACGAAGCGATGATTGAGTATGGTTATGATATTATTAAAACCCTTGTAACAGACATCGATCCAGATCAACAAGTTAAAGAGGCAATGAATAGAATAAACGCATCTGAGAGAGAAAAAGTAGCTGCACAATTTGAGGGTGACGCTGCGAGAATTCTTATCGTAGAAAAAGCAAAAGCTGAGGCAGAAAGCAAAAGATTACAAGGGCAAGGTATCGCAGATCAAAGAAGAGAGATTGCCCGTGGTCTAGAAGAGTCCGTAGAGGTTCTAAATAAGGTTGGTATAAACTCTCAGGAGGCTTCAGCGTTAATCGTTGTTACCCAGCATTACGACACTTTGCAGTCAATAGGAAGTGAAACAAACTCTAACTTGATTCTTCTGCCTAACTCTCCACAAGCAGGTAGCGAAATGCTTAACAACATGGTCGCTAGTTTTACAGCAAGTAATCAAATAGGAGAGGCCATGAAAAAAGCTGAATTGAAAAAAAATCAATAAGCAGGCTTAAGCTCGGTAGCCAAAGAGGCCCTTTTTCTTAATGACTTCATCCACAAAGGTTGGAAGCGACTCTTCCCACCCTTGTTCTCCAGCTTTTATTTGACGCAGGACCTCGCGACTCCAAATATTTAATATACTGGGGTCATAATCCTCTATGTCTCGCATGCGGCGATTGTAGAATAGGTATTCTACGATGGGACGGAATCGAGGATGAACCTTCACGTCTTTAACGGTCTCAATGTTGCCATCGTTGTTGAACGGGTAAGCGTAAATTACCAAGTCCTTGGAGAATATTTTACCAAAGGCTTCAAGAATTCCACCGTTGAGGTGACGGTAGTACTTCTCTTCAAAAATTTCCCTCAATCCGGGGATCCCTGTAATCAATCCCAGTCGTCGTTTGGTGAATGTTGAGAAATAATCTACCAGCTTATAGTACTCCTGGTAATTAGATATCAAGACAGTTTGACCAATAGAGCAAAGGATTTCAGCGCGATCCAAAAAGTCTTGTTCGTCGATGTCACCATCCGACAAGAGGTTGTTCATGGTGATCTCAAACAAGACAACTAGATTGTTTTTGTCAACACGTTTAGATTGCAAAAAGACTTGGTACCCCTTTTTGATCATATCCATGTTCACCTTCGTTACCGGGCGAAAGCTCCCGCGCATGGCCAGGATGTTCTTTTTGTATAGCAGCTCTGCAGGTAGGAGGTTAGTGCCTTCAGGGCTAAATATGACGGCATTGGTGAAGCCGTATTTCACCAACCACAATGACATGAGACGATTGTCAACATGCTTGAAGTCCGGTCCAATAAAGTTAATCAAATCAATTTCAACTGCTGAATGCCCGACACCATCAAGCAAGGACAAGAGCAACGCTTTCGGGTCATGGAAGAGCTTGAAGGCACCGTAAACCAGATTAACACCTAAGGTGCCAATGGTTTCTTGTTGATGCTTGGCGTCATTTTCACGCATCCTGACATGGAGGATGATTTCATTGGCAGCGCTATGAGGCGAGGTTTGAAAGCGAATGCCAATCCAGCCATGTCCTTTGAAAGTCTTGGCAAAATTGATGGTTGACACGGTGTTGGCAAAGGCGAAATACTGCTTGGTGCTGTCTTGTTCTCGAACGAGACGCTCTTCTAGCAATCCGTACTCATGGTTAAGCATCTTGCGAAGCCTAGGTTCTGTGACGTAGCGATCTTTAGGTTCTTCCCCGTAGATGGCGTTAGAGAAGGCCTTGTCGTAAGCAGACATGGCTTTTGCAATGGTGCCAGACGCACCTCCAGCACGGAAAAAATGCCGAACGGTTTCTTGTCCGGCGCCAATTTCAGCAAAGGATCCGTAGATGTCGTCATTGAGGTTGACATGAAGCGCTTTTTGCGAAGAATTGAGGGTCATCAAATCCATGTACCAAAGATAGACTAAATTCATGCCATGACTGAGCTAAGTTTAACATTTTTAGGCACTGGCACCTCCCAAGGTGTGCCAGTTATTGGGTGCAACTGTGAGGTCTGTTCGAGTGATGATTTGAAGGACAAACGGCTTCGTTCTTCGGTCCTGATTCAAAGCCAGAAAGCCAATGTCGTCATTGATTGCGGACCAGACTTCAGGCAACAAATACTGAGGGTGTCTTGCAATAAGTTGGATGCCATTGTATTGACTCATGAGCACATGGATCATGTGGCTGGCCTTGACG
>TARA_B110000211_G_scaffold50527_1_pt1 | contig 45683 bp, 41 predicted proteins | sample TARA_B110000211 | Tara Oceans TARA_B110000211 (sample SAMEA4397516) | marine metagenome | biome: Polar Biome; feature: [DCM] deep chlorophyll maximum layer (ENVO:01000326); material: water (ENVO:00002006), including particulate matter (ENVO:01000060) such as... | depth 30 m
TGCCAACGTGAATGTCACGAGTTCGAGTCTCGTTAGCCGCTCCAACCTTTAAGATTTTATTATTCTTCATTGAAATAAAATCGACGTAGTTACCAAGATTACGTTAAAAATACTCCTCGTTGCCCGGGTGGTGGAATTGGTAGACACAAGGGATTTAAAATCCCTCGCTTGTAAGAGCGTGCCGGTTCAAGTCCGGCCCCGGGTACCATTACGACAGTATTACTCCTACTCTATATATCTATCATTTCTTTTTATTATCACTTTTGAATACAATCTATCGATTTATAACATGTTTTATATGCAAAATGTTACAGCTTAACTTTAGCTTTTGATAGCAATGACAGCTGACTATTTAATATGAAATTACATTTTTTAACAAAGCGACTATCTTTTGTCGCGTATTATGAAGTGTTTTTATAAAAACTTTTTATTTTTCCACAATTTCCGAGAACTTAGTATGAGATTACAAAAATCAATTCTTGCAGCAGCCATCACATTAGCAACTTTTAATAGCTACTCTGCCTCTTTTCAATTAAACGAAACAAGTGCCTCTGGCTTAGGGCGAGCGTTTGCTGGCGACGCTGTAATAGCAGACGATGCTGCTGTTTTAGCTCGAAACCCTGCTGCAATGGCATTGTTCGACAAGGCTGCTTTTTCTCTAGCTGCAACCTATGTTGATCCAGGTGTAAATATCAAAGGTATCGATGCACCAGACCTACTTGGCGCTGATTATGATGTAAGCGAGCTTAAACAGGATGGCGTCGTGCCTACGGCGATCGTTCCAGCAATGTACTTTATTAACCCAGTGAATGACACATTTGCTTATGGTGTTGCCTTTAACTCGAATTTCGGCTTAAAAAGTGAGTACGATAATGATTATGCAGCGGGTTCTATTGGTGGTAAAACCGATTTAAAAACTATTAATGCTAATATTAGCGGTTCATACCGAATCAATGAGCAATTAAGCTTAGGCTTAGGATTAAATGTTGTTTATGGTGAAGCTGAATTAATTAGGCATGCTGGCCGTGTTCTTGAAAATGGCGTAACAATCCCTGGTGTTGGGACTGTTGTTGCTCCTGTGCCTGGTCGTACTGAAATTGTCAATATGGCTGGTGATGATTTTGGTTATGGTTGGAATATTGGTGTGGTTTATGAAATTAATAAAAACCACCGCTTTGCGCTGACTTACCGTAGTGAAGTTGAACTCGCGTTTGATGGTGAGTTTTCTGGATTAGGTGTGCAAGAGCAAGCCGCTAGCTTATCTGTTGATATGCCTGCGATAGCTGAGTTTTCAGGTTTTCATCAACTTACCGAACAATGGGCAACACACTACAGTATTATGTACACTCAGTGGTCGAGTTTTGAAAAGTTAGAAGCATTTACTGGTGATACGCTAGCATTTGAAAAGCAAGAAAACTTTGAAGATACTTACCGTTTTGCTTTAGGCGCAACCTATGATGTTAACCAAGATCTAGTCTTAAGACTTGGTATTGCTTTTGACCAATCTGCAGCTGTAGATTATCGTTCGATATCAATTCCTGACAGTGACAGACTTTGGTATAGCGCAGGCGCGACTTATCAACTAGATAACAATGACAGCATTGATTTTGGTGTTTCTTACATCAATGGTGATAATGTTATTGTGACTGAAGAAGATGCGTTATTAGCTCAATTGCCTAGCTCTTTAGATGGCGTTGTCGGCAATAAGGATTGGAATTTTAGTTCTGAAGGCAATGCTTTAATTATTGCGATTCAATATAATAAAACCTTCTAGTCAATATCCCGATATTAAGTACTTAATAGTAAAAATATTAAGCACCTAATGACAACATAAAAGCCAACCAAGTTTTAGGTTGGCTTTTTTATGACTTGCTCAATCTGGGTGATTGTAAAAGCTCAATTGTTAAGAAACAGTTTGACTAAAAAGCCTAAAAAAGGCCAGTCGCAAAAGCAACTGACCTATCATTAAAATCTGCATTGATGCTAGGTCAGTAGCACCAACTAATAATAAACGCATGAGTGTTAGCATCACAACTAGTGAGTATAAATGTGTGAACTACAGCATAGTAAATAGCATCTCTGAACTAAGGTTATTGCCGCCACTAAGCATGCAGGCTCTATAACTAACAGCACTTTTATAGCTTAGTATGATTAAAGCGCCTTTAAGAAATCTAATACGACTTGGTGATGATCTTTAGTTTTGAATTTATTGAATATATGCTCAATGTTACCATTTTCATCTATCAGGAAGCTTGTGCGAACAACCCCCATATTTTCTTTACCCATAAATTTTTTCAATTGCCAGACATGATATTTCTCACAAACTGCGTGGTTTTCATCAGCGAGTAAAGTAAAATTAAGCTCTTGCTTATTGATGAAATTTGTTAGTTTTTTTGGTGTGTCAGGGCTAATACCAAGCACGACAACATTAAGTCCATCAAGCTCTGCCTTAGAGTCGCGAAGGCCTTTAGCTTGTATAGTACAGCCTGGTGTACTTGCTCTAGGGTAAAAATAAAGTAGTGCCTTTTTACCTTTTAGTTCAGATAAAGCAACGGGGTTACTGTCTTGATCTAATAGTGTAAAATCAGGTGCTACTTGGCCAATGTCGATTGCCATTTTATTTTCCTTATGATTATGAAGACAGTGGGCTTATGGGGCTCCACCGAATATTTCTTGAGTGCGTTATTATGTTAGAGATGTTAAACCACGCTGTCTAGCGTAAAAATATCATAGAACAGCTATATCTGATGTTACCATCAATACTAATAGCTGGCTTAGGTTGTAGCGTTACATTTTCTCTAAAATAGATTTGATTGAATTTTTTTTATACAGCCTTGCACGTCAAATTGTTCGCATAATTGTACAAAGTCACTCTCAAGTTTATCGATACTGGTTTCTTCCATCAATGCGATAAGTAATGAGGCACTCATGTGATTATTTTTTTGATTTATTTCAGACTTTAATGATGAAACATCGATGTTACGGGTGGCAAAGAATGCGGTAACTGCTTTTAACACGCCGGGTTGATCGATTCCGGCATAATCAACCTGATAATGATGGACGAAGTCTTGTTCACGATACCCCGAAGTTCGTTTCATCATGGTAATAAGCTCAAGTTCGTGTGCAACAGCAGGAAGTTTACTTTCTAATTGATGAATTGCTTTATTAGTACCGGTCAGCAGCATGATCAAAGTGAATTCTAAGCCAAATATTGCCATTCTGCTATCAAGGATATTACAACCACACTCGCTCGCTAACTTTGTTAAGTCGCTGACACTACCTGTACGATCTGGTCCCATTGCCGTTAATACTAAATACTCACTCATCAATAAACCTAGCTCTTATAAAAAAAAGCTATTGTAACGCATGTCAGGTCACTAAAGCTAACGAGGAGGTAGGTAATTTTATTTTTATGCAAAACAGTAGACTTTATTCGTAAAGGTAAAAACTAATAGCTAAATTATGATGTTGATCAGTAAAAAAAGCTTATTCGCACAACTAAAATTGAATTAGATATAACGAACAATTTATGGCTAATGAGTCAACTAAAAGGCCACTAATTTGTGCATTAAGCAAATTCGAAGACATCCTTGTGTTTATAATTAATTTATCAAGGCTCCGCCAAGTAATAATTAGATAGCGTAGCGGCCGAAAATCAGCTTTGAGGCGTTCGATGTATACCCAAATAAAATCCACGCATCGACAATACAATAAGACAATGTAATAAACTGCTAAGCAATGAAGTGTTGGTTTAAATGTGAAGCAAAGCGGAACCGAGGCAACTGTTCCGTACCTATTATTTAATTGCTTAGTTATTTCTTAATTAGTTATTTCTTAATTAGTTATTTTTTACTACTGGTTAGCATGGCTGCCCCCAACCAAGAAAACCATACAATTTGGCTTACACCAAAAATTTCTGTAAGCACTTCAGCAGGATAAATAGTGAGAATACCAACAGTACCAATAAATAGACCGAACCAGTTTAGCAATTTCGGTAGTGCAATCGTTTTTAAGCCTGCAATACTCAATAAAAGAACCCATAGTCCGCCTACAACTTCGTTACCTCCACCTAAACCCTCTACTATTGTATTGATAATTATCCAAAGAGTCATCGCTTGCTCTGCGTTTGTGGCAGACAAATCGATTGCAGCAGCTAACCCTATATTTGCAATCATTCCACTTGCTATGACAAGACCAACCCAAATAATACCGAATACTGAAGCCGTTTGAGATAAGACAGGAGCTTTGGTTTTCAACCGTTGATGAGTCGCTAAAACTAATATTGCCAAAAGAAGGCCAAAGGCGACATACATAGTTAAATTAACTATCGATAGAGTGCTTTGATTATCAGTCAGGAAAACAAGTTTTTGTGCATCATCAGCACTTACAGGGTAATCCCAAAACGCGCCAAAAAAAACAAAAGCTGATATGTAAATAGTGGCCTGAAAAAGTGCAGCAACGCCACCTATTTTTTGTAAACTACTCATGACTAAAACCTTATTCATAAAAATCTTAACTTAACACAAAGAAGTAATTGTTAACGTCTTTGATATGTAACAAAAACTACTGTTTTTGTTCTTTTGAGAGGCGTATTACTTTTTTAATTGAAAAGTAACACTGTTCACTTGCACGCATCGATGCTACCTGATGTTAAACCAGTTCTAAGTTTATATAATTTGAATTCTCCCATGGTTCTTTTAATTCTCCAACACTCACGAGTAGATTAATTGGTATTACATTTACGACATCGAAAATTTCTTTATGTCCACTTAGATGTTCCATTTCTGTAAATGCTTGGTCAAATAACTTTACCCGTTTATTAATAAAAGTTAATTTTTCAAAGAATATATATGTCTAACCTGTAGAATTAGTATTTAACTGTTCGTCCTTTAATAAAATCAACAGCCAAACAGCAGGCTAAATAATGGTTGGTTAAAATAAGTGACGCAGGAGTTAATACCAATTATGTGGCACGCCACTTATTTAATCGCCAAGTGATTGTTTGCATTTGCGATATTATACGTTTACATCCGCGGTAGTTGTTGAACTTTACGGCCTTGGCGGTTACTCTCTTAGCCTACCTATTATCATGATTGGATAATGACTCTTTCGCATGGAAGTACTCGATATTAAAACTTTAGTGTTTATTTTTTTAACACTGAATGTCTTAGGCTTTTTAGCGTATATTTATATGCGTTTTTCTATTTTACGAATTCCTGGTATGGGCCTGTGGGCCAATGCACACCTTTGCTTGGCATTGTGCTTTTTGTTTGTTTTACTCAACATTAGCTTTGAACAAAAGCATTTTTTGTTGTTTGTTGTTGGGTTTATGCTGCTCACTCATATGATGTGGTTAAGTGCTTCAAGGTGTTTTTTCAATCGAGCAAGGTTGCCGCTATTACTTTTAGTTTCACCTGCCTTAGTTGTTTTTATTGTTGCTGCCTGCAGTCGACTTGCCGTTGCCTTAATGTGGATGGAAGATGGCGCTTTATTTCGTCTGAATTATGTTTTACTTTTTATGGCTTGTGCATTTTATCAGCTGGCAATCGCTAGAGAGTTTATAACCTATCGATCGCCACGATTGATTACCTCGGTGTCTGTTGGTGTTGCATTTGTACTTTTAGCTATGTTATCTGTTCTTAAAGTACTGACTGTGCCGGATAGTTTGCCGCCATTGGTGGTAAGTTCAAGCGCCTATAGTATTACTACTTTTATTATGGTTGCTTTTATCCAAGTGATATCGATGTTTGGGTTAGTTCTTATCTCAGCTGAGCGGTTACAACATAAATTAAATGCGCTTGCTCAATGTGATCCCTTGACAGGGGTGCTTAATCGCCGTGGCTTTCAATACTTGTCAGAACAGGCGTTCAAACGCAGAAGAACAAGCGAAAACACCAGTGTGATCATGGCCTTCGATTTAGACCATTTTAAAGATATTAATGATATTTATGGTCACGCTACAGGCGATGAAGCCTTAATTGCTTTTGCAAATTGCTTAACAAAAAATACACGAGTAGAAGATATTGTCTCTCGAATAGGTGGTGAGGAATTTGTCGTTTTATGTGTTGATATTGAACGTGCAGATGCAGAAAATACCGCTAAACGTGTGAGTGAATATATGGCGGGGCTTACCATGCAGTCAGCGGCAGGGGAGAGCTTTTCTATTACTGTTAGCATCGGCCTTGTTATGATTGAGGAAGAAGCGCCAGATCTTAGTCGCTATTTGGCTGCCGCGGACACTGCTTTATATCACGCTAAGGCAAAAGGCAGAAATCAAGTAGTGCTGGTTGACTCATCGTCAAACTTTAGTGTTTTAGGTTAAAAGCAGCCAACGAGGGGAACTTGAGTTAATCGTTAGTTTGGCTTCTGTTTTATTTCGTTATTTTTATGATAAATATGCTGCGGTATCTTGTGTTTGCATTTTCAGGCAAGTACCATGGTGCGGCTGTATTTGGCGCTATTAACAATAATTTGGCGTGTTTTAAATAAAAGAGATGATTCTGGGGAACTTAGCTCAGATTCAGTAATCAAAACGGCGTTATTGATTGTATGATGTATTGCTTGAATGGTTTGACACATGTCTTCGTGTCGTCATCATAACTTAACTGTTAATTATAAATAATAAACAAGCAAAATTAAATTTAGAAAGATTCAGATTTGTATCCTCGGGAGTGTTAATGAATCGCAAGATATTTTATTTTTCATTATTGAGTGTCGCTGTTGCTAGCTGCGGTACTGCAAATAATAAACAAGCGGTAGGCGATTTTGAATACGCGCACAAAAAAGAAGCAAAAGCGTTAAAAGTACCTGCAGGATTAGACAAACCAACCAGTTTTGACACTTATCATGTCACCAATAAAATAAATCATCAGGGACCAGTGGGTGCTGATGTTGATGTACGTGCCCCTTCACTTGTGCTACCTATTGCGGCATCTATCCGAACAGAAGGCAACTCTGCAGCGTCAACCGTTTGGTTTGATCAAGTACTTGATGACAGCGACTTACAAGCTTTTGTAGTACAGGCGTTAAAAGATCAATTAGCAACAGCTGACGTTGAATTAAAGCAAGTGGATGAAAACGGTTTAGTGTTTGAGTCCGATTGGTTTAATAGTGAAACTGAAGAAGGTACTTGGCCATTTAAGTCAATAGCAAGCTCTGAAAGTGTTCGATACCGCTACACCTTTGAAAGTAAGCCTCATGGCCGAAGTGTTGCGTTAACGGTTGAGTTAATTGATTACCTTAAAACGGATAAAGCAGGCGGCAGTAAGCGCATAGATATTATTGACCAACAGCGTGCTGAAATGAACATGCTTAATGAAGTGATAGGTCAGGTTGATTATCAGTATCGCTTAAAGCAACAAGAAAATCGTTTAATGCGTGCTAATCAGAAGTTCGTTAGTTTGGGTGAAAATAGCGTTGGTGAAGCAGCATACATTATCGAGATTGCTGTAGATCTATTATGGTCTAACTTACCACTGTTTTTTGAAGATCATGGTTTTAAAATAACAGATCTAAATGAAAGCACTAAAACTTACTATGTTGATTATCAACAGCCTGAATTTAGCCTTTGGGATCGAATTTGGGGAGATACATTACCTATTGTAGAGCTGCCTAACGGTAAATATCAGTTCAAGTTAGCTGGTGAAGCTGAAAAATCTTCGGTTACATTATATGATGCACAAGGAACCGCTTTATCGACTCAAGACTTAGAGAAAATATTTAATGTCATGGAGTCAGGTTTATCATTTAAAGACGCGTTCTAGACTTTGTTAAGTTTATCGTAAATAAAAAAACTCCGTTAATCGGAGTTTTTTGTTTTAGGGCTAGTTGTCGAGGTTTTAGAAAAGCTTGGCATTTTTTGTGCTGACTTTTGTGTACGTGGTAATGTTTCTTTTAGATCATTCAAGCCTTTTTTACGTAAAGGGGTTTTGGCACTTTTTTGAAAGGTACTTAAGTTGCCAATCAAAATAACTAAAGCAATGATTACAATAGCTGGGGCAACCCAGCTTTCAGTAAGTATGCTGGTCATATTTTATCGCTCCGTTAAGGGGGTGGTATTGATTGCATGAGATTACTCAGTGGTGGCTATATTAACAATATAACGCTGATAGAGTTCAGGTAATATTGACATTAATTGGCTTTTACCTTGTATATCGCTGTTTACTAACGTTTTAGCTAATAATTCTTGACTGTATGCTTGCTGGTAGTGCTGAGATAAAGGCAAGTATGATAGATGCCAAGGCTCTTGAGCTACGCCACCACGAAATTTATCATAAGGTAAAAAGAAGCCAAAGCGTTGAGCATGTTCAGCTAACCAAAGAGTTAATGGGTAAAAATGCCCTGATGCTTGGTATTCCCATGGCTCTAATGCCAAAGATTGTCCTTGGGGTAATAAATTTTTTGCATAAACGTCAATATCACAGCCCCAATGATGTCGGCTAGCACCGGGTAGCGCAGAGAATAGCATTATCGCGTGGATCTTCTCATCAACACTAAGTTGCTCAATAGCGACAGTTTGGTTACTGACATTTTTAATCGCGGTTTTACCCAAAAACTTATTTTTCCAGATCGCTAATTGCCGTTCAAAGCTACGAAAACCACTGGCAATCGTTAATTCTATTCCAGCAAGTTCAGCCTCTGCTTGAAGTTTGCTAAAGCCTGATAACATTTCATGATGAATACCGATATTGCTAGATAGCCATTGTATGTGTTGCTCCGTTTGGCCAGTTAAAATTAACTCGAGCTCACTCATATTACCCATGATTGACTAACACATTAACCAAAGTGTGATAATAAACATCGGTAAGTTTTATAAGATCAGGCACTGAAACAGACTCGTTAACTTGATGAATAGTGGCATTACATGGGCCAAGCTCAATGACTTGGGCGCCGGTTGGTGCAATAAAGCGTCCATCCGAGGTGCCGCCACTAGTAGAAAGTTCAGGGCGGATTTTACAACAGGTTTCAATCGCCTGTACAACCGAGTCAACCAGTGTGCTTGGCTCTGTAATAAAAGGTTGGCCGTTAAATATCCAGTTTATTTCAAAGTCTAATTGGTGCTGTGTTAATAAAGCTTCAACTTTATCAACAATCATCTGTGCGGTTAATTCAGTACTATAACGTAAGTTAAATAAGGCGGTTAAATGGCCTGGTACAACATTGGTGGCACCGGTACCCGATTGAATATTCGACAGTTGAAAACTGGTAGGAGGAAAGTACTCATTGCCACTATCCCAATGCATTTGGCTTAATTCAGCTAAGACAGGCATCGCCAGATGAATGGGGTTGATTACGTGCTCAGGATAAGCAACATGTCCTTGCTTACCATGAATATGTAGCTCAGCAGATATTGAACCACGACGACCATTTTTAACCACATCACCTAGCTGTTTACTACTTGATGGCTCGCCAACAATACAATAATCAATTTTTTCATTTCGCGCTTCTAATGTATCAATAACACGTGTGGTACCATTAATAAATGGACCTTCTTCATCGCTAGTAATTAAAAATGCAATAGAGCCTGGGTGATCTGGGTAGTCGGTAATGAAGCGCTCAGTGGCAACGATCATCGCAGCTAAACTGCCTTTCATATCTGCAGCCCCACGACCATAGAGCATATTGTCAATAATCACAGGCTCAAAAGGCGGGGTGTGCCACAGTTCTAAATTACCAGCAGGTACCACATCAGTGTGGCCAGCGAAACAAAATACTGGGCCAGATGCACCTTTTCGTGCCCACAAATTAGTGGTGTCTTCGAACACCATGCTTTCATTATTAAAGCCCAATTTAGCTAATCTTTCAGCCATTAGCTGCTGACAACCAAAGTCTTCAGGGGTAACTGACGGACGTTCAATAAGTGCTTGGGCTAATGAAACCGTGCTATCACTGTGTTTTTGCATAGGATCACTATACCCTTATTTAAATACTTGTTGATATTGACTATCTTTAAAACCAACTAACAAAGCTTGGTTGTGTTTAAGCAAAGGCCGTTTGATTAATGTCGGTTGTGCCAAAATAAGCTCAGCCATCACCTCGTCAGTTAGGTTGTTTTTGACCTCATCAGTCAAGTTTCTAAATGTCGTACTGCGTTTATTTAGCAGTGTGGTTAAGTCGGTTAAGCACAAAAGCTCCTGCAATAGCGCTGCGCTGAAGCCATCACTACGAAAGTCATGAAATTGATAAGGAACATTTTCTTGTTCTAACCATTTTTTGGCTTTTTTTACACTATCGCAATTTTTTATGCCATACAGTATTGTCATGTTATTTCCTGAATTAGATCACTTGATAATTGTGTTTTATAAGGGCTGATTTTGCCGCTTCAAATTTATTCGATTTTACGAGAATGTAGTCGGTATCGAAGGTTGAAATGGCAAAGATACTAATTTTTTCATTTGCCAACACCGTTGATATATTTGACATAATGCCAGTTAGACTGAAGTCCAATGGCCCAACAACTTCAAAGGCTTGCCAACCAAGCTCAACCTCTTCACTGTCAATTTCGATATGCTCAGGTATGACGATTGAGATCTCATCATAGGTTTTTGCTAAGAAAAACACTGGTGCGTTGAAAACCACATCTGGAATTGAACTTTCACGGCGTAAACTATGAATAGCAAATGTTTCAGATAAGCGGCGTAAAGTTAGCTGGCTCATAAATCATTATATTTAGGTAGTTTGCCAATACTATAGCGTTTAATAGCAGCGAACTCTAGAGGGGAAAGCAGAGATGAACGCATTTTTACATAGCCTTAATTCATGAAATAACACTGCTTAACCTGTGTTTAGTCGGTATTAGAAGGGTTATTGCGTTGAAGTTAGTGTATTTGTAGCTCTATTAGGCTATATAAAGCGGTTTTAAGATACTAATTGTAATATTTGATTTCAATGATATCCACATAAGCTGTGGATATCATTGTGTGCAACTATTGTTTAACTATTCAATGCTATGTTTTATATAGATTTAATTAGTTGGTTAAAAAATACCAGGCAAGTTAATCAAGTAAAGGTTTAAGATAACTTATTAAAATATAGTACTAGTTGATAAACTAGCTAAAGATCTACTTATTTGTAACGTAGATCTTTGCTATAAGCCATTTTATTACCAAGAGACTACAATTGTGCTTGAATTGCAGTCAATGCAATCGTGTATACAATATCATCAACTAAAGCACCACGAGATAAATCATTAACTGGCTTTCTCATTCCTTGTAACATAGGACCAATACTGACTAAGTCAGCAGAACGTTGTACGGCTTTATAAGTGGTATTTCCGGTGTTAAGATCTGGAAAAATAAAGACATTTGCTTGTCCAGCAACGGGGCTGTTAGGTGCTTTTTTGCGCGCAACATTTTCCATAATTGCGGCATCATATTGTAAAGGTCCGTCAATAATGAGCTCTGGACGCTTTTCTTGGGCAATTTTTGTAGCAGCAGCTACTTTCTCAACATCAGCACCAAAACCAGATGTACCCGTGCTATAGCTGATCATGGCCACTTTTGGTTTAATGCCAAATTGTATTGCTGAATCAGCGGATTGAATGGCGATATCGGCCAATTGCTCAGCGTTCGGCTCCGGGTTAATTGCACAATCACCATAGATAAGTACTTGGTCGGGCAGCAGCATAAAGAAAATTGATGAAACCAGTGAGCTACCTTCAGCAGTTTTAATTAATTGCAATGCCGGTCGGATAGTATTGGCTGTTGTACTCACTGCGCCCGATACTAAACCATCGACTTGACCCAGTTGTAACATCATAGTCGCGAGTACGACATTATCTTGTAGTTCTTGTTTGGCAACCACCTCAGTTAGGCCTTTGGCTTTGCGAAGCTCTACCATAGGGGCAATATAATTATCGCGAATATTTTCAGGATCGGTAATTAATAATCCCGTCGGTAGGTTAATACCTTGTTGCTCAGCAATGCGTAAAATGGTTTCTTTATCACCGATTAATTGGCAGCGAGCGATATTGCGTTCGACACAAATAGCGGCCGCTTTAATGGTACGAATATCGGTTCCTTCTGGTAATACGATAAGTTTATTGGCGTGGCGAGCAAGCTCAGTCAGTTTATGCCTAAAAGCAGGCGGTGACATTTTATCGCTAATACTTGCCTTGTTGCTCAGCTGTTTTAACCAGTCTTCAGCAAGATTATCGGCAACAAACTCTTTTACTTTCTCTTGTCTTTGTAAATCATCTTCAGGAATGTCAGGGTTAAAGTTCATTAAATATCGAGACGTTTGCCACGTATCCCAAGGTACTGAAAGTACAGGCAAACCGGCATCAAGTGCTTGTTGGCACAGGCTGAGAATTTCTTTATTCGGTACATAACCATTGGTTAACACGAGTGCGGAAACTTTTGTCCCATTGAGTGCTGACAAACACGTGGCAATGATTATATCGGTACGGTCTCCTGGCGTAACAATTAAACGACTGGGTTGTAAATGGCTCATTAAGTTATCAACACTACGAGCACAAAAGCTAATACTGCGAATACGGCGATGCGCCATATCACCACTATTAAGAATATCGGCATTGAGATAATTAGCGATATCAAGCACTCTGGGGGCAATCAAATCCATTTCCCATGGCACGGTACCTAATAAATCAAAGTGACGGTTTTTAAAAATCGATAAACTTATTAACGGCGCAAGATCTAAATGTTGGTTAAATTCATGTTCACGCGGTAATAGACCGAATTCATCTTTATCCGGTGAGTTGATCTTATTAATAATGCAGCCGATGAGTTTAGGGTTTTTAATACCACCGAAAGTTTCAGCGCTCATTTCTATGCGATCTTCAAATTCTTCAACAGAGTCGTTATCTTGTGCGGCAACTAATACTATTTCAGCAGATAGTGCACGGGCAACATCACGGTTAATTCTTCCGGCATAGGGTTGGCGAGTTGTTGGGATCAACCCCTCAATAATGACCACATCATGAGCTTGGTCTATGGCATTAAACTTTTCAACAATTTGCTCTAATACAAGATCGTTACGCCCATCACCCATTTGCTGTTCAACATAGGAAAGCGCAATAGAGCCTGATGCTTGATTATCGACTAGCTGATTGCTGCTTTTAGCTCTAGCATTTCGTGATGGTTGTGATATTGGCTTAAAGTGACCGACATTAATGCCCTGTTGTTGGCAGGCATGGATGAGGCCTAAAGTTACGCTACTGAGGCCAACGCCAAAGCCAGCAGGAATTAACATAATACGATGTGCCATAATTAAGCCTCCTGATTAAGTAATTGAAAGGTTTGTTCAGCAATAACCCATTCTTCATTGGTAGCAATAACCCATGCAGAACGAGAGCCTTCACTGCTAATAAGTCCTGATTTACCAAAACGCATAGCTAAGTTGGCTTCGTCATCAACATTAAAGTTTAATAAGCTTAATTGAGCGATAATTTTTTCTCGGATAATATCCGAGTTTTCACCTATACCACCGGTGAAAATAATGCCATCAAGCGAAGTTAAACTAGCCGTGAAAGACGCAATAGCTTTGGCAATACGATAACAAAATACGTCAAGGGCTAACGCGGCTTGTACGTTATGATCTTCAATGTAAGCGGTTTCAATTGTGCGACAATCGTTGCTTATGCCCGAAACGCCAAGTAGACCACTTTGTTTATTAAGCATGTTATCCACATCTTGCACAGTGTAGTTGAGTTGGTTGATCAAATGAAAAATTATGCCGGGGTCAATGTCACCACTGCGTGTTCCCATCATGACGCCTTCAAGTGGTGTCATGCCTAAGCTGGTATCAACACTTTTACCATCTTTGATTGCGGCTATACTACAACCATTTCCAAGATGGGCGCTTATAAAACTGCATTGAGCTAATGGTTTGTTGAGGATATTAGCCGCTTGTTGAGCAACAAAATAATGACTTGTGCCATGAAAGCCATAGCGCCTGATCCCGTGTTGCTTATATAACTCATAAGGTATGCCATAAATATAAGCTTTTTCTGGCATCGTTTGGTGAAAAGCCGTATCGAATATCGCGACTTGTTTTAAGTTTGGAAATGCGGCTTCAGCGGCAAGGATCCCCGTTAAGTTAGCGGGATTATGTAAAGGTGCTAAACGCGCCAGTTTCTCGATCGCAGCTTTTACATCATTATTGATTAATGTTGGTTGACAATAACTTTCTCCACCATGAACAACACGGTGACCAATAGCAGAGATACAATCAATTAAGTGTAAACGTTTGAGGTGTTCTACTAAACATAATACCGCACTTTGATGATCATAAGGTGCTAAAATAAGATGTTGTTCTTTTTCACCGTTGTGTTTAATTTTGATGATAGCTTGGTCAGATAATAATCGCTCTGCTAACCCTGATAATAATGTTGCACCATTTTCTGGGTTGATTAAGGAAAATTTTAACGATGAACTACCGCAATTTAAAACTAAAATAAAATTATTATTCATAAGTAACAAAGCGCCATTTCTACAATATTTTAATAAGGTACATTATAGTGCCATAAATCATGAAAAATGTTGATGTTGTACAATAAAATGTTATTAAACGCACTTTCGCTTTACTAAAGGTTACAACTTTGTACTATCTTTAAATTAACGCTTGATGTAGTGTGTGACCTATGAAACTAACAGTATTAGAAATTATATCGCTTGGTCGAAAATATATGAATTTATGGCCAGAACGCGCAGAACTTGAAGAATATTTTGCTGAATATCGCGTGGTTAAATTTAGTCGCTTGGTATGTAAAATTATTCCGGGGTTAGCGTTGTTTTGCCTTATTATGCAATTGTATTTTGGCTCCATGGGAGTATTACCGCAGGCACTATTATACAGCTTGTTTTTATTAAGCTTTCCGGTGCAAGCTTTGATTTTTATGGGGCTTAAAGCGGATAAATTTTTACCACCAGCGTTGGCAAACTGGTATAAAGAAAGTGTTGCCCGCGTTAATCAAAGTGGCGGTGATATTAAATTATCTACCCAACGACCTCGTTATCTCGATTTAGCTCAGTTATTAAACCTGACCTTTAATAATCGTTACAGCTCACAATAAACCAGCCTGATAAATACATTAATACCAGTATTATCTCAGATAATACTGGTATTTTACTTTCAATGTTATAACAAAATGAGCGAACATTTTACGCTGGCTTTTGATAAAGACGGATAAGAAAATCTGCCTGACAAGTAAAGTCATGCATAGTGCGCAATGCCTCTTTTACTTGCTCTGATGCTTTGAAAGCGAAAGGAGTCATCGAAAGCAAATTCAGTGTGTCTTGACCGGTTTTTAAATGCATTGGATAAGTGATGCTTTCTTGATGGATCAGAGTTAAATGCTCAATTGGCAGCCTTTCTTCATCATGCTCTTTAGCGTCAGTATAAATCTGTTGTTTTAATTGCATCAAATGTTGCTTTGCTGGCGTGACTGTTAATAAAAAACCGCCGTTAGATAATACTCGAGTAAACTCTTGCTCTAAAATTGGCGCATAAATCGACACAATCCATGAAAATAAGTTATCGGCAAAGGGTAATTTGGACAAGGTGGCGACACTAAAATGGCATTGTGGGTATTTTTTGCCAGCTTTTTTGATTGCTTCTTTTGCAATATCAACACCATAAACAGTATTTTTTGAGGTTTTATGTTGGTGAGTATAAAAGCCCTCACCACAACCTGCATCGAGTATTGGTGCGGTTTTATTTTCCTCGAGTACGGTTTTTTCGTGATATAAAGCCACTAATCGCTCGACTAAAGGTTGATAATAACCTTGTTCTAAAAACTCGCGTCTGGCATTGACCATGGCTTTATTATCGCCAGGATTTTTTGAATGTTTAAACTGTACGGGGAGTAAGTTTAAGTAGTTCTCTTTCGCGCGATCAAAGCTGTGGTTGTTGTCGCAGTGGTATAGCTTTTCTTGGCCGACTAAGGGTGAATTACAAAGTGGGCAGGCGTAGTGCAAAGCAGTCATAATATCAGTAAGTTTATTGAATTAAAGTAAAAAGGGCAGAAGCCCTTTTGGTTCAGCATGATAAAACGCACTATTTACTAAATGTTGACCAAATTGGCGCGTGATCAGAAGGTTTTTCGATAGCTCTTAGTTCATAATCTATATCAGACTCAATGCATCGACTGGCAAATTTCTCTGTTGCCAAAACCACATCAATACGTAAACCGCGATTATCATCAAAGCCGCGAGAGCGATAGTCAAACCATGAATACCTTTCTTCTCGAGTGGGGTGTAGCTCTCTAAAGGTGTCTTTAAAACCCCAATTCATTAAGGTAGCTAACCATTCGCGCTCTTCGGGTTGAAAACTACACTTACCGGTTTTTAACCAACGTTTGCGGTTTGGCTCACCAATACCAATATCTAAATCTGTTGGTGAAATATTAATGTCACCGATCACCACAACATTGTCTTCGGGTGTGTGGTGTTCATTTAAATATTGCATTAAATCTTTATAAAATTGTCGTTTGTATGGGTATTTAGTTTCATGAGCAATATTATCGCCTTGTGGAAAGTAGCCATTTAATACCGTGACTTTTTCGCCATTTTCGTCCGTTGTTTGTACCATAATCATACGTTTTTGGGCTTCCTCATCATCAGTAGGAAAACCTTTAATGACCACATCGGCGGGCTTTTTACAAAGCATGGCAACACCATAATGGGCTTTTTGACCATGAAAATAAACCTGATAGCCCATCGCTTCAACATCAGCCAACGGAAAAGCATCGTTATGTACCTTTATTTCTTGCAGGCCAATAATATCCGGTTGATGTTTATCTATGATAGCTTGTAGCTGATGCAAGCGAGCACGTAGACCATTAATGTTAAAAGAGATTATTTTCATGTGTTAACTCAGTAATTATTTTGCGCTAATGCTACCAGAAGTTGTAATTAAGCGCGAAAGAGAATTCACCTTTATAAAGGACTTTATTTCATAATACATACTTTGTTACGTATTTTTAACAATGCATAGTAGTATGTTTTTTAGTCCTTGTTATAAACTGCCGTACGGTATGGTATTTGTTTAACAGCAATTTTTAGATGTCAAATCCAACTTATTCAGTTAGTTACCTGTGCTTTAATGTCAAATTAACGTAGTGTATTACATACTTAGGTAATGCTAAAAATGAAAAGTTATTAGCAAGATAATATAAAAATAAATAGAGGAAAGGGAAATGCAAAGACGTGATTTTATTAAACTCACTGGCGTAGGTGCTGGTGGGTTAATGTTGCCGATGTCAGGTTTCGCTGTATCAGCAGATCAGTTATTAGATAAGCCTATGGATGTTGCTTACAAAAAAAAATTAGCCGATATTGCGCTAAACGCAGCTAAAGCAAAGGGCGCTTCTTATGCAGATGCGCGCATTGGTCGCTACCTTAATCAGTTTGTAACCACACAAGAAAAGCGTGTTGATAATATTGTTAATACTGAATCTGCTGGTATTGGTATTCGTGTCATTGCGAATGGCACTTGGGGCTTTGCTTCCACCTCGAACATGACACCTGATAGTATTGCTAAAACCGCGGAGAAAGCCGTTGCAGTTGCGGTTGCTAACTCAAAATTTCAAACCGTTCCCGTACAACTTGCACCAGTGAAAGGTGTTGGCGATGTAAGTTGGAATACACCTATTAAAAAGAATGCCTTAGAAATTCCGATTAAAGATAAAGTAGATTTATTGTTATCGGTTAATGATGCCGCTATGTCTAATGGTGCGAACTATATTACCTCTATTTTATTTCTTGTTAATGAACAAAAATACTTCGCTTCAACAGATGGTTCGTATATCGATCAAGATGTACATCGTTTATGGGCACCATTTTTTGCCACGGCTATTGGTAAGACGGGCTTTAAACAACGTACTGGTTTAGGTAACCCTGTGGGAATGGGCTTTGAATATTTAGACGGTAAAGAAGAAGATAAAATACGTATTTCTGGCGCTAATGTTGGCTACAAAAACTCATATGACATGGTTGAAGATGCAACAGCTGCGGGTAAACAATTGCAAGCTAAGTTAAAAGCAAAATCGGTCGAACCAGGTAAATATGATTTAGTACTAGACCCAGCGCATTTAATGTTGACTATTCATGAGTCAGTGGGTCACCCATTAGAGCTTGACCGCGTGCTAGGTTATGAAGCGAATTACGCCGGTACAAGTTTCGCAACGCTAGATAAATGGCGAAGTGGTAAGTTTAATTACGGCTCTGATATTGTTAATTTAGTTGCGGATAAAACTCAGCCTTATTCATTAGGTAACGTGGGTTATGATGATGAAGGTGTTAAAACCAAAGAATGGGATTTAGTTAAAGATGGTACTTTAGTTAATTACCAAGCCACACGTGATCAAGTGCATATGATCGACCAAAAAGAATCACACGGTTGTTGTTATTCGCAAAGTTGGCGCGACGTGCAGTTTCAACGTATGTCAAACGTTTCATTAAAGCCTAATAAGAAAGACTTATCAGCTGATGATGTTATTAAAGACGTTGAAAATGGTATCTACATTGCCGGTCGTGGTTCATTTTCAATTGACCAACAACGTTATAACTTCCAATTCGGTGGACAATTATTTTTTGAAATCAAAGACGGTAAAATTACTGAACAAATTGAAGATGTTGCTTATCAATCTAACACGCAACAATTCTGGAATAGCTGTACACAGTTAGCTGGAAAATCTGATTACCGTATCGGCGGTTCATTTTTTGATGGTAAAGGCCAACCTTCGCAAGTTAGTGCGGTTTCTCATGGTTGTCCAACGACACGTTTTAATAACATTAACGTGATCAATACCGCTCGTAAAGTGTAATTTCACTGATATGTGAAGATAAGTATTTGGCGATAAAAATAAAGTCTAAAAGGAAGCAAAGCGTCATGACAATTTTAACAGAACAACACGCGAAAAAGTTATTACAAAAAGTACTCTCATTTTCTAAAGCTGACGAATGTGAGTGTAATTTGAACGGTGAAGTGGGCGGGAATATTCGTACAGCCCGAAATACGGTATCAACAGCCGGTGAGCAAAGTGATTTAACCTTGGCGGTGCAATCAACCTTTGGTAAACGTACTGGGGTGGCTACCATTAATGAATTTGACGATGCGTCATTAATGAAAGTAGTTAAGCGCTCTGAAGAGTTGGCAAAACTCGCGCCGGAAAACCCAGAGAACATGCCGATATTTGGCCCGCAAAAGTACAGTAAAACCAATACTGCTTTTGATTCAACTTCAAAGGTTACGCCTGATTACAGAGCGCAGGCAGCAGAAGACAGCATTAAGCCTTCAAAAGCCAATAAGTTAGTTTCGTCAGGTTTTTTACAAGACGAAACCACCTTTGAAGCGATAATGAATAGCAAAGGGTTGTTTGCCTACAACAAAGCAACCAATGTTGATTTCTCGGTGACTATTCGCACCGAAGATGGCAAAGGCTCTGGCTGGGCAACGCGCGATTACAGCGATATAAACTTACTTGATACCAAAGAAGCGTCACAAATAGCGATTGAAAAATCGTTAGGCTCAGTTGATGCTAAAGAAATGGAGCCTGGCAAATATACCGTTATTTTAGAGCCAGCAGCTAGCGTTGGTTTATTAGGGCGGTTGATGGGCGCTATGGGACAACGCCAAGCCGATGAAGGTCGCAGCTTTTTATCGAAAAAATTAAAAGAAGGCGAAACTGGCGCTAAAAATAAACACGGTGAAAAAATGTTTGATGAGCGAGTACATATTTACTCAGATCCTAATCATCCTATTGCACCTTCAGCACCATTTTCTTCTGATGGTTTTCCAAGAAGTAAAACCGACTGGATTAAAGGTGGCGTGATCACCAATATGCCAAACTCACCTTATTGGGCTAAGCATACCGATACTGAGTATGTGCCGCGCGGTGGCAGTTTTATTATGGCTGGTGGCGATGAGTCATTAGCAGAGATGATTAAAAACACGCGTCGTGGTGTACTCGTTACTCGTCTATGGTATATACGCGCATTAGACCCTCAAACATTGCTACAAACAGGGCTAACACGTGACGGTACATTTTATATTGAAAACGGCAAAATAAAGTATCCGATTAAAAACTTCCGATTTAACGAAAGCCCAATTGTTATGCTTAATAATATTGAAGCATTAGGTAAACCTGAACGCATTAATGGCAATATGGTACCGCCAATGAAAATTCGTGACTTTACCTTTAGTAGTTTGTCAGACGCTGTTTAACTGACTAATAGCTTATTTATTGGTTAATAATGAATAAGCTAGGTATTAAGAATACTTTAATCAAAGGATAACAAGCTAAGGGTAAACGTGGGCATTATCTGCGTTTACCCTGATTGTTTTCTGGTATTTTATGAATAGACGTAATTTCATTCGTACACTCTCGTTATTTTCTGCTGGCGCCTGTGCCTTGCCGTTTTTACGTTTGAGTGCACAAGAGCAAATTGACTTCTTTTTTACTCGCTTGAGCTATGAATCAGGTGACTGGGAAGTCGATGAAAGAATGCCCGCCAATGTCTTGAATTCGCTTATTGAATACACGAGCTTAAGGGTTGATATCAAAGAACGCATAATTCCATTGTCTGATCCTCAAATGCTTAGTGCCCCATTTTGTTACTTGGCAGGGCATCGCTTAGTTCAATTTAATAGCGAAGAAAAACAAAACTTTCAACGTTATGTGGAAAATGGTGGCTTTGTTTTTGTAGATGACTGTAATCATGATATCGACGGTATGTTTGCCCGTAGCTTTGAACGACAAATGCAGGCAATGTTTGGTGAGCAAGCGTTGCAAAAAATCCCCAACGATCATCCAATATATACTGCTTTCTTCAACTTTGATGGTCCGCCACGAACGTCCATCGAGCTCAATGGTTGGGGCGATGATTTGGTACATAACTACCTTAAAGCCATAGAAATTGATGGTCGTATCGCCGTGTTATACAGTAATAAAGATTTAGGCTGTGAATGGGATTATGATTTTCGTAATAAACGCTGGCTAAAAGTCGACAACACCCGATTCGCGGTCAATATTGTCATGTATGCAATGAATAGCTAATTGGTAACACTCAGTCATATTGATAAATGGAAAATAAATGCAAGCACAACAAATAACCCTCTTACTAGAAAAACTAAGCCAAGTTAGTGATGAAGTTGCTAAAGTTATTGTCGGCCAACAAGACGTTATTGATGAGTTGTTGATCAGTATTCTTGCTGGTGGACACTGCTTACTTGAAGGTGTACCAGGTTTAGCTAAAACGTTAATGGTCAGTTCATTATCAAAAACACTCGCCCTTGACTTTAATCGTGTGCAATTTACCCCAGATTTGATGCCGAGTGATATTATCGGCACTGAAATTTTGGAAACTGATCATGAAACGGGCGATCGCTTTTTTAAGTTTCAACAAGGTCCAGTATTCACTAATATATTATTGGCTGATGAAATTAACCGTACGCCACCAAAAACTCAAGCCGCTTTATTAGAAGCGATGCAAGAGCGACGTATCAGTTATGGCGGCACAAGTTATGAACTGCCAAAGCCTTTCTTTGTTTTAGCCACCCAAAACCCGGTAGAACAAGCGGGCACTTACCCATTACCCGAAGCGCAATTGGATCGCTTTTTAATGTTTATTCGCGTTGGTTATCCTAGCGAACAAGAAGAAATTGAGATCCTTAAGCGCACAACGGGCAATACTCACAGCGAGTTAAATGCCATTCTCAGTGCTGAAGATATTATTGCCCTGCAAGATCTTGTACGCAGTGTCACGGTTTCAGATGAATTGTTAAGCTATGCCGCAAACTTAGCGCGAGCGACACGGCCAGAAAGTAGTCATAGCTGTCAAAGTGTTATTGACCATGTCCGTTGGGGCGCAGGCCCTAGAGCAGGGCAAGCGTTAATATTATGTGCAAAAGCCCGCGCTTTAATGTCAGGGCGCTATGCCATTCATCTAGATGACATACAATTTGTTGCCCCAGCGGTATTAAGGCATCGAATTTTAGTTAACTTTCAAGCGGAAGCCTTAAGCATTAGTCCTGATGATGTGATTACTGATTTGTTGGCACATGTTGCCGTACCTAGCAGTCCAATGCAGTAACCACAGGTAATTACGCGTGCAACAACCTTATTTCGATGTCAAAACACTCTTGCGTGTAAAAGATCTTCCGCTGGCCATTAAAACATTAGCGCAAGGTTTTTTGCATGGCGCTCATGCGAGTCAGCAACGTGGCGTTGGTATTGAATTCAGCCAATTTAGGGCTTATGAACCCGGAGACCAGCCAAGTAAAATTGACTGGAAACTATTTGCACGCTCAGATAAATACTTTGTACGTGAAGCGGAAAGAGAAAGTGATATTAATGTTTGGCTAGTATTGGACTGCAGTGAATCTATGTTGCAACAATCACTTACCGGCAATACTAAAAATCAGCAGCCGTCAGCAAATGCTGGTCAATGGCATAAGTTAGATTATGCGCGATATTTAGCAGCAACAATCGCTTACTTGGCACAAAAGCAAGGTGATGCGGTAGGTTTGTTAGCACTTTCCGGTGAAGCACCACTGCAAGTGTCGGCTTTTGGTGGAGAACGTCATTGGCAAAAAATATTACTGGCCTTAACACAAATTAAAGCCAGTGGTCGTTTTCCTGATACTCAAGCCATTTTGGCACAGTTAAGTGCGGTGCGTAAAAATGGTTTGATTGTTGTGATCAGTGACTTCCATCAACTGAATAATGAGCTGTTTGGCTTAACGGCCAAACTCAGTCATCGTCATAGTGATGTTGTCGCTTTTCATTTAGACAGTGATGACGAGATCAATTTTCCTTACCAGGGCTTAATTCAATTTCAAGACTTGGAAACCGGCGAGCAGCTTGAGGTGTCAGCAAAACAAGTGAAAGCTGATTATCTCAATAATAAAAAACGCGCAGATAATAACATCAAGGTACAATTGGCGGCGCAAAATATACAGTATGTTCACGCCAATATAGATCAGGCTCTAGATCAAACCTTGGTTGATTTTCTCAGTGTTAGAGCTCGAGGGCGCAGTCAATAATGGCCAGTTATTTCCCTTCACTTTTGTTACAAAATCCATCAGCCTTTTGGGCTTTATTTGCTTTAGCTATACCACTAATTTTACATTTGCTCAGCAAGCATAGAGCCACCTTGGTTCGATTTTCAAATATTGCACTAATCAGCAAATTTGCAGTGAAAAGCACGCACAAAGTTCATTTAACTGAAGTTTGGTTGTTATTATTGCGTATTTTGTTATTGATAGTATCTATCTTACTGCTGGCAAAAATATCGCTAGAGCCGCCATTAATGAGTCACGAAGAAGTCTACCTTGTCAGCCCAGATTGGCTTAATCATAGCGATAAAAATGAACGTCAAGAGTTGATTTCAAGCAGTTCAAATAAGCCCATTTATCTATTAAAACAGCATAGTGCGCCGATTAGTTCAGCTGAAATACTGGCGTGGCAACCATCAACAGCAGCATTTGCACCACATAACACACTATTAGCACTGAATGCTTTTACTGCGTTATTAACACCTGAGACGAATATAAAGCTTTTCGTGACTAATCGAGCGAAACAATACCATGTTAACCAGAGCAAGCCAGCTGTAACATGGCTCAATAACATTGATTGGCAAATTAAAAAGCTCACTTTTGAGCATCAAAAACAATACATTAAACCGATGAATGTGGTGATTATTTATGATCAAGACCGCTTTGCAGATTTGAAATACTTTCAGCAAGCCTTTGCACTCATTAAACAACAAATTGCACCGCAACTCTCGTTAGTCTCATTTTTAAATACCGACTCAGAAAACTCGGTATCGTATCAACAAGCGCTGTTAAATAATCCCCATTGGTTGTTTTATTTGAGTTCAAAACCGCCTGGTGAACTTGTCACTCAGGCCATAGTTAACGGCACTAATATACTGGTTGATGCCAATAAAGCCGATATTAATTTAATGGCGGATAAGCGTTTGATCATCGATAAACAAAGCAGTGTTCTACTGCGAGCTGATATTGCTTTTTATCGTCGAGCACAACCTTTAATGCTGGCCGAACAATTAACAAACCACCTGATATCAAAAACAGATGAAGTGCTTTGGCAGTTTAGCCAACAAGCAGGGCAGGATCTGCCCCTGTTAACGAAATCGAGCCTGCGCTTTTTCTCGAAAATTGAAAACAGTAATACCATCAGTACAAGTGCTATTTATCAATTGTACTCACGGTTTTCACCTGCTTGGAGCAACCTGTTGGTCACTAAGCAATCGCCACTTTTACTGCAAGATTTGTTATTCTCAACATGGCAAAAATCACAAGCTCTAGCGCAACAAACATTGAATGAAAGCCAAATTAATCAGCTTGTTATTGCTAACAAAATAGCAACTTTACCGACTGAAAAAGCGCTTGCTGCGCCACGCTTAAAAAATATAACCGAGCTGAAAGTAGCACGACAAACAACCCATAATGATTACACTGATTTATTAGTGGTGTTATTGTTAATGCTTTGGATAACCGAGCGTATTGTTAGTGAAGTTTATCGCACCAATAAATCGATAGAAACCGCTGTAGGCAAAGCTATCGGTACTGACGATAATTTTGCTATATCTAGCAAGGCGGTAAGTTGATGTCTACTATTGATATCCATAACGCTGAGAAGGCGAAAGCACAGTCACGTCAAGGTTTTGAACAGAACAGTGAACAAAACAGTGAACAAAATAACGATCAAAGTAATCAGCAAAATATGCAGCAATTAAGCTGGTTAGTTGGGCGTTGGCGTAAACAGTTTTTACAACAGCAAACCTTGCTATTTATACCCAAACTGCTGGCGGTAATTTTTACGATTTTATTTCTGCTATTTAGTTTAGGCTCGTTAGGGGACAGTCAGAACTTATTGACCTTTGAATATGCTGTTGGTGTTGTTCTCCTAGCCTTCATGCTTGGTGTAGCCGTCAACATTGTGTTTGCTTTACGCAGTGAACGCTATCGAAGTATTACGTTAAAGAACTTGCTTGTTCACTTAAATAACCGCTTTATTGTGCTAGAAGACAGTGCACAGTTGTTGTTGCGTGATGAAAGTGAACTGTCGGGACTGGAAAAGCTACAATATCAAAAAGTACGAACACATTTTCAGGATATTTTACAGCAGCAAGCGCATGCCGGTTATCCTGATTTATCGCCAGTTTTAGCTAAACAGCGGCTGTTGACTGACAGTGGCTTATTATTAATATTGTTGTTAATGCTATTACTGAGTGCGCATTTTACATTATTCGAAAAAACCTTAGCTTGGTTTTACTCGCAACCTATAGGCGATCAAACAATAGAGAGTAGCTCACAAAACAGCGAAAAAAATACCGCGATACTGATATTATCTCAACAAGTTACCATCACTTTTCCCAATTATAGCGTAGCTAAAAACCAAGCTGGTAGTATAGATTCAAAGCAACTTGATATTAATACTTTAGTGGGCAGTCAGGCTCGTTGGACATTTACATTTTCGCAGCAAGCAGCAAATTATTTTATCGTCTTTTCTAATGGCGAACGCTACCCACTCGTTAAGCAAGACAACAATAATTTTACTTTCGAAAAACAGCTAACCACCAGCATGGTTTATCATTTAGCGATAGCAGATAATAGCACCGAGGTTTCTGAGCAATTCGCCGCAATTCATCGTATTACCTTGATACCTGACCAAGCACCTAAAATTCGTTTTATCAGTCCTAAAAATACCGTAACAGAGTTTGGGAAAAACAGTACACCTACTGTGCTTACTGAAGTACAGATATCAGATGATTTTGCCTTAACGGCAGTTGAAATTTTAGCTTCAATAGCCAAAGGCTCTGGCGAGAGTGTCAAGTTTAGAGATCAACGCTTTAATTTTGATCGCACCGAGCAGATCGACGGTAAAACTCATTATTATAAAAATTGGTCACTGCTTGATTTAGCGATGGAGCCGGGAGACGAATTGTATTTTACGGTATTAGCAACAGATAATCGTCAGCCAGAAGCCCAACAAACCCGATCAGCAACTAAAATAATTCGCTGGTTAGAAGATGAACAAGCCAGTATGCGTGCTGACGGAATTTTGCTTGATTTTATGCCAGAGTACTTTAAAAGCCAGCGACAAATTATTATTGAAACTATCGAGCTTATTGAAGATAAAACCGAACTTGAATCGGCTAAGTTTACGGCCACTTCAGAGTCGCTTGGCGTTGCACAAAGTGCATTAAAAGAAAAATATGGCCAATATTTGGGCGATGAATCTGAAGGACTAGAAAATGTCGGAGTGAGCTTTGATGATGATCATAGCGCAGACGAGCACAGTGCAGATGAAGACAGTGCAGATGAACATAGCAAAGATGAACATGATAAATCGCAGCGACCCACCATCCAAGTACATGACGAACATGGCGGTAGTAATGCCGTGATCACGGCCACGGCTCATGAACATGTTAGTGCACAGGCAAGCAGTTCACCTGATGCTGATCTGTCAGGTCGTATGTCGTTAATTAATCGCTATGGTCATACACATGAAGATAGTGATGTGGGCATGATGAATAGTCAAGATCCCAAAGCCTTGATGAAAAAAAGTTTAGCTAATATGTGGCAAGCTGAATTGCATTTAATGTTAGCAGAGCCTGAACTTGCTTTACCTTTTGAACAACAAGCGTTGATGTTGTTAAAACAAGCTCAAAAAGCTGAACGTATTTATGTTAAGCGTTTAGGTTTTGAACCACCACCTGTGACAGAGCAACGACGGTATCAAGGTGAGCAAACTGATATTATTTCAGGCAGTGTGCAATCATCTCGCTTTAGCGCGGCACAGTTGACCGATCAAACACAGTTAGCTTTTCGCCAACTTTTACAGCTATTGAGTCGAGTTAGCCAAACATCAGAGCAAAATGTTACGACTGAAATTACCAATAAACGCTTATCTGTTGATGAATTAGCCTTAGTCGAGTTGGCTAAGCAGGGCATAGAGCAGTTAGTTGAACAGCGTTCTGCTTTGGTTGATGTGCTTGCCATACTTGAGCAAATATTACTTGAGCGTAAATTTACATTGTCTCAATGTCAGCACTGTTTGACGTTATTATCAGGAAAGCTCGAACAGTTAATTCCTCAAAGTAATGCCTTACCCGCTAGGAAAGCGCAAGATTTTTTCGATCAACAGCCGATGATCCAGCAATACAGTGAATTTTTAGGGGAAAACTTGTGATTATTGCGTTAACCGATAGTTATCAATTGATGCTAACGAGTCGTTTACATTGGAGCTTAGTATTATTCGCTTTTATCGGTCTAGTGCTTACTTGTACTTTGATATATCGGCGCTTTAGCGCTGAAAGCTTGGATAATGAACGACAGGTAACTGATTGGAGTTTATCAGAAAAAGGCCATTTTTCTTTATTGATATTGGCCAACACTCTTGCTTTTATCAGTGTTTTACTGTTCATTCTACCTGTGCAGGTAAAAGTGGATACGCCAGCGTACGATGTTTTACTTACCGCGGGTTTTAACAAGTCGACATCAGCAGATGGCTTTAATCTGATTGATCTAGATAGTGAGCAAGTAAAGCAACAATTAGGCTCAGCGCAACATATTTGGTTACTGGCGCAAGCTGACGATTCAACTATAAACTTAAACAGTAAAAAACCGCTATATCAATGGCTAGTAAAATATTATCAAGACAAAGTTATTGTGGTTAATTCCATTGTAGAATTAACAGAGCTTTGGCGAACCGAACCTACTCACCAAGGTAATGATTGGCAAGAGCAAGTTGACCCAATAACTTATCCTGCTCCGTTATCCTTAACTATCATGGGGGATGGTTTAACAACTGAGCAATGGCAGCATTTAATCAATTTTAAGCAGCAGAAAAATCCTCAAAAATCTGCCGATTTATTACCGAGTAGTTTACCCGGCAATCTACTCGGCAATCTACCTGCCAATGTTTCGCCTAAGCCACTGAAATTTAATTTCTTTGCCAGTAAAAAACGACTTGGGTTAATTGACTTGCAATGGCAGCGAGAATTAATTTTAGGGCAAGCGCTGACGGTCACTGGTCGCTTACAGCAAGCGAAAGAAAATAATAAACAATTTCAGTTGAGCCTGATGAGTAACAATCATGTTGTTGATCAGGTTAATATTACCGGTAATCAAGCTTTTTCACTTACCACAACCAGTAAAGTGACCGGCTTATTTACCTATCAACTATTGTTAGAGCCGTTAATTGAAGGTCCCGCTAAGCACGTAAATATTGCACAGCGAGAGGTCAATACAAATAAAACCAATAGCGCAGCAACAAATCAAGGTATAAACAAAACCATAAGTGAATATCTTGCTGTTAGCGTAATATCGGCTCAAAAACCGAAAGTCTTGATGAAACAATCAGCACCTTCATTTGAAACCAGACGTTTAAAACAGTGGCTCAAGCAAGCTGATAGCCAAGTGCACATTATTAGCCAAATAAGCCAAAGTAAATGGGCACAACAAAAAATAAATTATTTTACTGATGACATTAATCATCAAGGTGCTCAATCGCCAATCACGACTGCGGTACCAAGTCATCTTTTGACTGCAAGTTTACTAGACGAAAATGATCTGTTAATTATTGATAGTCGTATGTTACTTGCTTTAGAAGTAGCTGAAGTTGAAGCCCTATATCAAGCGATAAAAAATGGTTTAGGGTTATTAATTAACGCAGACGCTACGCTTTTAACGTCAGATAAACCGCGTTTAGATAAATTAAGCCAATTACTGAGTTTATTTGTGATAACTGCCGGTAACGAGTCACAGAGCCAAGTGACTGCAAATTGGCCAGCAAAACCAAATTTAGCGGTTAGTCAGCGTATATTATCACCCAGTGCCAGCATTGCCATTTTACCTAAGCCAGGGCAGAGTTTAGTTGAATCAAACAGTGGTCAAATTTTAGTCGCTCAGCAACCCTTAGGTTTGGGCATGGTAGCGATATCAAGTTTAAATCAAACTTATCAGTGGCCATTACAAGCAACGCCCGCGTTATATAGTCATTATTGGCAATATTTATTCTCCAAAATTGCTCGTAGCGAAAGTCATACCCGTTGGTTAGCACCGAAGCTAACCACACTAGAACAAGTAAATCTTGAGCACAATATTTGCTTATTATCTCCACTACCTGAGGTCTATTCGCCGGGCTTGAACTTAGCTTCTGAGCCATTATCGAAGATAAAAAAGTGTGCGCTTTTTAATGCCGATAGCAAAGGTTGGTTTGAGTTTAAGGTTTTTAATGCAGCGCAAGCGTTACTTGCCACACAAGCACGTTATTTTTATCATGAAGCTGACTTTTTAGCATGGCAACAAGCTAATAAGCATCAAATCAGTCAACAATACGCACAACCATTTTCGCAAACTGATTTTGCAGTTAACCCTGTTATGAGCTACCAAGTGGCAAATAAGCACTACTTTTGGTTACTGATGTTTATTTCGATGTCACTGCTTTGGATAGAGCGTAAGTGGCAATCAGGCTAGGTTTTAGGATTCTTGCCATTAAACTTAGCGAATATCATCTTGGCTATAATTAAAGTCAATGGCGGCAATAATCAGTAAAATCGCACCAAATATAATAGCCCAATGAGCACCAAATAATGCGAGAACACTACCGACTAAGGCAATAAGTACATTTGCTAAACTAAATACAGTCGTAATTAAGCCCATGAGTTGACCTTGCTCAATATTGTGATACTGCTCAGAAATATAGACCGGTAGTAAACCATTAAAAATAGCGATAGCGATACCTGTTAGCGCGTAAATAGGCCAAACTGAAGTGGCTGATAATAATGGGTGTAGAAAAAAAAGTAGCGCCATTAATACCATCCCAACAATTGCACCAAACTTTAAACCGAGTAAGTATTTCAATTGTTTAACAAAAAACACACTGGTGATTGTCATAAACAAGGTTAACACTACGGTTATATAGCCAATGTCAGGACTTGAAAAATCGAACTTTTCCACTAGCCAAACGGGGTAAAACTCATAGTATGCATTTAGACCCAGGGTCGCGAGTAAATAAATTAGAAATATACGTCTAATTTGTTTATTAGCCAGTAAGGCAAATGAGTTTTGTTTGCTAAAAAGTTGTCTAAACTTGACTGTTGGCTCTTTTGAGCTTAATTCATCAGATGGTAAAACACGGGTAACACTTAATAGTGCAATCACCAGAACCGCAGCAGCGAAGTAGAAAACCATATCTAGCCCATATATCGCGAGCAAGCCACCCGCAAGAGGGCCGAGCAACCAACCTAAATAACTGGTGGCATTAACTAAGTTGAAAGTATAGGTTTTATCTAATGTCGGTGATAAATCAACGGCGACAGCTTTAGCGATACTGATATTGCCAGAAAAAATACCGGTAATAAATCGAGCCAGAACTAATAATAAGAAACTCTCGGCGATAACAGCCAGTGCTGATAATACATAGCCGACAACGGTTAATACTAAAGTAATTACTAAGGTTTTCTTTCGGCCATAGATACCAGAAGCAGCACCTAAAACTGAACTGCCGAAAATAACCCCTAATGGATAAATAGCTAGGATAATGCCTAACAGAATTTTACTAGGTAAATCAGCAAATGTGGTTAATGCACTTACTTCATTAAGAAAAAGCGGTGCTAATATTGGGTAAGGTAAAGCAATGCCCGCACTACTAAATAGCACCACCAACATAACAGAAAATAAAGACTTTTTTGCTTTTATTACTTCTGCACTTGGCTTGTTACTTGGTGAGTTTTCCAGTTTAGCAGCGTGATTCATAACAGTTTATATTTCAATTTTTTTTCGAATCGATATACTAAATCTAGCGTATTTTTAAGTAAAGTTTTATGTTTATATAATGTTGTGAAAATAGATAATTATCCATTATTTACAGAAAAAGGTAATAAAACTCAAGTTGTTAGCAGGAGTGTAATTAAGTGTAATCGCTGGGTAATAAGTTGTACTATTGCAGTAACACCTTGTACATAGCGTTGTTAATTAATAATAAACATTTTAAGCTAATGTCATTAGAGTCATTCATACTTTCAATGGTCGTTATTTATTGGCTAAAGTAAACGTTGAACTGTGTTGAGCATACGACCATAAAATTGTTGTTAAAACAGCATAATAAAGTAGGAGAAATTAATGTCAGATAATAATTCGTCAGTAAAAAAGATATTACTTGTAGAAGATGACCGCCAGTTGTCAGATCTCGTCACTGAGTTTTTAGAAAGTGAAGGCTATCACGTTAAGCAAGAGTTTAGAGGTGATACAGTTGAAAAGCGCGTTGATAAATTTGTTCCAGACTTGATCATTTTAGACATCATGTTACCAGGAAAAGATGGCTTTGCTGTTTGTAAAGATCTGCGTCCTGACTTTAAAGGACCTATTTTAATGTTGACAGCCAAAGGCACTGATTTTGATCAAGTCTTAGGCCTAGAAATTGGCGCTGATGACTATGTTATTAAACCGGTTGAACCAAGAGTACTTCTTGCTCGTGTTAATGCGCTGTTACGTCGCGGTCAGTTACCGACCGACGGTAAAGAAAATGCTGAAATAGATTGCGGTAACTTACATATTAGTCGCGGCTCAAGGCAAGTTACTTTGCACGGTGAAAATATTGATCTTACGAGTCAAGAGTTTGATTTACTGTGGTTATTGGCGAGTCGTTCAGGCGAAGTGCAAAATCGTGATTATATTTATAAATCGGTTGTTGGGCGTGAATATGACGGCATGGATCGCAGTGTTGATGTTCGTATCTCACGCTTACGCAAAAAATTGCATGATAGTAATGAAACGCCATTTCGTATCAAAACTATTTGGGGCCAAGGCTATTTATTCGTACCAGACGCATGGAGCTAAGCATCATTATTCTGTTCAAACTGGTGGGTTGCAATAGCAACTCATCGGCCTTTATTTCTTCTTTTTAGGCACTTTAATGAAACTCGGTCGCTCATTTTTCAGTTTATACTTTCTGATCATCTCTATTTTTATTATCTTTTCTTGGATGCTTGATGAAGTTTGGAGTTCTTATCTTGAACAAGATATAGAATCATACACGGGTTATAAAAGTATGCTGCTGGCACTCTCCAATTATGTAGAGAAGCACCCTCAAGATGAATGGCAAGAAATTATTGCTGGGGCGGCAGAGCAATGGCAGTTACCATTAAAATTAATGTCTCAACAGCAAGTTAATGAGATAAGTCACCACAAACATGATGTCATCAGTGAAAACAACACCCATATTTATTATGATGATGACGCAGTCGAAATTCACCACCTGATTAATAACACAGCAACGGTCATAGTATTAGGGCCAGCAAAAATGCCAACCAGACCCCGTATGGAAGCATTAATTCGTGTTATTTTACTCGCCACATTAGCTTGCTTATTATTTTTTTGGTTACGACCACTTTCTCGTGACTTAGATCAGTTACGAAAAACAGCGATTGAATTTGGTCAAGAAAGTTTTGACGTAGTTGCGCCACAAGCAAGATCGACAATGACCGAGCCAATGGTGACCGCTTTCAATACGATGGCAAGCCGGATTAAGCGCTTAATAGATGCCCACAAAGAATTATCGACAGCAGTTGCTCATGAATTACGCACGCCTTTGGCGCGCTCTAAGTTTGCTTTACAGATGCTTGCTTGTACCGATGATAAAGTTAAGCAAGAAAAATATCGCACAGCGATTAGCAAAGATATTTGCGAGCTAGAACAATTAATTAGTGAAATGCTCATTTATGCAAGTTTTGATAATGAAAAACCAACACTGAACTTCTTTGAAGAGTCGCTGGTTGAGATTGTTGAAAAGCAGGTGAGCAATTATCAACAATTTGAACAAAAGTTTACCGTTACTAACCTGATGGGCAATACGAAAGTAGAAGCTGATCGACATTTTATTAGTCGAGCTCTAAATAATTATATTTCTAATGCAATAAAATATGGCAACGGTGAAATCGATATAACGATTATGCAAGAGCAAGATCATTGTCAGATACGTGTTACTGATAATGGTGGTGGCGTTAGCGATGATTTTAAACGCACTATCTTTGATGCTTTCTCACGTGGTGACACTTCGCGCAATAGAGAAACCGGTGGCTTTGGTTTAGGCTTAGCAATTGTTTGTCGGATAATGGAATGGCATGGGGGAAGTGCTTCAGTTATTGACAGTGAACAGGGCGGTGCAAGCTTTATTCTCAGCTGGCCAATTAAGCATGTTGCTAGTTAGTAGCCGGCTCTGTTAATTCTAAGTTAATTCATGCTAATGTTATCACACTGCTAATATTCAAAAGTGATTGAACATAGCGCGTAATGTCATCTTGCATTGCAGCTAATGTAACTGAATTATTAACAGGTATCCTTTAAGCACTGATCAAGCTTAAAGGGCTTTTGCTTACTTTAAATTTAGTTCAAATCAGTTAAAGCCAGTTTAGTTCAAGTCAGTTCAATTTAATTCAATTCGTAATGCTCATTAACGCAGCAATACTGAGATAAAAAACGGCGAGAAAAAAAGCGAAAGCTTGCATAACGGTATCATATGCACTTTGCGGTGCTATCTGCATGCTACCTTAAATCTACTTCGTGGTATGAGCTGAAAAATCAGTCTTAATCATTTGTTCACAGTCGCGCTTGAAAAGTTGAGTTTATTTTAGGCAATATTCTGTATTTATTAGAAAATTTATAAATTTTCCGCGATTAACACTAAAGTAATTTATCGTGTTGCCGATAAGGATATTATCGGTAGTAAACCAGTACATTATTTTGAAATCAGACGCTTTATCAAATGACATATTAGTGCATGAACTTCAGTTAGGCGAACAGCTTAATGAGAGTGTTCATCATGCACGTCGTGCTGATTTTTCTTTAATGATCGCTATGTTAACTGATGATGTTAGAGCTCATAGCCAGTTTAAATTACCACTAAGCACTAGCGAAGAAAAAACGACTTCAACTGAGCAACTTCGTAAACTCTTTCAGTTACCCGACGAAGCACCATTAGCATTAGCTGATATTGAAGGGGTAGCAGCATTTAACCAAGCCAGCTTAGTTGAAAATCAGCAATTGGATCAACTACGTTTAGTCAATACACTTAAACCAAAACCTTTAGCATTTCGTGATGATGCAAAATATGTCAATCAGCAGGTAATGACGAACACCAGCTTATATTGTCAGCAAAAACATCAACAGAAAAACGCAGCGCAAAGCCAACAAAGAGCTGAATTTAACGTCAATGCGTGGCTAACGGCGGTGCAAACAACGATAGTAAAATCACCACTTATGGAAGTTTATGCTTAAAGGTTTTTTGCACAACACTGTTTAAACTTTTTTTCGCTACCACAAAAGCAATGTTCATTGCGTTTCGGTTTTTGTAAAGCTTGGCTGTCAGATACGTCACCATCAAGATAGCGCCAAAGACCCTGTTCCATAATAAAATTAGATGTTTCTCGCATGTGCCAAATTTGCCCTTGATGCTGATAAAAGGCTGAAAACTCGACTTGCGCATTTTGATGGTTAGCGAGGTCTTTTTCAAAATCGCTGACTTGATGAATCTCAAGTTTTAACCAATGTGTTTGCTCTGCCCATACAGCGATATCGTCAATAGTTTGTTCGGCTTGGCTAGCACTAGCGTAAGTCATGAAAATGTATTTAGGTTGTCTAGTTGCATAGGCACTGTAGCGCGATCGCATTAGCTGTTCAGGGGATGAGGCTGGTTTTTCTGCCAAGATAATTGCTTGGCAACACTGAGAATAGGCTCGCTCGGAGCCGCAGGGACACAACATTAAGATCACCAATTAAAAACAATAGCCTAGTTTATCACAAATGCAGTTGGCCATTGAATAGTTTACTTGATGTAAACTCACTCATTGTGTTCGTAAAATAATCAGTTAATTACAATGATAACAGTATTTAACCAAAGTAAGTTTAATGTAATTGGTTTAGTTGCTGTGCTGTTTTTTGCAACAAAATACAGTGTGTTTCTCCTAAAGCAGCGCAGTGAGATATTTCCTTTAGTTGCGCTTCATTATAATGAGCATTGGAGAGAATCATCGCCGAGCACGTACCTTTGAGTAAAGTATTTTTAATATGGTCTAAACTAACATTAACCTTACTAGCATTAACTTTTAAAATTCTTTCAGGGTTAATTTTACCCATAGTAGATAATTGCTCTAATGAGTCATTTTCAGGGTTGATCATTAAAATCCACTTGTGATCATTATGATGGTTTTGACAAATATTTTGATAATGTGTAGATAAATCATAAGCATTGTTTACCTCGATAATATTACACCAATGACTAGATACGCCACTTTGACTCGGTTTTTTAATCGTAGAGTTTATAGCTAAGTTATTGTTATCTAGTTTTAAATTTAGTTTATTGATGTTAATCATTGTGCTTACCTCGATATACTGTATGAATGTACAGTATATCGGTTTTGTTGCTATTTCAAGCATTATTTCAATATTTTTATTTCTGTATCGAAATCGATAACTTGAATAAAAGCTGCAATACATAGCGCGCTTATTGATCACGTCAAGATAGGCTTTCTGTCATTTTTTCATCAATAGTTGTTGTTAATCGCGGCCTATAACATGGAGGGCCGAATTTATTTTCGGTAATTTCTTAACTTAATTTAACTTGGCTTAACTGAACTTGGCTTAACTGAACTTAACTTAAGTAAACGTTAAGAATTAACCGCTATTGTATTGAGTAACCTGACGATTGACGCACCATGACACCCTAGGCGTTTACATAGCGTTTTAAATTTGAAATGCATATGACTGAGAAAGCCATGAATGATTTACCATGCGATTTAGAGCATGTAGCTAAAACTAATAAAAGTATCGTGCCTACTGTCGCTTATTTGATGATTTTAATAAGCTACCTTTTTAGTCATGTCGTTGCAGCAAAGAGTATTGATGCACAACTGCAACAACTCAATGATAAATGGGCTCGTACCCATTTTGAATTAAATGGTCAGCACCAAACCAATGCTTTCGTTGAGCTTATTGAGCAAGTTGATATGCTCACCTTTAATCATCCAATGCAAGCTGATGCTTGGGCCTGGAGTGGTATGATTAAATCAACCTTTGCCCAGGTGAGCCATAGTTTAGTGGCTTTGTCTTATATAAAAGCTGCTAAAAAAGATTTTGAACATGCCATTGAGTTAAATGCAAATGCATTGACAGGTACCGTGTATAGCCATTTAGGTATGCTTTATCATAAAGCACCTATCTGGCCTATTGCTTTTGGTGATGACGATGTTGCCGAAATTTTGCTCAAAAAAGCGCTAGTTAATGCAGCTAATAATAAGCTCAGTAATTTATTTTATGCGCAATACCTATTTAACGAGCGCCGATACCACCATGCTAAAAAACATTTACTAATCGCTAAAAAAATACCGCTGCGGACTGATTGCTTGATTGAGGATAAGCATCGTCAAAGTGATGTTGAGTTATTATTAGCTCAGGTAGAGAAAATTATCGCTAGAGAGCCTAAACGCTAAATTTTTAGTCGTCACTAAATTATTTCGTATTAAGGGAAAGTGAACAGATAAATTTCTTGGTTATTAGCTTGGTTATTAGTTTAGCTCTCGGGCTTGATACTTACTGATTTTTATTGCGCTAAAGTAGGTTAGATAGTCATGTTTGTCGGCGGGTAATGTAACAGCAAAAAATATAACTGCGTTGTTTGGTAAATAGATTACTGAAAATTAAGGCTTTATAGGGCTATGTTTTACCTCTATTATCATCAGTTGAGGTTATAATATATCTCATATTACTCGCTAGGCAAATTTTGTGCTGTGAACATCATTATGACAAGGTGCAAGCGCTTAGCTTGATGATGAGCGATGACTTCATCAGCTGTTTTTCAATTATTTCGCGAGACTGAACACTCGTTAATACAAGTAAGTTAATTAACTTAATTAAGTCAACAAGGTTTTAAGATAGTCATATGAGAATTTTACTCGTTGAAGATGATTTGCCCTTAGCACAAGCATTGCAACAATCATTACGTCACGAAGGTTTTGTTGTTGATCACGTTGCAACAGGCAAAGATGCGATAACGGCATTAGCTGTTAACGTTCATGATATGGCGATTTTAGATTTAGGCTTGCCTGACATGGATGGCTTATTGGTGTTGAAGCAGCTTAGAGCTAAAAAGCAAGCAACACCGGTTATTATTCTTACTGCGCGAGATACTATTGAGCAGCGTGTTCAAGGGCTTGATTTTGGTGCAGATGATTATTTAGTTAAACCATTTGATATTAGTGAGCTGCTTGCCCGGTTGCGCGTTATAGAGCGCCGATTAGGTACAGCAGATAGTGCCATTATCGCAATATCAACAGTTAAACTTGATAGTGCAGCTCATAAAGTTTTTATTGCAGATCAAATGCTTAATTGTTCAAAAAAAGAATATATGGTGTTAAAAGCACTCATGGAAAATGCCGGACGAATTCAATCGAGAGAGCAAATTGAATCACGCCTGTATGAATGGGGTGAAGAGGTTATGAGCAACGCTGTTGAGGTGCATATTCATAATTTACGCAAAAAATTACCGGAAAAATTTATCCAAACGGTGCGTGGTGTTGGTTACACCATCAATAAGGTGTAAAGCTGAGTATGTCTATTCGCCGTTACTTAGTGCTGATGTTGCTATCCATTATCACCTTAGTGATCTTTGTGTCTGCGATTGAAGGCTATAAAGCGAGCATGAATAAAGCAGAAAGCTTATTTGACGATGAACTTGTATCATTAGCTCAAGTTATCAGCGCTATAGAGCTACCTAAAGGCATTATTAAGCATAAAATAACCAGTAACTTTGCATATCAAGTTATTATCGATAATCAGGTGGTTAGTCATAGTGAGAATGCGCCTGAATATTTGATCCACGAACTCAGCTCTGGCTTTAAAAAAGTCAATTTTTTAGGCAAACGCTGGCGTACCTATAGCGAAAGAGCCAGCGACAATGCTATGGCTAATGAATGGGTTATAATTGCTCAACCGTTGAAACAACGCTTTGACTTAGCTGAAAGCATTATTTTATCTGCCGTTACGCCGATTATCTTAGTGATGCCACTACTAGCACTTATAATCTCGTTGGCCGTAAGGCAAGGTCTGAAACCATTAACATTACTCACCCGAGCATTAAAAAACAAAAAGGCAAACGATCTGAGCCAATTATCAATAAACTCTGCTAACGAACTTGCGCCAGTTATTGCCACATTAAACGAATTATTTTTAAGGCTTTCATTAGCATTTGAGCGTGAAAAACAGTTTGCTTCAGATGCTGCGCATGAGCTGAGAACACCGCTCAGTGTGCTAAAAATTAATCTGCATAATTTGCAGCAAAGCTATCTCGATACCATGCCTAAAGCCGACAATAGCACCACGGTCGCGTTACAAGCCTTACCTTTTGAGCAATTAGAACACAGTGTTGAGCGTATGGCGCATGTGGTTGATCAAATTCTGACGTTGAACCGAACGAATCCAGAACAAATTTTGGCTGAAAGTGAGCGACTTAATCTACAAACACTCACTCAAGCATGTATTAGTGAACTCTACCCTTATATTGCCAGTCGTGGTCATGATATTGAACTTAAAAGTCAAGCCGCCACTATTTTTGGTAATCGCTTTGCCATCAGTATCTTATTGAAAAATTTGATTGCTAATGCCGCTAAATATACGCCAGATCATGGCAAAATATTGGTATCTTGTTGGCAAAATAATCATGGTGTTATTCTGCGGGTCGAGGATTCCGGACCAGGTATTGCGCCAAGTGAATATCAACGTGTATTTGACCGTTTTTATCGGGTTGGAGGAGATAGCCATAATTCAAACATTATTGGTTGTGGTTTAGGCTTGTCGATTGTTAAGCATATTGTACAATTGCATCAAGCAAATATTAGCTTGAGTGTATCTGAGACATTAGCAGGGTTATGTGTTGAAGTGATCTTTAGTCATGAAGACAATAAGCGTATGAATAAAATTGACAAAAATAATCAAAAAAATGCCGATGATCGCCAACAAAATGTTCCGTCGACAGTAGGGCGCGTTTAATGGTAAACGTTCGAACTAAATTTGTTCAAGGCGTTATTGTCGCTTTTATTCTGTTGTCCTTACCGAGCTTAGCTAAGCGACCGGAATTTCAACTGATCCTTAAAAACCACCTATTTTATCCCGCAGAAATAGAAATTCCAGCCAACACCAAAGTAAAGTTGGTTATCCATAATCAAGATCAGACACCTGAAGAGTTTGACAGCTTTGACCTTAATCGAGAAAAAGTGATTTTTCCGCAAAAAAAAGCGGTTATTTTTATTGGTCCTTTATTACCTGGGCGTTATGAATTTTTTGGTGAGTTCAACCCTAATAGCGCCCAAGGTGCAATTGTTGTTAAGTCAAGCAAGCTAAACGCGAAGGTCAACCAAAACACACTCATTGATGCAACAGCGTTAAGTTCAAACAGCCCAGATAAACCTGTTACACAGCAGGCGCTGGTTAAGGAGCTTAACCGTGCTGATTAATACTATTATTCTGTTTTTACGTGATGCCTTACCAATATTTGTAATCAGTACTATTTTAATTTCCTTATTGCAACACCAGGGTATAAAGCCAATATGGTATTTTATTGCTGCGGGCGTTAGCGTGATCTTTAGTTTTTTATTACTAACCGCTATTGATGATATCTCGCACACCATTGATAGCACAGGGCGTGAGTGGCTTTATGCGTGCCTCTATATTATTTGTTATTTTATCGCATTAGTACTACTGATGCAGTTACCCAAAACGCAAGGGCAATTAAGTACGCGACAACATTGGCACATTTGTCTTTGTGCTGGCAGTTTAATGGTCATAGTGATGACGCTCAATAGTGCAAATTTTTTGATTTATATTACCGGCTACTGGTTCCAAAATAATGCCTCAAATGTGCTGGTTGCTGGCGTTATTCTCGGGGGCGGCATTTGCGCAAGTATTGCCGTATTACTGTACTTTTTGATGGCCTTTATTGAACGTTATTGTCGAGTGATAGCTCAGTTTTTGCTGATATTTTTTAGTGCTGGTTTGTTAATGAAAGCCACTAATTTACTGATACAAATTGATATTTTATCAAGTGAACGCTTTTTATGGGACTCAAACCATATTATTATCGAAAACTCAGAATTAGGGCAGTTGTTAACTGTTTTTGTTGGCTATGATGCTACGCCAACAATGCTGCAGTTATTACTTTATTTATCAGCTATTTTCATAGCATTTGGTTTGATGTTTTTACCTACTGTTATTAGTAAGCAAAGTCGCACCATAACCCTACCTAAGGAGGCTGCGTAATGCGTTGTCATAGGTTAATAAGTCTGCTGCGGATTATTTTCTTTAGCCTTGTCGTCGTTATCAACCATACTGCGATCGCAGATGGTGTCGTTGTTGATAAGGTGTATCATCCTTATGTGCTACCTAACGAGCGTGAATTTGAATGGCGCATGTTGTCACATCAAAATGATGATGGTAATAGCTTAGGGCACAGATTAGCGTACGGGCAATCGCTTACTGAGCACCTTATGGTTGAAGTTTATATCGTTGGTGAGCGAGACAGTACCGGTGATTTTGGCTTATCCGCTTATGAAGTGGAAACACGTTGGATGATAACTGAGCAAGGTGAATATTGGGCTGATTGGGGCATGCTTCTTGAAGTTGAAAAGGAGCATAAGTTGGATATTTGGGAAGTTACCACCGGTTTATTATTTGAAAAAGAATTTGGCCGAAATAGTTTGGCGCTCAATGCTTTCTTAATTTATGAAACCGGCGGCGATATCGAAAGTGAATTTGAAGGTGAGTTTCGTTTGCAGTACCGTTATCGTTGGTTGCCGCAAGTCCAACCCGCGATTGAATTTTATATGGGCGAAGACTACACCGGTATCGGTCCGGCATTTATGGGTATCCAAAGGTTTGAAGGACAAAAGCAATTGAAATGGGAGGCTGGCTTTATAACGGGATTAAATGGTGACAGTAAAGATCATATTTTGCGTGTAGCTATTGAATATGAGTTTTAAGCATCGGATGGTAAAAATACAGCTATTTCGTCAACTGGTATGGGGATTGTTTGCCTTATCGCTGCTGACTTTTTCGCTAGGCATTAGTTGGCAAGTGAGTAAAGTGAATAATTTTTTTTATGGGGTTTGGTATCAAGTACTAGACATACATCAAGTGGTCGATAAAAGTGTACCGAGAAACACCCAAGGCAAGCATGATTTCCCAATAGATGACATTAAATTACACCAAGAAAAATTTGCTGATATTGTTACTGCTATTCACCACCATGGTGTTGGTTTAGCTGATATAACTTATATAAACAAACAATTTAAGCTACGAAAGCTCCTAACGACTAGTGAGGTAGAACACCTACAAGATGTCGCTAACCTGCTTGATAATATTAACCGTTTTTGGTTAGGTAATTTATTTGTTTTATTAGCTTTAGCTTTATTTTATTGTCAGCAACTTAAAGTACTTACTATCGAAAAAGGACAATCGTTAACGGTTAATTCGAGTAGGGTAATGCCCACAACTAAACAAAAAGCGCTCACGGTGTTGATATTACTTTTAGCGGTGCTGGTATTACTTGCAAGCGTTGGTTTTACGAAAGTTTTTTATTATTTGCACACGGTTGTGTTTCCACTTGATCATCAGTGGTTCTTTTATTACAAAGACTCGCTAATGGCAACACTGATGAAAGCGCCAGATATTTTTGCCGCTATTGCGTTACAGTTGTTGAGTTTTGCCTTAGTTATTGCCGTCGTTATTGACACGGTAATTAGTCGTTATCAGCGCAATTTAAACGTTCAATCGGCTTAATTTCAACGGCAGTGGACTAAGATATTTTGGCTGACTAAGCCTAAATGACTTACTTAGTTCGCTGTTATTTATTAAGACTGGCGAGTTCTTCAATACGGTATTGCGTTAACGTGATATAACATTTTTTGTAGGCGGCAGCTGCGTGGGGATCCGGCGCAAGTACTAAATATTGCCAACGACAGTTATTTTCTCGATAACTGATAAAGTTACGTTGTGAACGTTTGAACATATTAAGTGAAGCATGACGACCATTATTAGCCGCCAGCTCTTCTAATATAAAGGTTTGATTGTTCACCCAGGTTTGCAGCTCACGATCTTTTTTTTCTTTTACACTATCGAAACACCTTGATATATCGTCAGTGGTGGCCATTTTTTCTTCACAGCTAGCGATGGTGTTTTTCGCCATGACATTACTCGATAATAGTAAACTGGCGAACAATATATATGTGTTAAGTGCTTTATAATTCATGAATTAAAATTTACTGCTTATGCTGGAAGTACTTTTTTGTACGGTTTAACGGTAACGTTTTTATAAACACCCGCGGCGATGTAGGGGTCTTGGTCTGCCCATTGTTGCGCTGCAACTAAGCTGTCAAATTCGGCAATAATCACCGAGCCAGTAAAGCCAGCATCACCAGGGTTTTCACTGTCAATTGCAGGACAAGGGCCAGCAACTAACAATTTACCTTGTGCTTGTAAGGCACGTAATCGATCTAAATGATCTTCACGAACTGACAAACGCAACGCTAAACTGTTTTCAACATCTTCACTATAGATAATATAAAACATTTTTCCATCCAAAATTATTGTTTAATTAACCGCGATCAATAATCGCTACTTTTTGTTTGTTTGTGCATGCTCATCAGGCATATATTTATATAATGATAACACTGAGCCGATGGCGAATATAAAGGTTAATGCCGTCAGGCCAAACACTTTAAAATTAACCCATGTTTCTAGGCTAAAGTTAAATGCGATATACCAATTTAGTAGACCACAGACGGCGAAAAAAATGGCCCAAGCAAGATTTAATTTATCCCAAATGTGTTCAGGTAAAGTTAATGCTTCGCCTAAAAATTCTTTGATAATATTTTTATTAAAAACTTTCTGGCTGATAATCAACGCAATAGCAAAAAAACCTTGAATAATCGTCACTTTCCATTTCAAAAAAGTATCGTCATGCATATAAATAGTTAGGCCGCCAAAAATGGCAATTAAGCCAAAGAAAATTAAATTTCTCTTCGGTATTGGCTGCTTTTTTATAATGAAATAAGTAATTTGAATCGCTGATGCAAGAATTAAGGAGGCCGTAGCCCAATAAATATCAGCAAATTTATAGAAAATGAAGAAAATAACTAACGGTATATATTCTAAAAATGCGTGCATAAGCTCGATATCAAAAATAACAATGCGTCGATTCTATCCAATGCTAAGCCATACGCCAAACTATTTCATGCCCGAAAAGATCATAGTCGTTAAATAGCAGTGTTTTTGCAAACTATAAATAAGGCTGTAAAAACACTGCGGTTAAAACTTTAACTTGCTTGATAACCAAAAGGATCATCAATTGAGTAAGACGGTTCGGTAAACCATTTAGCGCCGGTTTCGGTCATATAGAAATGATCTTCTAAACGAACACCAAATTCATTGGGCAATACCAACATGGGTTCGTTTGAAAAACACATGCCCTTAGCTAATGGTGTTCTATCACTGCGTATTAGGTAAGGCCATTCGTGAATATCTAAGCCAATACCGTGGCCTGTTCTGTGTGGGCAACCCGGCGTTTCATAGTCAGGGCCCATATTTTGGCTCGCGATATAATTTCTTGCTGCAACATCAACATCACCACAAGGCACACCTATGTTAGCAGCATCAAAAGCCGCTTTTTGTGCTAGCTTTTCTACCATCCACATTTCGCGTTGGCGTTGGCTTGGCTCACCAAAAACATAAGTGCGGGTGATGTCTGAATTGTAGCTCTCAACCTGACAGCCAGTATCAATTAACACCATGTCATTTTTTTCTAAGTGTTTAGGTGATTTTACGCCATGCGGGTAAGAAGAGTCCTCACCAAACAGTACAATACAAAAATATGAACCCGCAGTAGCACCTACTTTACGGTGTGCTTGGTCGATAAAATCAGTTACTTCTTGGGTGGTAATTCCAACACGTAGAATGCGCGCGGCGGCTTTATGTACCTCAAGAGTCATGTTTTTTGCTTGCTGTAATAAAGCTATTTCAGTATCTGACTTCGCTGCTCGACAGCCTGCTGTTACACATTTTGCATCAATTAGCGTTAAGTCAGGTGCCGCTGTTTTGATGCCGTCGGCTATAAAAAATGCTGTTGATTCATCAATGGCAATACGGCCAGCATTAATGCCCATGTCTGACAAGGTCTGTCGAAATAAAAGGTATGGGCTTTCATGCTCTTGCCAGCCTTTGATTTCGCCCTTAACGCTCATATATTGGTTTAGGGTATTCACTTCAAAGAAAGGCGTGATATATTTGATGTCACCTTGCTGAGGAATAATAGCGCCAACCATACGCTCACTGGCATACCATCGAGTACCGGTGAAGTAAAACAAGTTAGTACCAGCATTAACATAAGTGGCTGCAATATTGTTTTCAACCATAATTGTTTGTGCTTTAGCTATGCGTTGCTTAAATTCATCTGCTGTGATTGCTTGAACGGTGCTCGTCATATTAACGAGTTTTTCTAGTTCAATTTTTGCGGTAGAGCCACCAACACCTATTGTCATATTTACGCCTTATAAAAGTCACTTAATTTAGGTATATTTTATACAATAAAAGATAATATGTATCGAATTAAATTTCAGAAAATTAACAACTAGGAAATTTATCTTAAGTTGCTGCGGTCAGTTTTGATAAGCTTCAATGCTAAACCCTAGCTATGACAACCCATTAACAAAGGAGCATTTATGCGCAAAAAAGTACAATTTATCAGTGGTGAACATAAACTCAGTGGTTTGCTAGAAAGTCCTGAATCTGAAGTTAAGTTCTACGCCTTATTTGCTCATTGCTTTACGTGTGGTAAAGATATTGCTGCCGCATCGCGCATTAGTCGAGCTTTGGTACGTAAAGGTATTGCGGTTTTAAGGTTTGATTTTACTGGTTTAGGTAACAGTGATGGTGATTTTGCCAACAGTAATTTTTCTTCTAACATACAAGACTTGATTGCTGCTGCAGAATTTTTGCGCACAGAATATCAAGCGCCGCGCTTGTTAATTGGTCATAGTTTGGGCGGTGCAGCGGTACTTGGTGTTGCCCAGCATGTAGCAGAAGCAGCTGCAGTGGTAACTATTGGTGCGCCATCTGATGCCGCGCATGTTGCACATAACTTCGCGCTGCATGTAGATGATATCGAACAATATGGTAAAGCTGAAGTTAACCTAGCCGGTCGAGTATTTACTATCGAAAAACAGTTCTTGGATGATATTAAGCGTTATGACACTAGTCATATTAGCCAGCTACGCAAAGCACTGCTGGTGATGCACTCGCCAATAGATGCAACTGTGAACATCAGCGAAGCTGAAAAAATATATCAAGCAGCCATGCACCCAAAAAGCTTTGTTAGTTTGGACGATGCTGATCACCTGTTAACGAATAAACGCGATGCCGAATATGCTGCTGATGTTATTGCCGCTTGGGCTGGACGATATATAGTTGCTGAAGCTGATGAGCTGAACAAAAATGATGCTAAGGGCGCTAGTATTCATCGTCAAGTCACTAAAGGCCATGTTATTGTGGAGGAAAAAAATCATAAGTTCACTCAACATGTCAGCACCAATAGCCATTATTGGCTAGCTGATGAGCCAGAAAGTGTCGGCGGTAATAATATGGGGCCAGATCCC
>TARA_B110000211_G_scaffold108321_1_pt1 | contig 44378 bp, 39 predicted proteins | sample TARA_B110000211 | Tara Oceans TARA_B110000211 (sample SAMEA4397516) | marine metagenome | biome: Polar Biome; feature: [DCM] deep chlorophyll maximum layer (ENVO:01000326); material: water (ENVO:00002006), including particulate matter (ENVO:01000060) such as... | depth 30 m
GCAGATACAGAGCATTCGTATTTTGCATCAGACAGTGGTTTTTGGTATTACTATAATACAAAACAAGAGCCTAATTTAACTGAAAAACCAGAGATTGGAGACACCGTAACATTTACATACAACATTGAATATCTAGACGGGACTACGATTGTTTCCGAAGAAGAAAATGGACTACAATATTATATCGTAGATAAATCAAATCAAGATTTGGTATCTGGTATACGAGAGGGTCTAAAGCTTATGAGGCAGGGAGAAACGGTCACTTTCTTACTTCCATCCTTTAAGGCGTATGGCTATTACGGAATAGAAAATAAATTGGGGCCAAATGTCCCGATTCAAAGCAGAGTAACCTTAAAAACAATTGATCAAACAAACGAAAATTAATTTATTTATGAAAAAACTAACATTTTTATTTTTATCGCTATCATTGGCATTTGCCTCTTGTCAGAATAAATACCCCGATTTAGAAAAAGGTGTTTATGCTGAATTTGTAACCAACAAAGGGACGTTCGTAGCGAAACTTTATAATGAGCAGACGCCATTAACAGTAACAAATTTTGTTGCATTAGCTGAAGGATCCAATGATATGGTGGATTCAATTTACAAAGGGAAGCCATTTTATGACGGCCTTATTTTCCACAGAATTATCAAAGATTTCATGATTCAAGGGGGTGATCCAAAAGGTGACGGTACCGGAAATCCTGGCTATCGATTCCCTGACGAGATTGTAGATTCATTAAAATTTACAAAAAAAGGATTGTTGGCCATGGCCAATTCTGGACCTGGAACAAACGGAAGCCAATTTTTTGTTACATTAAAAGAAACGCCTTGGTTAGACGGGCGCCATACTATATTTGGTGAAATCGTTCTAGGACAAGAAGTTATTGATTCTCTTGGAGTTGCAACAACAACAAAGCCAGGTGATAGGCCAATCGACTCTGTGATTATTGAAAAAGTGTCTATTATGAACACTTCAAATTCGAAAATCGGTTCTTTTAATGAAGAAATGGAAAAATTAGAAGTCGCCAAAAAAGAGGTGGAGGCCCTTAAAGCAAAGATCGGAATTGAAGTTGCAACTGGATTGAACAAGTTGAGAGAAAACGCTGAAACGCTTGCTTCTGGAGTTCAAATTGTGTTTACGAACAAAGGAGACGGTCCAAAACCAGCTGAAGGCTCGAAAATACTTATGAACTATGCAGGATACCTTGCAAATGGAACCTTATTCGACTCAAACATAATGGAAGTTGAAGAAAAGTTCGGAATGCTTAATGCAGATAAAGTAGCAAACAAAGGATATGCCCCTGCTCCTTCTGATTACGGTCCTGACGCGCGTCTAATACCTGGTTTTAGAGAAGCGCTTTTATTGATGAAAGTTGGTGATAAGGCAACAGTTTACATTCCTGCACAATTGGCCTGGGGAGATGCTGGAGCTGGCAATCTAATTCCACCAAATTCAGACGTGATTTTTGAAATTGAACTTGTGGATGTGATGAAATAAGGATTTCTCACGCATACGAAAAAGCCCGTCTCATACTTTATGGGACGGGCTTTTTTGTATGCGATTGGTATTTATTTCTTCAATGCTGGAACGCGTAAAACCTGTCCAGGGTATATTCTGTCTGGATGGCTGAGCATAGGCCGGTTTGCTTCAAAAATTATGGTGTATTTGGCTGCATTACCATAAAGTCTATTTGCAATTTTACTTAAAGTATCGCCCCTCACAACCGTGTGGAAAATTGAAACGGATTCTTCAATCGAAACGACCATCTTATCATCAACACCACCTATTCCTACCGTGTTTCCAATAACTAAAATCACCTTCTCCCTCGTTTCTTGATTTGCAGCTGTTCCATGTATCGTGGCTATTTCACCTACGATATCAACACCTAGCTTTTCAACCTTTAAACCAAAATCACCAATCACTTTAATTAATCGAAGTCCTGCTCTCTCGTTTTGTGCAACTACTCTTGCCGATTCTTCTAATACCGACTCCGCATTCTCCTCGGCTGTTGTTTTACCAATACCAAAGACCTTCGCGCCTGCCTCCTTAATAAAGGAAATAAATCCCATCTCGTTTGTTGTTTTAATGACTATTTAATGAGCTAGAGCTAACGCACCTAGACAATGCTTTTCTTCGGAATATTCTTTAATATCTCTACGACAAACTCCCAATACTTTTTGGCGGAAGAAATACTTGCACGCTCATCGGGTGAATGCGCTCCTTTAATGGTTGGTCCAAAAGAAATCATATCCATATCAGGATAGTTTTGTCCTAAAATACCGCATTCTAGTCCTGCATGACAGGCAGCAACAAACGCTTTTTTACCGTTTATTTTTTCGTACAAAGCATCCAATACCTTTAAAATGGCGCTGTCCATATTTGGTGCCCAACCAGGATATTCACCAGTTGCATTGACTTCAAAATCGGCCAATTCAAAAACGGATGTTAATGCATGTACTAAATCATCAATTGACGACTTTACCGAAGATCGAGACAGGCATTCTACCTTAATCGCTCCATTCATTACAGTCACTTTTGCGATATTATTTGAGGTTTCAACCAAATCAGCAATCGCTGGACTCATTCTAAATACGCCATTGTGAGCCGCATAAATAGCACTTAAAAAAGCGAACTGATCTTTAGATCCCATTACTTTTTCAGGTGTTTTACTAGTCTTCTCCGCTGTAATCGATACCTCTTTCTCTAAACTTCTATATTCCGTAGATATAGCGCCCGATATTTTTTTAATTTCAGCGAGGAAAGCGGTCACATTTTCATTAGAGACCATCACAACCGCATGGCTTTCTCGAGGTATTGCATTTCTGAGGCTCCCTCCTTTCAATTCTGAAAGATGTATTACATTTTTAGACGCATAAAGCACTCTGTTCATTATCTTGTTGGCGTTCCCCAACCCTTTAATGATATCCATCCCACTATGCCCTCCATTCAAACCTTTCACCGTAATTAAAAAGGCCTCAGAATTGGCAGGAGTATCTATTTCCATATACTCTTTGGTGGCCGTTACGTCCACACCGCCTGCACATCCCACTCCAATCTCATCATCTTCTTCCGTATCGAGGTTGAGCAGAATTTCACCTTTCAGCATCCCCCCTTTTAATCCCATTGCACCAGTCATTCCCGTTTCTTCATCTATTGTAAATAAAGCTTCGATTGAAGGGTGAGCGATCGTATTACTTTCTAATATTGCCATGATTGTGGCGACTCCAAGTCCATTATCTGCTCCTAAGGTTGTTCCATTGGCTCGAACCCAATCACCGTCTATAAGCATTTCGATCCCTTGAGTGTCAAAATCAAAAATCGTATCGCTGTTTTTTTGATGAACCATGTCTAAATGCGACTGAAGCACAATGGCCTTTCGGTCCTCCATACCATGAGTCGATGGTTTTCTAATAATTACATTTCCCACCTCATCCTCAATAGTTTCTAGACCTAAATTACGGCCAAATTCCTTCATGAAAGCGATCACCCCTTCCTCTTTTTTTGATGGCCTCGGAACTGCGTTTAAATCTGCGAATTTATTCCACAAGGCACTTGGCTCAAGGTTTCTAATTGCTTCGTTCATTGTTAACATGTATTAATTTAAATCAAAGTGTTATTTGCTTTTGCAAAATTACGGATTTACAATTGCTTTAAAAATTATGTAAAGAAAGATTTTTGTATGTTTGAAAAATGCGAAAAAGGACCCGTTTAATATTAGCTCTACTGCTGCCGATTCAGTTCCTGTTATTGCATGTTTTGAAAATGTTTCCAGATTTTATTGAGCGGTATTACAGCCAAGGTTTCTATCCCTATCTCTCAACAGCTTCTCGTTACTTATTCGGCTGGATTCCATTTTCTATTGGAGATGTCTTTTATCTATTAATTGGTGTTTTAGCTATTCGCTGGCTCTATAAAAATGTTAGAAGACTCACCTTCGAACCGGTTCGTTTTTTTGTTGACATTCTAGCGACACTTTCTATTGTCTATTTTGTTTTTAATCTACTTTGGGGGTTTAATTATTATCGTGTTCCGCTATACAAAACACTGGATATAAAAACAGATTATACCACAGAGCAGCTTATATCTATTACGGAAAGACTGATATCAAAATCGAATGCAATGCATCGCAACCTTGGCTTTTCGGACAGCGTAAAAGTTGTTATACCCTATTCGCAGAAGGAAATTTTCAAAAAATCAATAGACGGATATAAAAATCTTGAAAGCGAATACCCCAATCTATCTTATTCACCAAAAAGCATTAAAAAAAGCGGTTGGAGTTTAGGGCTAACCTACATGGGGTATAGTGGGTACTACAATCCTTTTTCGGGGGAAGCACAAGTTAATAATCTCATTAAGACCTATAAATTTCCTGTTGTTAGTTGCCATGAGCAGGCGCATCAACTAGGCTACGCAGCCGAAAATGAAGCTAATTTTATAGCGACACTCGCCACCTTGGCAAATGATGACGACTACATTCGTTATACGGGTTACATATTTGCGCTTCGATATTGTATTAACGAAATTGCTCGAAGGGATATCGATACATACTACATAATTCTAAAGACTATTAACCCCGGAATTTTGGCTAGTTATAAAGAAATGCGCGACTTTTGGCAGAAGTACCAAAATCCTTTTGAAACGGTCTCCAAGTTGTTTTGGGATCAATTCTTAAAGGCTAACAATCAGTCTAAAGGCATCATGAGTTATAGTTATATGGTAGCCTTGGTTGTAAATCATTACGAAAACAAACCCTTTTAACCCTTCTTTCGAAATGATGTTAAAGGCTATTTAAATTGTGGTTAAATAGCATAACATTCATATCTTTAAGCCTTCGCTAAACAAATAACGAACAGATGAGAAGAACTACCCTATTATTGCTCTTGTTTTGCACCTTTCAAGCAATTTCACAGGACTACTTTCCGAAAAACGACGCCCTTAAAGAGGAAAACAATAATTTCACAGCATTTACCAACGCGACCATTTATGTGACACCCAGCGAAAAGATTTCCAATGGTACGCTGCTTATTCAAAATGGGAAGGTAGTGCAAACAGGCAAATCGGTTCGCATTCCTGAAAATGCTGTTGTTATTGATTTAGAAGGAAAATACATCTATCCGTCGTTCATCGATGCGTATACTGGATTTGGAATTGAGAAGCCAAAACGCAAAACTGGGCAAGGACGCTCTCCTCAATACGAAGCATCTCGTGAAGGGTTTTATTGGAATGACCATATCATGCCGGAGCAAAATGGAATTGATTCATTTAAGTATAACAATACTAGTGCTGAAGCTTTCCGAAAAGAGGGTTTTGGTGTTGTAGGAACGCATAAAATGGATGGAATTGCCAGAGGGACTGGATTGTTAGTTGCCCTTAATAACGACCTTGGTGACGCAGATCGAATTATTGAAGATGCTTTAGGACAGTACTTCTCTTTCTCTAAAAGTGTCACAAGCCGACAATCGTACCCTGGCTCGTTAATGGGTGCGATGGCACTCTTACGCCAAATGCACTATGATGCCGACTGGTATTCAAAAGGAAATGTTAGAACGAAAGACCGTTCTTTAGAGGCATTAATAGCCAATCGAGGGTTGGTTTCCTTTTTTGAAGCAAATGACAAGGGAAACAATTTACGCGCTGATAAGATTGGAGACCTTTTTAATCTTGATTATGTGATCGTAGGCGGTGGTGATGAATATGAAGCTATCGAGAGTATAAAAGCGACGAATGCGAGCTACATTATACCCATAAATTTCCCTGTTGCCTACGATGTCTCTGACCCTTATTTAACAAGCAATATATCACTAGAGGATATGCGTGCTTGGAATCAGGCCCCAATGAACCCTAAGGTGCTGTCTGACAATGACATTTCTTTTTCGCTTACCACATATAAACTAAAAAAACCAGCCGAGTTTACTAAAAACCTTAAGAAAGCTTTCGAATATGGTTTTGACAAGACGAAGGCCTTAGAATCATTAACCACTGTCCCTGCCGAATTATTGGGGAAAAGTGATAAAATAGGATCCTTAAAAGAGGGCCGATATGCCAACTTTTTAATTACCTCTGGTGTTTTATTCGAAGATGAGACTGTTCTTTACGAGAACTGGGTTCAAGGAAATAAAAATGTGATCAATGATAAGGATCAAAAAGACATTCGCGGTATCTATGAGATGGCCATTGGTGGCAAAACATATGCCTTAAACATAAATGGAAAAGCAGCAAAACCTAAATCAAATGTTTCCATTGGTGACACTAAATTTCCTTCTAAACTTAGCTATGCAAAAAACTGGTTAACGCTCTCTTTTAAAGATGAAGCAGTTTCCGAATCGTATAGAAGCGTATCAATTATTCCAAAAGAAGGAAGTGATTTTTCGGGTAAGATAGTTCTTCCTAATGGTATGGAAACGGGATTTACCGCTTTAAAAACGGGAGACGCAGATGATGATGACAAAGAATCCAAAGAAAAAAAGAAAAAAGAAAAACCAGAAATAGTGCCGATTACCTACCCCAATGTTGGTTATGGCTTTTCTGAAAAACCAAAGACACAGAATTTTCTATTCAAGAATGCTACCGTATGGACAGGCGAATCGGCTGGTGTATTGGAAGAAACAGATGTGCTCGTGAAAAACGGCATGATAACTAAAGTTGGCAAAAACCTAAATTCAGGTTCAGCTCTTGTAATCGATGCTACTGGAAAACACCTCACATCGGGTATTGTGGATGAGCATTCTCATATAGCCGCTTTATCTATTAATGAAGGGGGTCATAATTCGTCTGCAGAAGTATCCATTGAAGATGTTGTAGACCACGAAGATGTTGACATTTATCGAAATCTTGCCGGGGGTGTTACGTCCATTCAGATTTTGCACGGATCTGCAAATCCAATTGGCGGGCAGTCGGCAATCATCAAGTTAAAATGGGGTGAAAGCGCAGATCAACTCATTTATAATAACAGTCCGAAGTTTATAAAATTTGCCCTTGGAGAAAATGTAAAGCAATCAAATTGGCAAAGTTTTAATCGTTTCCCTCAAACCAGAATGGGTGTTGAACAGCTATATGTGAATTACTTCAACAGAGCCAGAACCTATGATACTAAAAAGAAAAGTGGGCAGCCATATCGATACGATGAAGAAATGGAAGTTTTGGCACAAATTTTAAATGGCGAACGTTTCATAAGTTGTCATTCCTATGTTCAAAGTGAAATTAACATGCTTATGAAAGTTGCCGAGCGCTTTGACTTTAGAGTGAATACATTTACACATATCCTCGAAGGATATAAAGTTGCTGATAAAATGAGGGAACACGGCGTTGGTGCATCTACCTTTAGTGATTGGTGGGCTTACAAATATGAAGTGAACGACGCAATTCCTTACAATGCGGCGATTATGAGTAAACAAGGTGTTACCGTAGCTATTAATAGTGATGACGGAGAGATGTCAAGACGACTAAATCAAGAAGCAGCCAAAACGGTAAAATATGGCGGTATGTCTGAGGAAGAGGCATGGAAGATGGTCACTATTAATCCTGCCAAATTACTCCATATCGATGATCGCGTAGGCAGTATCAAAGAGGGCAAAGATGCCGATTTGGTTTTATGGAGCGATCACCCACTTTCTGTATATGCCGTTGCTGAAAAAACAATGATAGAAGGCGTTGTTTATTTCGACAAGGAGCAAGATGCCCAGCATAGAATTGCTATGAAGGCAGAAAAAAACAACCTTATTAAGATGATGCTAAAGGAGAAAAGTGGTGGTGGTAAAACCAAGCCCCCTATGAAAAGAGGAAACAAGAACTTTGATTGTGAAACCATAAACTAGAGCAACGATGAAAACAGTTAAAAAAATAATAGGTGCCATTGTAGTACTGGTTGGATTACAAACCATGGCGCAACAGACCCCAGCGGCAGTGCAGACGGAGATTCTAACAATAACTGGAGCTACAGCACATCTGGGTAATGGCGCGACAATCGAGAACAGTGTTCTTGTTTTTGAAAATGGTAAAATTATCGCTCTTGGTGATAAGGCTATACCAATACAAGGCCGTGAAATTAAGGCGGCAGGAAAACACATATACCCTGGTTTTATTGCACCGGCAAAAGCATTGGGCTTAATAGAAGTAAACGCGGTTCGTGCAAGTAATGACGACGATGAGATTGGAGATTTTATTCCAAATGTTCGGAGTTTAATAGCCTACAATGCAGAAAGTAAGGTGGTCGAATCTATGCGACCAAACGGCGTATTATTAGGCCAAATTGCACCACAAGGTGGAAGAATTTCAGGAACCTCATCAATTGTTCAATTTGATGCATGGAATTGGGAAGATGCTGCTATAAAAGTGGATGACGGCATTCATTTACGCTGGCCCAGTAGCTTTCGACGCGGTCGCTGGTGGATTGGGGAGCCAAGAGGTTTACAACCAAATAAAAAGTATCCTGAACAATTAGATGAGCTAAAAACATTTATAGCAAATTCGAAGGCCTATGCTAGCGATTCCGCTTCAAAAAATGAAGGTTTTAACGAAATGAAAGGTTTATTTACCGGTTCAAAAAAACTGTATGTCTATGCCGATGGTGAAAAAGAAATAATAGATGCAATAACCTCTCTAAAAGAAAATGGCGTTGTTAGCATTGTTTTAGTTGGAGGATATGAAGCGCATAAGATTATTCCATTTTTAAAACAGAATAACATCCCTGTTTTGGTTCAACATACCCATAGTCTTCCATCAAAGCCAGATGATGACTATGACCTCCCATACAAACTGCCCAAGCTTTTGACAGATGGCGGTTTATTAGTTGGGTTAGAAAATAGTGGGACATCCAATTTTCAAACCAGAAACCTACCTTTTTACGCCGGTCAAATCGTGGGGCAAGGCATGGATAAGGAAGAAGCCTTACGGCTCATAACGGGGAATACTGCAAAAATATTGGGGATCGATGGCTCGTATGGAACACTAGAAGTTGGAAAAAGCGCTACGCTATTTATTTCTGAAGGAGATGCCTTAGATATGAGAACAAATATACTCACCCATGCTTTTATTGATGGTCGTGAAATTTCTCTAGAGACACATCAGACAGAATTATGGAAGCGCTATGAAGAAAAGTATTCTAGAGATTAGCGAACGATACGTCACGTTAAAACCAAGGTTCGGTAAAAGGAATTAAATAGATTTTTTTAGAATGTGTATTGGAATGGATGATAAGAAAAAAGTAAAAGAAGAAACAAAAACACAGGCCAATAACCCAATGCACGGTGTGAAACTAGCCGACGTTTTAGACCATTTGGTTGAAAAACATGGCTGGGAATCTCTTGGGGAAAGAATTAATATTCGCTGTTTTAAAAGCAACCCCTCTATAAAGTCAAGTCTCACCTTTTTAAGAAAAACTCCTTGGGCTCGTGATAAGGTCGAGCGCTTATACCTCCGTTCTATCAAGAAGTAATCTAGTTGTTATTAAAACCTATCTTTGCGCAATGCAAAAACAAATTTCCAGTCTGCAAAATCCTTTGATCAAGCACGCGCTTCAACTGCAGGAAAAATCCAGAGAGCGAAGAAAAAGCGGGTTGTTTGTTATTGAGGGAAAACGGGAAATAATATTGGCGCTGAAAGGAGGCTATGCAATAGAAACCATACTGTTTTGTTCTGAAATCATTTCTGACGATGCCTTATTGACTATAAAAAACCTTTCAAGTACAGATGTGCTGTGTATTGAGATTACGATCGAAATATATAAAAAACTAAGTTACCGAGCATCAACTGAAGGGTTGTTAGCAATCGCTAAAGGCCGAGACCTCTCATTGAAAAATGTACTCCTTACGAATTCCAATCCGTTGATTCTTGTTGCCGAGGCACCCGAAAAACCTGGAAACATTGGTGCTCTTTTGAGAACAGCCGATGCAGCAAATTTAGACGCAGTTATTATTGCAAATCCAAAAACCGACATGTACAATCCGAATATCATTCGGAGTAGCGTAGGCTGTGTTTTTACAAGGCAAATTGCGACAGCGACAACCTCAGAAATCATTGCGTATTTAAAAGAAAACAAGGTTTCTATTTACAGTGCTATTTTACAAGAGTCGGTCGCCTACCATACCATTGATTTCAAAAAAGCTTCCGCCATCGTAGTAGGAACCGAATCTACAGGTCTTTCCGAAGATTGGCGAAAAAGTGCTACTAAAAACATAAGCATTCCCATGCAAGGGGAGATAGACTCCATGAATGTTTCTGTGGCCGGAGGTATTCTTATATTTGAAGCGCAACGACAGCGCGGATTTAATTACTAATTGTTACTTATTTTATGACACCACAGCTCCTTTTTTACATAATTATCGGAATTTTAATACTTAGTTTCTCCATTGATAAAATCTTGGACTATTTAAATGCCAAACATTTTAATGATGAACTACCTGAGGACATAAGCGATGTTTATGATCAAGAAGAATACCAAACATCACAACGTTATAAAACAGAGAATTATAAATTTGGTTTGATTTCTTCTCTCATTTCCATCGCGGCCACACTGGCCTTTTTCTTTCTTGATGGCTTTGCATATGTCGATTCCTATGCCCGTTCGGTTGCAGACAACAATATCGTAATCACCTTGGTCTTCTTTGGCTGTATTATGCTCGCAAGTGACTTTTTAAGCACCCCTTTTAGTTATTATCAGACCTTTGTAATCGAAGAGAAATTTGGATTTAACAAAACGAGTATCAAAACATTTTTTCTCGATAAGCTAAAGGGCTGGCTCATGATGATTGTAGTTGGCGGCTTGTTATTAAGTGCCATTGTTTGGTTTTACGAGACCACTGCCAACAATTTTTGGCTATACACCTGGGGCTTGGTTACTGTTTTTGCTGTATTTATGAATCTATTCTACGCGCGACTCATCGTTCCACTATTCAATAAGCAAACTCCTCTTGAGGAGGGCTCTTTGAGATCCCAAATTGAAACCTATGCGAACAAGGTTGGGTTTACTTTGGATAAAATATTTGTCATTGACGGATCGAAACGAAGCACAAAGGCAAATGCTTATTTTTCTGGCTTCGGAAGTGAAAAAAGAGTCACCTTATACGATACATTAATCAAGGAGTTAGACGAAGATGAAATTGTTGCAGTTCTGGCTCATGAAGTTGGACATTATAAGAAGAATCATATTATAATAAACCTCGTCACTTCTATTTTAACTACCGGCTTTACGCTTTGGTTGCTATCTCTTTTCATTGACAACGCAGTCCTTTCGGAAGCGTTAAACGTTTCGAAACCTTCATTTCATATTGGTCTGATAGCTTTTGGGGTTCTTTACAGTCCTCTTTCGGAAATCACAGGCTTGGCCATGAATTACCTATCTAGAAAGTTTGAATACCAAGCAGATAATTATGCCAAAACGACCTACAGTGGCGGACCGTTGATTTCAGCATTGAAAAAACTATCAAAAAATAGTTTGAGCAACCTTACGCCTCATGCTGCCTATGTTTTTGCACACTACTCCCACCCTACATTACTAGACAGGTTTAAAAACTTACAGGCTACTTCCTAACAATTTCCTCAGTATTTTATAAAGACAAGACCGAATTCCGCTTCACAATGTGCTTTGTTGAAATACTTTTAATCTGTAAAAGAATTTTAGTTGTGTATTACTGCACGAAGTAGTACTTTAGTTATATGACAGAAGCTGCAATAGAAAAGGAGAAGAAAGAGCTCACAAAACAATATAAAGAATTATTAAGAATAAGTTATCGCACGCTTTCCAAGGAAGATAAAAAACTTATTCGAAGTGCTTTTGATGTTGCAGTTGATGCGCATAAAGACCAACGCCGTAAATCTGGCGAGGCATATATTTTTCACCCTATTGCAGTAGCAAAAATTGTCGCCTCTGAAATAGGACTAGACGCAACTTCCATTGTAGCTGCTTTACTTCACGATGTGGTCGAAGACACCACCTATACCCTCACGGATATTGAGCGAATGTTTGGACCCACTGTGGCCCGAATTGTTGATGGATTAACCAAGATTGATGCCATGTCTTATGATGGGGAGATCTCGTTACAAGCCGAGAATTTCAGAAAGATGCTTCTTACGCTTAATGAAGACATTCGCGTTATTATAATTAAAATTGCCGATCGTTTGCACAACATGCAGACTATGGAGTCCATGCCTGAAAATAAGCAGGTCAAAATTGCTTCGGAAACCCTCTATATCTATGCGCCCTTGGCACACAGAATTGGACTTTATAACATTAAGAATGAGTTAGAGGACCTTGGTTTAAAATATACTGAACCTGAAGTTTATTACGATATTCTGAGTAAAATTAAAGAGAGTAAAGAAGAACAAGATCTCTATATTAAAACATTTTCAAAAACAATCAAGAATTCTCTGGATGCAGAGCGTTTCGATTATACAATCAAAGGGCGCCCAAAGTCGATTTTTTCCATCAGGCTGAAAATGCAGAACCAAAATGTTGGCTTCGATGAAGTATACGACAAATTTGCTGTACGAATCTGTTACGAAAGTAATCTAGAAGCGGAAAAGTTCTTGGCATGGAAAATATACTCCCTGGTCACCGATCATTTTCGTCCAAATCCAATTAGGCTGAGGGACTGGATTTCGTCGCCAAAATCGACGGGTTATGAGGCGCTTCATATTACCGTTATGGGTCCCAAAGGACGTTGGGTAGAGGTGCAAATAAGAAGTAATCGCATGAATGAAATTGCAGAAAAAGGATATGCGGCACACTACAAATACAAGAGTAATGAAAAAGACGAAGGTGGTCTTGATGATTGGCTAGACAAGCTTCAAGATACCCTTGAGAATTCGGATATAAGCGCTGTAGATTTTGTAGAGGAGTTTAAGCTAAACCTCTATGCAAAAGAAATTTTTGTATTTACTCCAAAGGGAGATTTATATTCCCTTTCGAAGGGGTCATCGGCACTCGATTTTGCATTTCACATTCACACCGAAGTGGGGCTCCATACAAGAGGCACTAAGGTAAATGGCAAATTAGTTCCATTAAGTCAGGAACTTAAAAGCGGTGACCAAGTGGAAGTTATTACTTCTGAAAAAGCAAAACCGTCAGCAAACTGGTTAGTTTATGCCAATTCACCCCGCGCAAGATCAAAAATAAAATCTTCACTTAAGGAAGAAAAGAAACAAATTGCCGCAGAAGGAAAAGTGATACTTACTAGGAAATTAAAGTCATTGAAAATTGCTCTTGACGAGAAAACAGTCAATCAATTGGTTGTGTTTTTTAAAGTAAAGACGAGCTTAGACTTATTTTACCGAGTAGGAGCTGGAATTATTGACAATCCAAAGTTAAAGGACTTTGCTTCTACCAGAAGCAATGTCTTAATGAGTTTCATCAAAAACCGCATTAGAAAACCAAGCAACCCAGATGAAATAAACAATGAAGAGATAACTGAAAAATTAGACCAGCTTGTTTTTGGGAAAGAGGAAGGAAAATTAGACTATAAATTAGCAAACTGCTGTAACCCTATTCCTGGAGACAATGTGTTTGGGTTTGTTACTGTTTCAGATGGTGTAAAAGTTCATAAATTAAACTGTCCCAACGCCATTCAAATGCAATCAAATTACAATTATCGAATTATCACTTCGAAATGGGTTGATTCTAGTCAGAGAGATTTCAAATCTGAGTTAAAAATTAGTGGAATTGACACGATCGGCCTTGTGAATGAGGTTACTAAAGTTATTTCAACCAATCTGCACATAGACATGAAAAGTGTTCATTTCGACAGTAATGATGGGCTATTCAAAGGCACTATTATTGTGATAGTGAAAAATAAATCAATTCTTGATAACTTGGTGAAAAAAATAAAAAATATAACAGGAATTGATAAAGTAACAAGAGTATAATTGAGTAACTTTGACCCTTATTATGAGTTCGAAAACCAACACAACCAATCAATTAACTGTTAAGAATGTTTTTACTGGTTTCTTAGAAGAGAAAGGGCACCGTAAAACACCAGAACGCTACGCCATTCTTCAAGAAATTTATGATCACAACGACCATTTTGATATCGAGTCTTTGTACATAAATATGAAAAATAAAAACTACCGCGTTAGTAGAGCCACGTTATACAATACCATCGAGTTACTTTTAGATTGCAAACTGGTTCGCAAGCATCAATTTGGTCAAAATCAGGCACATTATGAAAAGTCTTATTTCGATAAGCAGCACGATCATATTATATTATCCAATGGAGAAGTGATCGAATTTTGTGACCCAAGAATTCAAACAATAAAAAAAACAATCGAAGAAGTTTTCGATGTTGAAATCACAAATCATTCATTATATTTCTACGGAAATAAAAAACCACCGGAGACTAAGCCGGAAAATTTTAATTAATTATGACAGTAGACTTACTACTTGGATTGCAATGGGGAGACGAAGGAAAAGGTAAAATCGTCGATGTACTCACCAAAGATTACGATATCATTGCTCGCTTTCAAGGAGGACCAAATGCAGGTCACACCTTAGAATTTGATGGCATTAAACACGTTCTACGGACGATTCCTTCAGGGATTTTTCATGAAAAATCGATGAACCTTATTGGAAACGGTGTTGTGATTGACCCAGTTGTATTTAAAAAAGAACTTGAAGGGCTCATTCAATTTGATATTGACTATAAAGCCAAACTTCTTATTTCAAGAAAAGCCCACCTTATTCTTCCAACGCACAGATTGCTTGATGCGGCTTCGGAAGCCTCTAAGGGAAAAGCTAAGATTGGATCTACCTTAAAAGGAATTGGCCCGACCTATATGGATAAGACAGGGAGAAACGGGATTCGTGTAGGGGATCTTGAACTGAACAATTGGAAAGAAAAATACCGCAATTTAGCGAACAAGCATGAAAGCATGATTGGCTTTTACAACGTGGATATGCAGTATGATCTCGCTGAAATGGAAGTGGAATTTTTTAACGCTGTAGAAACCTTAAAAGAACTCACATTTATTGATAGCGAAGCCTATTTAAATGATGCAATGAAATCGGGGAAAACCATTTTAGCCGAAGGCGCTCAAGGGTCGTTACTTGATATAGATTTTGGAACATATCCCTTTGTAACGTCATCTACTACTACTGCCGCTGGTGCTTGCACTGGATTAGGCATTGCGCCTAATAAAGTAAAAGATGTGTACGGTATCTTTAAGGCCTATACAACAAGGGTTGGCTCAGGTCCTTTTCCTACCGAACTCTTTGATAAAGTGGGCTTGGAAATGGCTAAAGTAGGGAGAGAATTTGGCGCAGTAACAGGAAGACCCAGACGTTGTGGTTGGCTAGATCTAGTTGCACTTAAATATACCTGTGAAATTAATGGTGTGACAAAATTAATGATGATGAAGAGTGACGTGCTTTCTGGCTTTGATTCACTCGAAGTATGCACCGCATACAACTATAAAGGCGAGATTATTAAACACTTACCTTATAATATTGAGCCTGAAAATGTAACACCAGTCTATTCGAAATTTAAATGCTGGGCAGCAGATTTAACCAAAATGACCCATGCCGATCAATTCCCAAAGGAATTAATAGCATATATTGAATTCTTGGAAAAAGAACTCGAGATACCCATCGAAGTGGTATCGGTTGGACCTGATAGAAAACAGACTATTTATAGATAGACCGATGTTATTTTTTACGTCAGTGATTGTAAATAGATTGTTTTTACTTCAAATAGAAGGTCATCATAATTAAGAAGTAATCAGAATTGAAGATAGTTCACTACATATTTTTACTCTTCCTATGCTTCTCCAGCGTACTTTATAGCCAGCAAGATAGTCTGAAGCAAAAAGTCAATATTAAATCAGGCTACCTCGAAATTAAGCCCGAATTACCCGATGCTATTATTTACACCAAAGACGCCGAAGGACAAGTATATATTGTGCATGAAGGTGTTGAAATGTGGTGTGACCAAGCCTATGTATATCTAAAAGATAATTTTGTTAAGGCCTACGGAAATGTTCGAATTGCACAGGGAGATACTGTTAATCTAGACAGTAGGTACGCAGAATACAACGGCAATACACAATTCGCTTTTGCAAGTGGGGATGTGTTTATGAAAAATCCACAATCAACACTAGCGACAGACACACTATACTTCGATCGAATAAAACAACAGGCCTATTATCGGAGCGGGGGAACTGTTATTGATACTTCAAGTACCCTTACAAGCAAAATTGGAAGGTATTATGCAGAAAGCAAAAAATACCAGTTCTTTTCTGATGTCGTGATTAAGAACCCAAAATATACGGTGAATTCAAAACAGGTGGATTTTTATTCAGAAACAGGTGGTGCCTATTTATATGGAGAATCAACCATCGTAAGTGAAGCAAGCACGGTTTATTGTGAGAGAGGCTACTACGACACCAGAGCCGATATCGGTTATTTTGTGAAAAACTCAAGAATTGATTACGACAGCAGGGTTTTATACGGTGACAGCCTCTACTTCGACCGATCTAAAAATTTTGCATCGGCCACTAATAATATTCGTGTTTTAGACACTGCAAATAAAAGTATTATTCGAGGTCATTATGCAGAAGTGTTTACAGACAAAGATTCACTCTTCATAACAAAAAGAGCTGTTGCGGTTACCTTACAAGATAATGATTCCATTTATGTGCATGCCGACACACTGCAAGTTACAGGAAAGCCCGAAAATAGAATATTAAAGGGCTTTTATCGCGCTCGGTTTTTTAAACAGGGAAATCTAAAAGAAAAACCTACGAGCGGTAAGTGTGACTCTATATTTGTAAACCAAAAAACAGGTATCACCAAATTGTTTCGAAATCCGGTCCTTTGGTCTGGAGACAGTCAAATAACAGGTGATACAATTTATATTCTATCAGATACGCTAACGGAAGAATTAGATACCCTTAAAGTATTTAACAACGCATTCTTAATACAAAAAGATAGTGCAGGGTACAACCAAGTTAAAGGCTTTCGACTTACAGGACTGTTCACTAATAACCAATTAGACACCGTAAACATAAATAAAAACACTGAAGTTGTTTATTATTCAAGAAACGAAAAGAAAGAACTTACAGGAATAAACAATACGGTCTCCAGCTCCATACAAATGTATCTAGAAAATCAAACAATAGCTGGGATACGTTTTATCAAACAAGGAAAAGGGAAAATTTACCCTCCCACACAATTTCCTGAAAATTTCGAGAAATTACCTGGTTTTAATTGGAGAGGAAAGGAGCAGTTAAAACTCAAAGAAGACTTATTTAAGGGTAAGCCAGTCCCTATACTAAGGAAAATAAAAGGGATTCCCTTGCCAAAATATGAGGGTAGTTTCTTCGATGAAAATCCAGATTATGAGCTAAGTATACCAGAGGCTTCAAAATTATCACCAAAGCATTTTCGGTCGGAACCCAACGAAGCGAAAACTAGAGAAAACAATGGCGACAAGCCTGAGAATAAAATCAAAGAAAATGGCGAGCAATAAAAAAAATAGCTCCCCTTTGTTAGGCTTTATTTCAGGAGTAGTTAGAAAGTGACCGACAGTATATAATGAAAGAAGATTTCTTAAAATATCAAACTCAAACGACAACACATCCTCTGGCAATGGCAGTAGATTATGCTAAGGGAAGTTATATATATGATACCGATGGACAACGACATCTCGACTTTGTGGCTGGCGTATCTGCTTGTACATTAGGGCATTGTCATCCTAAAATTACGGAAGCTGTAAAATCGCAACTTGACAAATACCTTCACGTAATGGTGTACGGTGAGTATATTCTTCAGCCAGCGGTTGATCTTACAAAATTACTCGCTGAGCATCTTCCAATTACCCTGCAAACTACATACTTAGTGAATAGCGGTACGGAAGCGATTGAAGGTGCGATGAAGCTGGCGCGAAGAGCCACCGGACGCAGTGAAATCATTTATGCGCATCATGCATATCACGGAAATACCTTAGGGTCACTTAGTGTAATGGGTTTTGAAGAAAGAAAAAAAGCCTTTCGACCCTTACTGCCAAATTGCAATCCAATTCAGTTTAACTCAGAAGAAGATCTCTCTAAGATTACGGAAAATACCGCTGCCGTTTTGTTAGAAACAATTCAAGGAGGTGCTGGATTTATTTTTCCGAAGAATGCGTACCTAAAAAAAGTAAGAAAGCGATGCAGTGAGGTTGGAGCTCTCCTTATTCTAGATGAAATCCAACCTGGCTTTGGGCGCACAGGAAAGCTATTTAGCTTTGAACATTTTGGCATCACTCCAGACATTCTAGTAATGGGTAAAGGCATGGCAGGAGGACTTCCTATTGGAGCATTTACAGCTTCTGAAGAATTAATGTCTCTTTTAAACCATGCTCCTAGTCTTGGTCATATAACCACTTTTGGCGGAAATGCAGTAATCGCATCTGCCGCCCTGGCAACACTAAAGGAAATTACAGAGTCGGACCTAATTCCTCAAACCCTTCTTAAAGAAAAGCTGTTTCGAAACCTATTGAAACATACGCTTATTAAAGAAATAAGAGGCAAGGGTCTTATGATAGCAATCATTATGGAATCTTCAGAAATTGCTTCCAAAGTCATTTTAAACTGTAAAAGCCGTGGCTTGATTCTTTTTTGGCTCTTGTTTGAACCAAGAGCGATCAGAATTACGCCACCATTGACTATTTCAGAAGAAGAAATCAAAGAAGGCTGTGCCATTTTGACCGATGTGCTTAATGAAATTGTCCAAAGCCAAGGTTCATAATATATCTGACAGTCAACTTTTTGAACGCTGAAATCCTTGTTGATAAAGGTGTTAACAACAATAACAGCATAACTAATGAACTTCCTTTTTCATTAGTATCTTTAATATAGAAGAAACAGTTAAACCGCTGCGTATGCAATTAAGCCCTAACGAGCATAACAATTTCTCCCTTACCCGATTTGAATCCATGCTAAAGACGAACAGTGTGTTGTTTTTTGACTCTGAAGAGTTCGAACAAATAATTCACTATTATTTAGAAAATGGAAAGATATCACTCGCGAAAAAAGCCACAAAACTAGGATTAGAACAACACCCCACTTCCACTAGTTTAAAGCTATTTCAAATTGAAATGTTTATTTTCGAAAACGAATTAGATGTTGCTGAGACCTTGTTGGATGAGCTATACGTCATTGAGCAATCTAATGAAGAAGTCTATATACAAAAGGCGAATATCCATTCCAGGAGAGATGAGCATAAAAAGGCCATAACCTTACTCGAAAACGCGTTGGATTTGACCAATGACCAAACCGATGTATTCTCACTTATTGGCATGGAATATCTTTTCCTAGAAGATTTTGAAAATGCCAAATACTACTTCATGAGATGTCTTGAGGCAGACGAAGGTGATTTTTCGGCCCTATATAATATTATATATTGTTTTGAATATCTAGAGCAGCATGAAGCAGCAATAGATTATTTGAATGAATTCCTTAACAACGATCCATACTGTGAAGTGGCCTGGCATCAGGTTGGTAAACAATATGCCATCATGAAAAATTTCAAAAAGGCACTGGCCGCTTTTGATTTTGCGATCATAAGCGATGATAGGTTTATTGGAGCGTATCTAGAAAAGGGTAAAGTATTAGAGAAACTGCTAAAATATGAAGAAGCCATTGAGAGCTACACGATTACCCTTGGATTAGATGACCCCACCTCTTTTGCACTATTGCGAATTGGAAAATGTTATGACAAGCTAGGCAACAAAGAGATGGCACTTCAGTTTTATACAAAAAGTGTTGAAGAAGACTCTCTGTTGGATAAAGGCTGGATCGCAATCACAGACTTTTATTACAAAACTAAAAATTATAAAAAAGCCCTTTATTTTATTGATAAAGCCCTAAGTATCGATAGTGAAAATGTATCGTATTGGAAGCGATATGCGAAAATAAATAACAAGTTAAACCTCCTTGAAGAAGCAGAGGTGGGTTTTAGAAAAACAATAGAACTCGGAAATTATGAATTAGATACTTGGCTAACGCGATGTGATATTTTGATTAAGCTTGGAGAATACGAAGCATCAGTGAAAAATTTATTTCAAGCAGCCGAGTTTTATCCAGAATGTGCGGAAATAGAGTATCGATTGGCAGGAGTTTACTACTATTTATCTGAAGAGATCAAAGGCGAATATCATTTAAAAAATGGGCTCAACTTTGAACCTGAATTTACACTAATTCTAGAGGAGTTATTTCCTGATGTATATGAATTAAAAGCTGTCAAAGAAATTATTGAAGAACGCGAAAACCCTTCCCTTTAATTTATGTATTTTTGGGTGATATACCATACACTATGCCATCCAGAAGCCTACTACAATATTTAATTATCACAGCAAAAGGATTGGCTATGGGTGCCGCAGACGTTGTTCCTGGCGTTAGTGGAGGAACCATCGCCTTTATTTCTGGAATTTACGAGGAGTTAATAGAAACCATCCATAAACTTGATATTGGGTTTTTAACAGCCTGGAAAAAAGAAGGGTTTTTAAAAGCTTGGAGACATTATAATTTGGGATTCTTATTGGCCTTGTTCTCTGGTATCGCCATAAGTATTCTCTCATTGGCTAAGTTAATTACATGGCTACTATCGAACCATCCTATTCCCGTATGGTCCTTCTTTTTTGGGTTAGTTTTAGCAAGTATTCTATATGTTGGTCGGCAAATATTTAAGTGGGATTTAAAAGCAATAGGCGCGATTATAATTGCAACTGGATTATCCTATGCTATTACGCTTGCCAAGCCCATCGAAGATGCCAACAGCACCTGGTTTCTCTTTCTCGCAGGTTTTATTGCCATCATCGCAATGATTTTACCAGGAATTTCGGGCTCGTTTATATTACTTTTATTAGGCGCATACAAGTCGATTATTGGTACTATCAGTCAACTTTTGGAAGGAATAACAAATCTAGATTGGGACGTATTCTCATCTGCATTTTTTAAAATTGGTGTCTTTGGCTTGGGTGCTATTTTCGGACTTAAAATATTTTCAAGAGCCCTCAATTGGCTGTTTAAAAACCATAAGGATTTGATTCTTGCAACACTCACAGGTTTTATGATTGGAGCACTTAATAAAATTTGGCCTTGGAAAGAAGTTTTAGAGTATAGAGTGAACCATAGTGGAGAGAAAGTTCCTTTTTTGGAAAAAAGCATTCTTCCTACCAATTACACTGAGGAGCCATTACTTTGGGGCGCACTTGTCTTTATGGTCATAGGTTTCCTAACAATTTTTCTTTTAGAAAAAATTGCTGCTAAAAAAAATCCTTCCTAAATGCACGAAAACCGTTCTTTTTCTGATAAGCTTTGGCTCGTATTAAAAGGACTGGCAATGGGAGCTGCCAATAAAGTTCCAGGTGTTTCAGGCGGTGTAGTAGCATTTGTTGCTGGTTTTTATGAAGAGTTTATATACTCACTTCAAAAAGTGAACAGAAAGGCCATTGCATTAATTCTCAATGGTAGGTTTCACAGTTTTTACACCTATGTGAATGGCCGTTTTTTAGGACTGCTATTCTTAGGAATGATCATCAGTTATTTTAGTGTATCCAAGCTTTTAGACCATTTACTTATTTATTACGAATTACATGTTTGGAGTGCTTTCTTTGGAATGATAATAGGCTCCATTTACTTTATGGCTAAAGATTTTGGTAGCTGGAAAAAAAAGTATCTAGCTTACTTAATTTCGGGTGTTATTGCTGGTGTAAGTATTAGCTTTTTAGAGCCTGCAACTGAAAATAACAACCTAATTTTCGTTTTCTTTTGTGGAATAATTGGTGTTTCCGGAATGATGCTTCCAGGGTTATCAGGATCGTTTATTTTAATATTATTAGGAAACTACGTACTACTCTTAGTAGATTCTGTAAATGCACTATTTGATACGGTATCGGACCTTGTTCAGGCAGATTTTAGTTTTATCGATAATCAAGAGCGAATTGAATTATTAAAAATAGTGCTAGTCTTCTCTTTTGGTTCTATGGTTGGGTTGGTCTCGCTATCTCATCTGTTGGCTTTCGTTTTAAAAACACACAAAAAAGCCACCTATGCAGTCATTATTGGTTTCATTGCCGGATCATTAGGTGTGGTATGGCCTTGGAAAGTAAAATCATTCAAATTTGACGTTGCTGGAAATCAAATATTTGATGAAAAAGGAAGAGAAATTATAGTGGGATATGACAGATACCTGCCCTCAGACCTTTCCTATGAAACGCTATTAGCAATTTTCTTTATTTTAGTAGGAATAATTGGTGTACTAAGTTTGGATTGGTACCATAAAATGCAACTGAACAAACATGGCTAAATACGGACTTATTGGAAAAAATATTGGTTATTCATTTTCGAAAGCTTTTTTTACAACAAAGTTTTCTCAAGAAAACAGAACAGACACTTACCTAAACTTTGATATAGCGTCTATTGAATCATTAAAAGACGTTATCCAAGCGAATGAAACTTTAAAAGGGTTAAATATTACAATTCCTTATAAAGAAAGTGTGATCCCATTGCTTGATAGAATAGATAAAGAAGCAAAAAAGATTGGGGCAATAAACACAATCAAAATTCATCAAGACGGCTCTTTAGTAGGCTATAATACAGACCATTATGGATTTGCTAAAGCACTGGCAGATTTCTTACCCTTAAAAGAAAAAAGCGCTCTTATTTTAGGTACTGGTGGAGCCTCTAAGGCTGTTTCCTATGTACTCGATGCTATGAATTATAAGTATCAGCTTGTTTCGAGAACCAAAACAGAAACGACACTTTCGTATGATGAGCTAAACGAAGATGTTATTTCCAACCATCTCTTAATTATTAATTGCACGCCTCTTGGCACCTTTCCGAAAACGCAAGAATTTCCGGATATTCCGTATCAATATCTTAGCAAGGACCACCTTCTTTTCGATTTGATTTACAATCCTCTAGAAACAGTGTTTTTGAGGTTAGGACGCGCCCAAGGAACGCAGGTTACGAACGGATTAAAAATGTTAGAATATCAAGCAAAAAAGGCCTGGTCCATCTGGAAATCATAAAATTGACCCTAAATCCTCTTAATTTCTTTTAAAAAACAAGGGTTACTTTGCTATTTGATGAGTTGTTAGTATCTTGAACGACTAAGAAAAGGGAACCTTAACATTGAAATAAATGTCAGACAAAAAATCTACAAAAGCAGAAGTTGCCACAAATAGTCAAACCGCTATTAAATCCTCAGAAGTTGGCGATAAAGAAAAAACACCAATCATTGACACTCCTTTAGTGGAAGATATTGCTAAAGAATCTGCCGAAGATTCTATTCATAATGAAGAAATTTCAGAAATTGAAAACACATTAGAAGACAGCACTAAAGTTGCTGTGGAGATTGATGAAAATTCAGAAGAAAAGAGTACAGATGCTTCTGAATCGGCCAAAGGTGAAGCAAGTGTCGAATCCGAAAGTGTTGATGACGAAAATGAGGAGGTGAATTCTTCTGATGATGAAGTCCACGACGAAGATGACGTTGAAGTAACAGATCAAAAAGAGTACCATAATCTTTCTCCTAAAGAACTAATTTCTGAATTAGAAACCCTACTTAAAACAAAATCTATTCAGCAGTTAAAACATGAGGTCGATGAAATAGCAACAGAGTTTAATGCGCAATTTCAGGTGGAATTAGAGCTCAAAAAAGAAGCCTTTATAGCCGACGGAGGAAACATTATAGATTTTCACTATTCCAACGCTGAAAAAAAAGCATTTAACTCGCTGTACTTCGACTATAAGGAGAAGCGAAATGACTACTATAAAAGTCTCAAGAAAGATTTACAATCGAACTTTAATAGACGTAACGAATTAATTGAAGAATTAAAGGGACTCTTAAATGCAGAAGAAAATATAAATACAACCTACAAGCACTTTAAAGAGATTCAAGAAAACTGGAGGCTTGCGGGAGCAATACCAAGAGATAAGTACAATATCTTATGGAATACCTATCACCATCACGTCGAGAATTTTTATGATTTCTTGCACTTAAATCGAGAGTTTCGAGATTTAGACTTTAAACACAATCTGGAACAAAAGCTAAAACTTATAACCAGAGCAGAAGAGCTTTCTCAAGAATCCAATATCAACAAAGCATTCCGTGAGTTGCAAATGTTGCACAAAATGTGGAAGGAAGAAATAGGGCCCGTCGCTAAAAAGTACAGAGACGAAGTTTGGGACAAATTTAGTGAAGCTACCAAAGTCATTCATGATAAACGTTTGGGTAGCCTTAAAGAACTAGAGGCTTCATACAGTAAGAACTACGAGCAAAAAGTAGAAATTATTGCTCAAATCAACAAGGAAGTAGCAGTGCCAAGGAAGAGTCATAAGGATTGGCAAGACGGAATGAAAGTCATTCAAACCTTAAGAGATGTGTATTTCGAGTTAGGGAAGGTTCCGCGTTCAAAAAACAAAGAAATTTGGAATGAATTTAAAGATGCTACTAGAAACTTTAATCAAGAAAAAAATAGCTTCTACAAAAATCAGAAAAAAGAACAATTTACAAACCTTGAAAAGAAAAGAGCCTTAATTCAAATAGCAGAGGACAATAAAGAAAGTGACGATTTTGAAGCAGTCACTTCTTTGATGAAAAAAATCCAGTCTGAATGGAGAACCATTGGTCACGTTCCAAGAAAGGATAGCGATAAAGTTTGGAAACAATTTAAAAATGCTTGCAACCATTATTTCGATCGGATTCATGCTCAAAAGAATGAAGCCAATCAAGAAGAGTTAGGCCATTATGAAACAAAAAAAGAGTTTCTTAAAACCTTCTCTGCTTTCAAATTGAGTGGAGATAACAACGCTGACATCACCAGTATTAAAGGAAAAATAACCGAATGGAAACAAATTGGACGGGTACCATTCAATAAGAAAAGTGTTGAACAAGATTTCAATAAGGCCCTTGACACTGCCTTTTCTCAACTAGACCTTAACAAAAAAGACATGGAACTAATTAAGTTTGAAAATAAGCTTAATACCATGGTTTCCCAAGAGGACGATCAGAAGTTACAAAACGAACAAATTTATATTTCCAAAAAGATTGAAGAGAGTAAAAATGAAATTCGTCAATTAGAAAACAACCTTGGTTTCTTTAAGCACGTTGATAAAAGCAATCCAATGGTAAAAGAAGTTTATTCAAATATTGACCTGCAAAAAGGGCAGCTTGAAGTTTGGAGTGCTAAGATGTCTAAAGTACGATCGGCACGGAAAAAGTAACAATGATGCAATGTCCGCTTTGTTTAGCTGCATATTTAATTGAATATAAAACGATAGAAGACATTGCTTATTTAACTTGCACGAATTGTAAATCTGTTGTCAAGCATTTTGAACATTACCCCACACTCGAAGCTGAAAAAAAACGGTATCTACTTCACAATAATGATATTAGGAATAAAGGCTATCAAGCCTTTGTGCAACCTATAGTACAGCACATTTTGAAATCGAAGCCAACCGCTTCGATTGGATTAGATTTTGGAGCCGGCACCGGTCCTGTAATTACTGAAATCTTAAAGGCTGAGGGCTATACGATTTCCCTGTACGATCCGTTTTTTTATCCAGATAAAGAGGTGCTCGATAGTACCTACGATTTTATTATTTGCTGTGAAGTAATTGAGCATTTCCATTCTCCAAATAATGAATTTAAACTGCTTCGGAAACTATTGAAGCCAGGGGGTACTTTGCTTTGTATGACTCATTTATTACCTAAAGGAGATAACTTTGGAGGTTGGTATTATAAAAACGATCCAACACATGTGATTTTTTATTCGCAGGATAATCTCAAATGGATTCAGGCTAATTTTAATTTTTCAAAAGTAGTAATTGAAGGAAGACTTGTCGCTTTCGAATGCGTTTAGCATTTAAATAATTAGAGTTTTTTTGCTTCTTCCCAAAAGACATCCATTTCAGCCAAGGTCATATCCTTTAGTGATTTATCCACTTCTTTTGCCTTGGATTCAATATACTTAAAGCGTTTTATAAACTTTTTATTGGTACGTTCCAGTGCATTTTCTGGATCTACTTTTAGAAAGCGTGCATAATTAATCATTGAAAAAAGCACATCCCCAAATTCGGCTTCGATCTTATCCTTATTATCTGCTGAAACTTCTTGTTGAAGTTCTTCCAATTCTTCCTTCACCTTATCAAAAACCTGCTGCGGTTCTTCCCAATCAAAGCCAACTCCAGCTACCTTATCCTGAATTCGATTTGCTTTTACCAACGCTGGTAGTGACTTGGGAACCCCTTCTAAAACGCTCTCTCGTCCTTCCCTTAGCTTTAGATTTTCCCAGTTTTGCTTCACCTCTTCTTCATCCGCTACTTCAACATCACCGTACACATGAGGGTGCCTGGAGATGAGCTTTTCACAAATGCTATTGCAAACATCCGCAATATCAAAATCTTGAGTTTCGCTCCCTATCTTAGCATAAAAAACGAGGTGGAGCAGTAGATCTCCGAGTTCGTTTTTTACCTCTTCCAAATCGTTTTCTAAGATAGCCTCGCCAAGTTCATAGGTCTCTTCTATGGTTAAATGACGCAGTGTTTCCATCGTTTGCTTTCTATCCCATGGACATTTTTCACGAAGCTCATCCATAATGGTTAACAGTCGGTCGAAGGCTTTCAATTGGAGGTCTCTAGAATTCATAAGATGAAAAGTATGTGCTGAACAAAGCTACAGTATTTCTGTTTTTATAGGGTAGATAGTTATTAAAAAGAATGAACACAAGAACTCCATTGTTTGTCTTTTAAGACCGTTAAATAGAAGGTATAAAAAACCCGCAATATGTAAGAATACCGCGGGATTTTTTATTCAAATTAATAGCATACTATGTTTTTCTTGCTGCCGTATTTTTTCCTGCACCTCCTTTTTTAGAAGAAGATCCTTTGGAAGATGAAGACTTCCCCTTTACCGACTTATCTCCAGTAACCTTACTTGCCTCAATCGCTTTGGCGACTTTATCATCTCCTGCATCCTCATCTTCTGTTTTTTCAGAAAAATCGGTCATGCCACTTTTTATAAGCAAGTTGTACCATTGAACTACCTTCTTGATATCACTACCATAGACACGATCTTCATCATAATCAGGCAAGATTCCGAAGAAATATTCTTCAAGTTGATCTTTCGAGGATTTATGACTTATGGCCGCTGCTCCGTTCTCTTTTTCATATATTTTTTCAAATACAACACGTAAGGGCAATTCTTCCGTGAGTGTATAAATGGCAATTTCTGAAAGCAAGCTCACATTGTGCCTTGCACTCACACTGATTTTCTTTCCGTCAAGCAAGGATTCAGCTAAAAAACCAGATCGTGTTTGGGTATTTACCCTGAATAATCCTGGTTTGCCAGTAATGGATAATATTTTTTCTAAGCTCATAAATGAATTTCAATTTTTATTTCTGAAATGAAAGTGGCAAATATCTTTGGTTTCAATCAAATAACCAAAAGTGTTAACGTTTCTTTTTGATATTTGGAAAACGCATACGATAATCAATACTCACTTTTCCCTTCGATATATTCGACAACTTCGTTTTTATCAATCGTTTTTTTAAAGGAGACAGTTTATCTGTAAATAATATTCCCTCAATATGATCATATTCGTGTTGAATGATTCGAGCTGCAATACCAGTAAAAGTATCTCTATGCTTCTTAAAATTATCATCCTGGTATTCAATCACCACATCCGATTGTCTAAAAACATCTTCCCTAACATCAGGAATGCTTAGACAGCCTTCGCTAAAAGCCCACTCATCTCCATCTTCTTCGACTATTTGGGCGTTAATAAATACTTTTTTTAAACCCCCTAAGCTTTCTCGCTCTTCTTGGGTCAAATCCTCATCCTCTGCAAATGAACTTGCATCGACTAAAAACAAACGAATCGGAAGCCCAATTTGAGGGGCAGCAAGTCCAATACCACTCGCTCCGTACATCGTTTCAAACATATTATCAAGGAGTTCTTGTAATTTTGGATAATCGGCATCAATTACTGCTGCTTTCTTCCGTAAAACAGGTTCTCCGTAGGCGAAAATTGGTAATATCATTCTTGGTACTGTTTAATGTTTTATCTATCGCTATTTATGATACAAATACTCTTGTAAAATAATAGTAGCACTTATCTCGTCTATTAAGGCTTTATTTCGCCGCTGCTTTTTTTTCAATCCGCTGTCAATCATTGTTTGAAAAGCCATTTTACTCGTATACCGCTCATCTACTCTCTTTACTTCAAGGGATGGGAAAATAGCAGAAAACTTCTTTAAAAACTTCTGAATAGATGCTTCAACATCGGAGTGCGTTCCGTCTTTTTGTTTCGGTTCCCCAACCAATACCAATGCTACCTTCTCGTCATCAAAATACTTCTTCAAAAAAGGCAACAATTCAGCTGTAGAAACAGTTGTCAAACCTGAAGCAATCAATTGTAATTCATCGGTGATCGCTATTCCTGTTCGTTTTGTTCCATAATCTATAGCTAATATTCGACCCATATACCCTGCAAAAATAAGGGATTACAAAATACTATGCTAAAAATGGGCACGATATTGATAATGACATTCTATATTTGTATAAATTAATCATGAAAAATGACACATCTACAACAAATCATCGAAAAAGCATGGGACGATAGATCTCTTTTAACCAGTCCAGAAACCATCGCCGGCATCCGAGAAGTTGTTCGCCTTTGCGACGAAGGACTTCTTAGGTGTGCTGAACCTACTGCAGATGGATGGCAAGTAAATGAGTGGGTTAAAAAAGGAGTGGTTTTGTATTTTCCAATTCAAAAAATGGAAACGATGGAAGCAGGTATTTTCGAATATCACGATAAGATTCCTTTAAAAAGAGGCTACCAAGAAAAAGGAATTAGAGTGGTTCCTCATGCCGTAGCACGCTTTGGAGCTTATATTTCAAAAGGGGTAATTCTGATGCCTAGTTATGTAAATATCGGTGCTTATGTTGACGAAGGAACAATGGTCGACACTTGGGCGACCGTTGGGAGCTGTGCCCAAATAGGTAAAAATGTACATTTAAGTGGTGGTGTCGGTATTGGTGGTGTTTTGGAACCGTTGCAAGCTGCTCCTGTTATCATTGAAGATAATTGTTTTATAGGTTCACGTTGCATTGTGGTAGAAGGCGTTCGGGTAGAAAAGGAAGCTGTTTTAGGTGCAAATGTTGTGCTAACTGCCTCAACGAAGATTATTGATGTTACTGGCGATGCACCCGTTGAGCGAAAAGGTCTTGTCCCTGCCAGGTCTGTTGTAATTCCAGGGAGCTATGTAAAGAAATTTCCAGCAGGTGAATTTAATGTTCCTTGCGCTTTGATTATTGGAACACGCAAAGAAAGCACTAATAAAAAAACATCACTCAATGATGCATTAAGGGAATATAATGTAGCTGTATAAGTTGATGTATTTGACTTTCAAAGTCTTCTTTTTCTTCTCAACTTCTTCGAATTTACCTTTTTCTGAAAAGATCTGCTGTGTGCACTAAGAGACGTATGAGCTACGTCATATGCAATGTTGTATAGCTTTGCATATTCTGCTGCTATAACACTAATCATGGTCTTGGAGAGCCACAAGCGCCTTAGGTTATGCATTCTTTTATCGAGTGAAAGTGGCTGAAAACACATTCTATTTAAATCAATTAAGTAGAAATCATAGCGCCCTTCTCCCCTATCTTTAATGAGTGTATTTCCCGGAGAGTGGTCCAGAAAATTTACATTATTCTCATGCAGTTGAAAGCTAAAAGCGGTGAACTGCTTTAAGATTTCAACGCGCTGTGGATAGTTTGGCTTGTGTATTAAATCTCTAAAATCAAAGTCGTAATGGATGTGTTCACTTATGTAATAGCTTTCTTTCAGGCCGAAAGAGAACTTTTCAAAATAAGCGATAGGATGAGGCGTGTTAATCGAGCAATCAATAAGTTTTGATGCGTATTCAAAGGATCGCCTTGCCTTACTCTTGCGAAGAAATTGGTATACCAGTCCTTGAAAAAAAGAAGGCTTTCTAAAACTCTTAATATTAAAAGTTGTGCCCTCAATAGTCACTTTTTTAATAACATTTCGTTCGCCTTGAGTTACAAACTCTCTAACCTCAGCAAAGTCATTGATTAACTTTACGAATTGAGGTCTTAGATGCTCGAATCTTGAATGGACAACAAAAGTTGAATGCATTATTTATTTTATTAGCTTCAAAAAATAAGTACTTTGCGAAGGTAATCTTTATGAAGAAAATACTCGTAATACAAAACAAAAGAATTGGTGACGTGCTTATAAGTTCGGTTATCGCCAACAACATTAAAAATGTTTTTAAAGATGCACATGTCACTTATTTTGTATACGACTATACGACCGGGGTTATAGAAAACAACCCCAATATCGATCGGATTATTGCCATAAATGATAAAGAATTAAAAAAACTACCCACACTTTTAAAGACTATCGCACAGATTCGCCGAGAGAAATATGATATCATATTCGACTCCTACGCTAAGTTTCAAAGTAGAATGATGTGCCTTTTCTCCGGAGCAAAGTATCGGATTGGCTTCAAACGCAAACACAAAGAGCTAAAACTTCCTTTTTACACCCACCCCGTTAATTTTTTAGATAAAAAGACAGAATTCTGTGGGAAAGCTATTGAAGATAGAATACATATTATCAGCTCTGTTTTCTCATTAGAAAACCCAGACTATCGACCAAAAATTTTCCTAACGGAGGCTGAACAAAACTACGACAAGCTGGACGCTCTTAAAAAACCCGTAATAATGTTCACGGTGCTAGGGAGCACAATTCCTAAGTCGTTACCGTTCGATTATGTGGCAACGCTAATCGATTATATTACTGAAAAATATGAGGCAACAATTCTCTTTAATTACGCCCCTCATCAAAAAGAGGCTGCATTAAAGATTTATAATTTATGTAAAAATAAGGAGCAAATCAACCTGGATATCTATGAGAATTCAATTCGTGGTTTCATTAGGCTCATGAATCAATGCGATTTGTTAATTGCGAATGAAGGTGGTACCGTACACATTACCAAAGCCTTGAATAAGCCGAGCTTTACCATTTACTCTCCATACATTAAAAAAGAAGATTGGAATAGTTTTGAAGATGGAAAAGAGCACGATTCTGTGCATCTCTTAGAAGAGAAACCGCATCTCTTCGAAGAATTTACAAGAGCTTCACGTAAAAAAACTGAAGAAAATCCTCAGATATTTTATAGAGAACTTACTGCTGATATTATACTGAAAAAGATGAAACCATTTTTGGAAAGACACCTTAAAAGTAATAAAAAGTAATATGAATATTCTCGATACATTTCACAATTGGAGGCGTAAACGCCGATGGAACAAGCAGTACCGTCGCGGAAAATGGGACGGTCTAAAAAGTGAAAAAGAAGCAAGACGCTATTATCAGATTATTGATTACATAAAAAAATATAGCACTAGAAATCCTTCAATCCTAGATATTGGATGCGGTGAAGGCGTTTTAAACGAACGCATGAAAGGACTTGAATTTGAGCGCTTTATGGGACTAGATTTTTCAGAGGTTTCAATAGGTCTAGCCAAAAATAAAAATTTACCCAAGACTGAGTTTATCGCTGAAGATGCTATCAAATTTCGACCTCAGCATACTTTTGACGTCATTGTATTTAACGAAGCTTTTTACTATATACATGAAACGGAAAAAGACAATGTGCTAAACCGAATGCTTGCACATTTGAACAAAGATGGAATTATCATTACCTCTATTTACCGCGAGGGAACAGGATGCTGGGAGTATTTTAAAGAAAATCCGAAACTAAAAGAACTAGAGTTCACAACGGTTAGAACAGATGAAGAACTGCGCTATTGGAAAATTGGAGCCTACAAAAAAAAGTTAGAAAAAAATGAATTCTAAAAAACGAATGAACCATAAAAATGACCAGATAAATCCCCTTGACCACATGCACTAAAGCTGCAGCGGAGGTGCAGGGACCCTGCCTGCCGGCAGGCAGGTTTAGGTGTGTTTTTTAGGTTTTTTGGTGTTGGTCTTTTTGTATAATATCTAACAGTGAAGTGGTTCAAAATCGGTCCATACGCTAGATTTTAACTTAGTTGCCTCCCGAATTGCCATATTCTTTGCAATCATTTCATCGATTACGACTCGCTCGGATGATCTAAATGCAAACAAATGGCACTGTAACTAAGTTGTTTTGGTTTCAGACCAAGGGTTTCAAGTTGCTCCCCTAATTTCCCGTCTTCGCCCCCGGATTGCATTCGTTCATCAAACCCATTCACAGCCAGAATATCACTTTTCCAACCAGAGGTATTATAACCATTCCAATTTGATGTTGTCGGTGTTAGTCTATTCAATAAAGATGCTTTTATAACACCCGAGGTGAGCTTTGCGCTTTTTAGAAATGGCCTAAATCCTTGCTTTTTTAACCACTTTATATCGAAACATCGTTCGGTATAAATATCTTCCTTTGTAATCGATTGGGAGATATTGATTGGCAATTTGAAATTCCCTGCCGATAAGAAACGACCTGCTAATCGATATTTTAAATGTTGCTCAATAAAATCTTTTCTAGGAATACAATCACCATTACTGAAAATAAGGTAATCACCGGCACTTTCATGTATGGCCTTATTTAAAAGTTTTGCCTTTTGGAACCCATCATCTTCCAGGCATACGTGTTTTATACTCAAGGAAGACTCTTTTTGAAATCGCTGAATTATAGCAGCTGTTTTTACAGTAGCACCAGCATCTGCAATTACAATTTCAAAATCCTTAAGCTCTTGTTGCTCATAGCCCCATAGTGATTTTTCTAAATATAAGGGTTGATTGTTCGTACTCAGTATAATGGATACAGGTACTTTAACAGAGTCATCTTTTACAATACCGTGGGCAGTCCATTTTTTGTGCAGCTTACGTGTTTCTCTGCGAATAGATTGATTTTTTTTGATAGAAACTTCATTTTTATACCCTCTTGGATGATCTAAATGAACTACAATAGCATTATATCGTATTTGTTTGCTCCTAATTCCTGCGTTAAATAGGCGCTCTCCTAGCTCCCTGTCTTGCCCTCCATACTGCATCTGTTCATTTAGGCCATTTACATCAATAATGTCTTTTGTCCAGCCAGATGCATTATGTCCATTCCAACTTGCATTGGTCGAGGTTATCAAATTTATAATTGAAGCTGTCGTTGGCTTTGCAGTAAGCTTACTATTTTTAAAAGAGGTTTGTAGTCCATTCTCCTTTAACCATTTTAAGTCAAAACAACGACCTGTGTAAATATCTTCTTTATCTATGCTTTGTGAAATATCCATAGGCAACATAAAGTATCCACCAGATAAAAAACAACCTTCTTCTCTATATTTTACGTGTTGTTCTATAAAATCTTTTCTAGGGATACAATCACCATCACTCATAATGGTATAAGCCGTAGAACATTGCTTTACTGCCTTATTTAGAATCTCAGATTTTTGGAACCCATTATCCTCATGCCAAACATGAACGATAGGATAAAACACTTCTTTTTTTAGCCGCTCTAGTAGTGCTTTTGTTTCAGGTCCTGAGCCATCATCGGCAATCACCATCTCAAACATTCTATAGGTTTGATTGTTATAACCATAGAGTACTTTCTCTAACCACTGAGTGTTATTATAGGTGCTAATAATAATAGAGGTGTCTATTGCTTTCATTAGTGCAAATATACTAGATTTTGTGTTTGGTTCTAAAAATCGAAGTACGCAGCATACTCACATTATTTTTAAATAAAAAAGGGGGGGGGACACTTTGGCCGAATTATCGCATTTAAAAAACTCCTTTACATCTTTTGATGTTTGAATTATCTAAAAGCCAATGTGTCTAAAAGCTATTTTTAGTACCTTTGTTTGGAATGCATAAGACGCCCACCTTAACCGTTATTATACCCACCTACAATGAAGAGGGCTACATTGAAGATGCATTAAAAAGTGTTGCATTTGCAGATGAGATTATACTTATAGACTCGTTCAGTGAAGATGCAACGGTTTTATTAGCAACGCCACTTGTAAGCAAAGTAATCTCTCGCGAGTTTGATAATTTTAGTAACCAAAAAAATGAAGCTCTAAAACAGGCAAAAGGCCAGTGGGTATTGTTTTTGGATGCTGATGAGCGTGTTTCCAAATCTTTAGAAAAAGAAATTATAGACACTATAGAAAATTCCGTACACTCAGGTTATAAAATAAACTTCCCTCATTTTTACATGAATCGTTTTCTTTACAACCATAGTGACGATGTGCTGCGTCTGGTAAAACGTGAAGGGGCATACTATATGGGAGAAGTGCATGAAAAACTACAATGCCAGGGCTCTGTGGGTAAGCTTAAAAACAAGATGCTTCACTACACATACAAAGATTTACATAGCTACTTAACAAAAAAAGAACGCTATGCGTGGTTTCAAGCCAAACAACAATACGCAAAAGGCAAAAGAGCCACTTGGATGCACTTGTGGTTTAAACCAATGTTTCGTTTTTTTAAATCATATATTATCAAGGGAGGTTATAGAGATGGCATTCCAGGACTTACCGTTGCCGGGGTAAATGCATATGGTGTTTTTCAAAGGTATGTGAAATTGCGTCTGCTATACAAATCTATGGAGTAATAAACATAGCCTTCTTAATACGATTCAACATTTCTAAGGTTTAGAATTAGTACCATCATTAGCAGCTACGAATTTGAGCATAGCTTAGGTCGGGTAGTTGTTTAATACTTTTTCCAAAATAGTTTGGCAAACTATAGGCGCTAATAGGATAGACCTATCTGTTTTCATCTCTATTTCTTCCGAAGATAAAATGCAGCCTGATCTCCTCGCTCTTCTCGATTCAATCTCTTAGCACGAACTCCAAATTTATAATTTTCTGCTTTACGTTTTAACGAACGCAGCAAACCGCGAGGTTTAGGGTGACTTAAAGGAATGTCTTTTATGTATTTTTCGCTTCCAGTAAACTGAAAATGTGTAGAATCATAAAGCACCTTCTCTAGTTTAAATCCCGTTTGATTGGCTAGCAACACAATACTTTTTTGTGAGTGCAAGAAGAAGTGTCGTGGCGCATCTAACTGCACCCAATCGGTTTGATATTTTTCCCAAGCAAGAGATGAAACCGTAGGAATTCGAAGTATACAAACGCCGCCCTCAGCCAATAAATTTAATACTTTTTCAAGATTTTCTTTAGGATCAGGGAGGTGCTCAAAAGCGTGGTGATAGGTAATAACATCAAAAGATCCCTCCATTTCAAAAATAGAGGCATTTTTTATTTGCAGCCCATTGTCATAATCAATGGTATCTGCTAAATAAGGATCACATCCAACAATATTCTTGAATCCTATTTCAGCCAACGGATAAAGAAAGCTTCTTCCATTGCCGCATCCAATATCCAAAATTCGGGTTTGTTTCGTTATGTTTAGATCTTTAAATATTTTGTATTCTTTCTTACCTAAAAGCTTCCCCAAGGTGTTTTGATACAAGCTGCCACCTAGCACTGCTTTCTCATACTGTTTTAATTTTACAGCCCCTTTAGTCCCTTTAAATTTTTTACCATCGTATTTGTCAAAACTATAATAATCACCTGGGTAATAGCGAGTCATATCTTTAGGGAACTCAACAATTTGAAGACAGCTGCAAACAGCACATTGAAAATACTCAAACTCTTCTCTTAGTCCATACATCATTTCACGAGCCGTATAAGAAACGTTTCCTTCTACATTTTCACAAATTTTGCATTGTTTGGTCATTCTCAAGATTTAAGTATACTCACAAAGATAAAGTTATTTCTCAATTTTGCAGATTGCTAACATATAGGGTTATTATTCCAATATTGAACGAAGCAGGCTATATAAAAACGAGTTTGCAGTCTGAGCAATGTGCAGATAAAATTAGTGCCGCAGATTTCTTTAGATCTGATGGCGCCAAGGACATCGTGAAAGGCTATGACACGGAAATTCTCTAATGTGGAAGAGGAGCAAGAAAATTAGATGCTTCTTGCAAAAACACTAGCGCCCCTGCTAAAAGATCTTCCCAAACTTCAGCTTTCGCTTAAACTTTTCGATGCTAAACCCTCCTTTTACATCAATACGCTGAATTTCAAAGGGCTTTTTAAATGGAAATTTATTTAACCGATTGCCAATTCGCAATCCATAACTAAAATGATGTCGTTGTAATTGTTCAATAAATTTCTTTTTTTTAGAAGTCTCACGTGGGTACTTCCCATAGGGATATGCAACGGCCTTTGTAAATGGAATCTTGTTTTCAGAAACCGATTCGATACACAGTTGTGTATCCGATTCAATTTCAGACTCAGTTAGCTCATTGTATTTTTTATGATAAAAAGAATGGAATGCCAATTCTATCAAGGCAGGGTCTAAAGACATTAACTGTTGCGAAGTCATTATTGGCAGGGCCGAAGTACTCCATTGGTCTGTTTTTCCGAGGTAATATAAAGGCACAAAAAAGGTAGCTTTAAGAGCATACTTTTTCAACAATGGAAGAACCAATTCTAAGTGACTCACATACCCATCATCAAAAGTGAGAACAACATTTCTTTTTGATGGAAGTGTGGTTAAATTGATCAATTCATTCAAGTGATACGTTTGGTATCCCTTGTCTGCCAGATAACAGAATTGTTCTTCAAGTTTTGCCACCGAAATGGTAAGCGACTCACTCTTTGAGAGAGAGACATCGTGATACATTAATATAGGAAGTTTGCTCACTAGAGTTTTAGAGTTAAATCAGTGTAAAATTATTACTTTTACGCAAACTACAAGCAACTTTTGGAAAACTCTGTAAAAATCACTGCGCTGGCCATTACGCTTAATGAAGCCAAAATAATTGAAAGCTTCGTTAATAGCCTCTGGTTCGTTGACGAAATTATTATTCTAGACAGCTACAGCAGCGACAATACAGCTGAATTAGCTTCTAAAAACGAGCAAGTTACGGTATATAAGCGTAAGTTCGATAACTTTTCAGCTCAGAAAAACTTTGCAATTTCTAAAGCTAATAATGATTGGATTATTTTCTTCGATCCAGATGAGGAAGTAACAAAACCTCTCGCTGAGGAAATCATAGCGACACTCAAAAACCCAACATCTATCGCCTATTTTACGAAAAGAGAGTTTTATTTTATGGAGAAACGAATAAAGTTCAGTGGTTTTCAAACAGACTGGGTTGTTCGATTGTTCAATAAGAAATATTGCAAATACAACGGGAATTTAGTTCACGAATTACTGGAAACAGACGGGAAAACTTCAAAATTAAAAAACAGACTTCCGCACTACAGCTATAAAAGTTTTGATGATTATACAGGTAAACTGCACAGATACAGTGCGCTGCAGGCTCAAATGCTCTATGCAGACAAAACGAAACCCACACTAGCCAGGTTTCTTTTTAGGCCTCTCTATCGCTTCTGGTACCAATATCTAATTCGCCTGGGAATATTGGACGGGAAGGAAGGTTTTATACTTGCCTATATCAATGCTTTTTCTGTGTTTAAGAGGTATACGAATCTATGGATGTTGTATCGAAAAATAGACTAGACAATGAAAAAGGTATTTCTAGAGTCTCACAATCTAAAGAATAAGTACTCTGGCTTTGGTCAGTTTAATTATCACCTGATTAAAGCATTGGCTAAGGTCCCTGCAAAAGATTTTAAAATCACGCTTCATGCAAAAAATATTCAAGAGTTAGAGACCGAATTTGGTGCTACATTCGATTACAAAAAATACAGATCGGTAACCAGGCATAAACCATTCAGAATAAAAAAGAAATACGATCTATGGCATTGTTTAAATCAGAATATAAAAATTGAGCCATTCTTCAATATTCCGTACATACTCACGGTGCACGATATCCATTTTATTACAGAAGGTTCTCCCCTATTGCAAGCCAAACTCAGGGCAAAATTTAATGAAAAGCTAAAGCGTGCACATGCGATTGTCTATATTTCAGAATTCGCAAAAAAGGATACAAACGTGCATTTTAATGTGCCAAAAGTGCCGGAATATGTGATTCACAATGGAAATACCATTACCGACATCGTGTTACCCAATGACTATAATCCGTCTCTGTTACCACCTCGCCCCTATTTATTTTCTATTGGAGATTTTAGCGAGCGGAAGAATTTTATAGCGTTGGTAGAAATGCTTGAATTCTTACCAGAGTATAATCTCGTGTTAGCAGGGTCTGCAAACTCTGTATATGCAGAAAAGTTAAAGGCATTGATACGAGCCAAGAACTTACAAGAACGTGTGAAGCTACTTGGAAAAATTGAAGATGTCGAAAAGCAATATTATTTTCAGAACTGTGAGGCCTTTGTTTTTCCGTCTTTAAGAGAAGGTTTTGGAATACCTCCCATTGAGGCAATGCGCTTTGGAAAACCAGTCTTTATTTCAAACAATACATCACTCCCTGAAGTGGGTGGTGAACACAGCTTTTATTGGGAGCATTACGATCCTGAATATATGGCCAACACTCTAAAAGTGGGCATGGCTCGCTTTTATAATGCGCAAGAATTTTATGAAAGCTGGTACATAAAGCGCGCTAAAAGCTTTAATTGGGAAACAACCGCAAAGCAATATGCCGAGGTTTATAGAACACTATTAAACAGATGAAGCAAATCGCTGTAATTATTATTAACTACAATACTTCAAAATTTACTTTGGAGTGCATACAATCCGTGATTGATAAAACTTCGGAAACAATTTCTTATGAAATTATTGTCGTCGATAACAACTCGGAAATTTCGGACTATAAACACCTCAAAAAGCATTTTCCGGCGCAGCCAAATATCGCTCTCCATCGAAGTGATATAAATACTGGTTTTGGCGGTGGTAATATGTTTGGAGCTCAGTTCGCGAACGCGCGTTACTTGCTATTTCTGAATAACGATGCAATGCTGAAGAACGATTGCCTTCACATGCTCTATCAATTTATGGAAGAAAACCAGAAGGTAGGTGTCTGTACAGCACAAAACTACGACGAGCACGATGCATTTGTGCCATCTTTCGACCATAATAAGGGCATTCGACGCCTGCTATTTGGAAGAAGTTTTCTGGAAAGAATAAATCCGAAGATATACCCGAAACGAAAAAAAGAGTACGCCACTCCCCTGGAAGTAAATTGGGTTAATGGTGCCTTTTTGTTCGTCAGAAATGAAGCTTTTCAAAAAATTGATGGCTTCGACGCCAACATCTTTCTCTATTGGGAAGAAATGGACCTTTGTCACAGACTTCGGAAAAATGGCTATAGCAGTGCATTGGTTCCACAGGCCAAAATAATGCATTATCAAGGCGTAAGTATTGGACATTCTGAAAAAATCGATAGCGAGGCTTATATTTCTTATTTGTACGTGCTTCGGAAGAACAATAACCTAATAAAATATCTTTGGATTAGGAAGTACTTGATTTTTGTTATCCTTCTAAAACCTAAAAAATGGTTCTTACTTTCAGTACTTTTGAAGTGGAATCCTTCCAAGGCATCATTAAAACATTTACAACAATCAATATATTTCGATGAGAACTGAAATTGAAAACGCTATCGCAGCCTTAAAAAAAGGCGGGCTCATCTTATACCCAACGGATACGGTTTGGGGAATAGGCTGTGATGCAACGCATCCCAATGCAATAGAGCGCATTTACAATCTAAAGAAGCGACTCAATGATAAATCACTTATCTGTTTGGTTGCCGACTTAAACATGCTAGAACAATATGTAGAAAAGGTGCCAAAAGCAGCATACGACGTTCTTAAGTTTTCAGTAACTCCAACAACGATTGTATACGACGATCCCATACGGATTTCTGAAAACCTGATTGCAGCCGATAACTCACTTGCTATACGCATCGCTGACGATGAATTCTGCAAAAAACTTATTCGTAAATTTAGAAGACCACTGGTTTCTACTTCGGCCAATATAAGTGGTGAAAAAACACCTTCAAATTTTCAAGAAATAAGCAAGGAGATTTTGGAGGGAGTTGACTATGTCGTAAATTTGCAGCAGGCTAAAAAATCGGATAAACCATCGACCATTATCAAAATCAAGAATGATGGAACAGTAAAAGTTATTCGAGAATAAAAAAGCCGTGTTTTAAATATTGAAATCCTTTGTAATTTAATGCTACCATTGATTTACAAATAAATAATCACCCTATTGACACATCACAATCTCAAAAATGCTTTAGAGAATCCTGTTTTTAATACAGTTTCGCAAGCCACATCCAATCTTGGTTTGGAGAGTTATGTGATTGGTGGTTTTGTTCGCGATTATATCATGAAACGCGGCACTGCTAAAGACATTGACATCGTTGCTATTGGTAGCGGAATTGAATTGGCACAGGAGGTTTCAAACTTACTTCCCGGAAAACCGAAGGTTTCAGTATTCAAAACCTATGGTACCGCTATGCTAAAGACAGGAGGAATTGAGCTTGAATTCGTTGGTGCACGTAAAGAATCATATTCAGAAGAAAGTAGAAATCCGGAAGTTGAGTCTGGAACTTTAGCCGATGATCAAAACCGAAGAGATTTTACGATCAATGCACTGGCAATTAGTCTTAACGAAGCAACTTTTGGTGCGCTTCTCGACCCATTTGGTGGGATGCAAGACATTGATAATAAAGTTATAAAAACCCCCTTAGATCCAGACATCACATATAGTGACGACCCCTTGCGAATGATGCGGGCCATTCGGTTTGCAGCACAATTAGACTTTACTATTGAAAAGGGTTCTCTAGAAGCCATTACTCAGAATGCAGACCGAATAAAAATTATTTCAAAAGAACGAATTGTTGACGAGTTACATAAAATATTGGCTTCAAAAGTGCCTTCGAAAGGTTTTAGCTTGCTTCACAAAACGGGTCTTCTACCCCATCTCCTGCCTGAATTAGTAGCCCTACAAGGAATCGATGAGAAGGAAGGTCAGCGACACAAAGATAATTTTTGGCACACATTAGAAGTAGTTGATAATATAGCCATAACAACCGACAACCTATGGTTGCGCTGGGCCGCATTGCTTCATGATATTGGTAAAGCGCCTACGAAGCGTTTTGATAAGAAAATTGGCTGGACGTTTCACGCGCATGAATTTATAGGCTCTAAAATGGTTTACAAACTTTTTAAACGTCTTAAAATGCCGCTCAATGAGAAGATGAAGTTTGTTCAAAAGATGGTATTAATGAGTTCAAGACCTATCGTTTTGGCCTCTGAAGTAACGGATAGTGCCGTAAGAAGGTTGGTGTTCGATGCGGGAGAACATGTGGAAGATCTCATGACCCTCTGTGAAGCTGATATCACAACTAAAAATCCTAGAAAGTTTAGCAAGTATCACGATAATTTTAAGCTTGTTCGCGACAAAATTGTGGAAGTAGAAGAACGCGATCATGTTCGGAATTTTCAGCCTCCAGTGAGTGGGGAAGAAATTATGAACACATTTGGCCTAGGGCCATCGCGAGAAATTGGCCTTATTAAAGATGCTATAAAAGAAGCCATTCTAGAAGGTGAGATTTCGAATGAATATGAAGCCGCAAAAGATTTTATGCTAAAAAAAGGAACAGCGCTTGGATTGGTTGTTAAAAAATAACAAAGGATCAATGTTGGGCTGATAAAATGATTAATAATGCAATTGGAACCCCGTTAGTGGTCCTGAAGTTTTTAGTACAAAAATTTAAGAGCTCACGACTATATGTTACCTGACAAGGAAAATGAAAGACAACAAAAAAATAATCTATTGGCTATTAACAGGATGCACATTGATTTTCATCATGGTCATTGTGGGAGGCATTACGCGACTTACTCATTCTGGCTTATCAATATCTAATTATAAACTCATTTCCGGAACTTTACCCCCATTGAACGAAGTAGAGTGGGTGACGGCATTTGATTTGTATAAGCAGTATCCCGAATATCAAAAAATCAACTCCAGCATGTCTCTTGAAGAATTTAAAGACATCTATTTCTGGGAATGGATACATCGTGTTATTGGGCGATTTATCGGACTGGTTTTCTTAATTCCATTTTTATATTTTCTCATAAAAAAGCAGTTTTCAAAAGCAACGCTTAAAAAATGTGCTGTGCTTTTGGTGCTTGGTTCATTTCAAGGGTTTTTGGGTTGGTATATGGTTAAAAGCGGTTTGGTAGATAATCCAGATGTAAGTCATTATAGACTCGCAATGCATCTCACAACGGCCTTTATAACCTTTGCTTATACTTTTTGGGTGGCTCTCGATCTTATCTATCCCAATATAAAAGAAGCGAACAAAAAACTGCAGTCTATCCTTCGAATAGCACTTGGATTATTAATTGTTCAGATAATTTGGGGTGCCTTTGTTGCAGGTCTCGACGCAGGTTGGATTCACAACCACTGGCCTCTTATGAATGATGGAAAACTAATACATGAAACAGTAACTCTCGAGAAAAATCCTGTTTGGAAGAATTTCGTGGAAGGTAAAAGCGGTGTGCAATTCATTCACCGATATCTAGCCTATTTTGTTGTGGCTATCATTGCCTACATTTGGTTTAAATCACGTTCGCTCCTACTCACTATTCCGCAGAAAAATGGAATAAACATGTTGACTGGATTGGTTTTACTGCAATTTGTTCTAGGTGTATTTACCCTGTTATTACAAGTTCCAGTATGGCTGGGAGTGCTGCATCAGGTCGTTGCCTTTTTCCTGCTTGCTGCGCTTACTTTTACCTTACACCGGTTTAGTAAATAATGAAGAATCAAATCAAATTTTGTTTCTTCATTTGAATCCTGCTTTTACCTAAAAAGAATATATTTACAACATAATATTTTTCCAATGATCTACCGCTTTAGAATTATCCTTGACACCCATGACGACGTAATCCGAGATATCGAAATTGAAGAAACTTCAAGCCTCGAGGACTTTCATAATGCACTCACTCAAGCCTTTGGTTTTGAAGGCCAGGAAATGGCTTCATTCTACACAAGTAATGACGAATGGGAACAACACGATGAAATTGCTCTCTTCGATATGAGCGTTGAAGAAAAACCTGTGCAAGTAATGAGTGAAACGCTTATAAATGAAGTCGTATCAAAACAAAAAACGAAACTTATTTACATCTATGATTTTTTGAACATGTGGACATTCCTTGTAGAATTGGCAGATATTGCTGACTTTGAAAGTGGGATGATTTACCCAAATTTAATGTTCGCGCAAGGCGAAATACCAGATGAGGCGCCAGACAAAGATTTTATTGTAGAAGTTGTGAACGGTGATGAAGAAGGCGAGGATTCTATGTACGATGAAGAATACGACATCGACTCAGAAGACTTAGACGATATGGATTTTGATGAAAATTGGAATTAGGTGTTAGATAAAAAAAACAGCATCTCGTAAACAATTAATAACTTCAATTTAAGATGGTAATAAATAAGTCTTTCTTCTAATAGCGACTTGTGCTGAGCCTAGCCGAAGTAAGCAATATTTCAGCATTAGGGGAGAATAATTAATAAACAATAGACAATAATAATTAACCCCATAACTCCAAATGATTAACCTATATTCCGCTCACATTGCTTCTTTATCAATACACCGCGTTGGAAACAAAAGTAAAAGTGAACCGATTTTGCTTTCCAAAGAAATCTATAAAACGGATGACGAAATCACGCCCCTACTCAAAGAGTTTTTCCTCAAACCCTTTAGAGACAAAGAGGAGAATTATTTTCAGTTTGGTAACGATGTGGATGTTTCATTTAATGAGTTATTCAATATAGCTTCAGAAATATTTGAGAACCCAGAAAGCATTCACGAAAACAGTAAAAAAATTACACAGCATTTATATGATCAATCTACGCATCCACACATAAAGAGTGGGGAAGTCTATGTTGCCTTTTTTGAAGGTCTTCAGATTGACAATGAAAAAGTCAACGGCATTGGAATCTTTAAATCAGAAATCAAACAAGATTTCCTTCAGTTTTCAGAAAAAGTGAATCAGTTAGAAGCATTCTTACAACAAGGGGTTAGCCTGAATAAACTAGACAAGGGGTGTTTGATTTTTGAGATTAAAAAGGAAGAGGGATATAAAATACTATCTGTAGACAGCAATCGCTACGACGCTCGTTATTGGCTTGAAAGTTTTCTCGGTGTGAATGCCTTTGAGGATGACAACTTTAAAACTAAAAAATATTTAAAGTTCTGCCAGGACTTTGCCAAAGACGTTGTTCTTCCTGCCGAAGATAGAAAAGAAGAAGTTCTTTTTATGAACCGTGCTGTGAACCATTTTGCAAAAAATGACAACTTCCTAGAATCGGCCTTTATCAATGAAGTTATTGATAATCCAGACCTTATTCCAGAGTTTAACAATTATAAAATAGAAAAGGCACCAAAGTATAGTATCGAAGACCTTACCACCTTCCCTATAGCTAACACAGCAGTATCA
>TARA_B110000211_G_scaffold166095_1_pt1 | contig 44016 bp, 53 predicted proteins | sample TARA_B110000211 | Tara Oceans TARA_B110000211 (sample SAMEA4397516) | marine metagenome | biome: Polar Biome; feature: [DCM] deep chlorophyll maximum layer (ENVO:01000326); material: water (ENVO:00002006), including particulate matter (ENVO:01000060) such as... | depth 30 m
TACTCTATTGTCATCTCTAGGTACTGCAACACAAATACCTGATTGACATTCATAATTACAATTCGGTCCACAAGTTGGACACGCTAATAGACTACTGCAAGTTATACTCATTTTATTTATTTTTTAATTTCATAATTTTATCTACTTGCTCTCAAGTTTGGTGAATTATATTGAGTGCAAAATTTATTTCTTTCAAAATTCGTTATAAACTGATTTAAAACTTCAAATCTTTCTTTATTTTGAGTCGTAGGAGTATCTTTAAATGTTGTTAAAAAACTCTGATAAGCCTCAATTCTTGGATAACCAAGAGCCAAATAAATTAATAGTCCGTTCAAATCTGCTTCAGTTTCATCTTCCATATTTTCATTTAAGTAAAAATGAGAAAATTCGTGTAATAAAATTGCCATTCTCATTGGTACAGTAAATCTTTTAAAGTGTACTTTACTCACTTGTATAATTCCTTTGGACTGACTAATTCTTGCAGGTGTTTGAATTACCATTCCTCTTTTACTTCTAATATCATCAAAGTAATCAATCCTAAAATTACCCTCATCAGATATATATGTGCTTCCATTTGGGAATTTACCTGCACTTAATATTCCTGCGTTGTCAGAGAATTGCTGCGCAAAATTTGCAAAATCTCTAATCTTTGGATTACTCCAATCAACACAATCCATTTTTCTTTCTAAAGGTCTTGCATCTACTTTAAGAACTTTAAAAGTAGGGTCATCACCTTTCTTTAAATTTCCATTTTCTGTATTATAAACCGATATTAATGCTTCATAGGGTGAAATTGGCATCCTAACAAAAAATCTTTGAGTACCATTTATAGTTGAATGTCTATTAGTATAATCCGTATTTGGTTTATTTATGTCTTTAACAACAACTTGTATTTTTTGAGGACTATTTGTAATTACCTCAATCATTATAGTTAATGCTTTTTGTTTTGTTTTAAATAATATATTCATCTTTTAACTAACCAAATTATTAAAGTTACTGCAATTAATACTCCTCCTCCTATTAATATATTTTTTACAGGAATACCCTGTATTAAAATTTCTTCTTGTTCTTTTTCGTAAGGTTGCATCGCCATTATTCATCTTTTTTAAGATTTATAATTTTCTCTTTTGATAAATAACCCCCTGCTAAACCTCCTGCTAATACTCCCATCCAAACACTTTTTTTTCTCCATAAAGAAAGAATTGCTCCCAAAACACTTCCTAAAACTGCTCCTTTCAACATTTCTTTTGAACTATCTTTAACTAATGATGCTTTACTATCATTTACTATATTATTGACACTCTCTTGTGTTTCTTGTGGAATACTCATCTTAGTACCCACATTTTTACTTGCATCAATTGATATTTCTTGTGCTTCATCAAATAAATCTACCTCTCTATCAAACATATTTATAAGAACTAACTTGCTACTGTTGTTACAGGTGCTACCGATACAGGTGTAGCAGAAGATTTTCTACTACTAAAAATAGCGAAACCTATAATTGCTAATGCACCTACACCTAAAAGAATATAAGTTACCATACTACCTCCTCCTATTCCTGATTCAGTAACTCCTCCCACAGGTTGGTTTGCTCCATATTCCAATTGAGCCAACATTGTCTTATTATTCAGTTTAGCAATTTCTAGTTGTGTTCTATTTGAATCTGCCTGACTTTTAGCTTGTTTATTTCCTGTAAAAATACCTGCAATAGTTCCTGCTAATTGTACTCCTGCATTAATATATGAACTTGTTGCTCCACTTGAAGATGAATTACCACTTGCCCTCATAAAAGCATCTCTACTAATATCAGTATCTAAACTGCTTAAATTTTCTGATGAATTCACGGAAGAAAAAGGTAATTGATTCGCAACAACTAACTCCATCAATTTAGTTCTAACACATAAATTAGTTAAGTTATATGCAATTGCTCCAATTAACTCTTTATTTCCTGCTCTTTCTGAAACACTTACTCCACATCCAATAAGTGCTTTTCTAACTAAAGCCGTTCTATTTACAACTACTTTAGTAAATTCTGATAATAATAGTTCTCTTGTCATTTTTATATCTTTTGTATTTTGTATTGCTTTAAAGTTTTCAGTAAAATTATGATGTTCATATCTCATATTATTTCTTAGCTATCATATATCCTACTGCAAATCCTACTGCTAATAATATAACAGGTGAATTCCCAAATTGTGTATTTCTTATCTTACTATCTAATTCTTTTTTACTTATATTTATCTTATCTCTTAAAATTTGCTCTTTTACTTCTCTAATTTCTTTTACTACTTGATTTGATTGTTGCTCAGTTAAAGTTTTTAGATTAGACACGAAACTTGTATCAGGAACTTCAATAGGCTCTTCAAATCCCGGTGTTCTGCCTGTTGCATAGGCAAAATCTCTATCGGCTAAATTAGAAGTTGTAAATAATGACAATAATTCTTTGTCAGGATGTATCTCACTTATGTCTTGTAATGCTAGTTTTTTATACTTTCTGACAATTACTTTTAATCTATGTATTATTTCATCTATACTACGAGATGAGCTAAAACCATAATTTTTCAGAAGCTCATTTGCCCCTGAAGAATTATTACTTGCTATATATTCATATAAACTCATTCTTTTTATTTTTTAATCCTTCTGTAAAAAAAATGGGGCTCAAAACAAATGCCTCTGCATATGCCTTTGCCCCATTTAAGATTTAATCTCCTAAAGTTAATATTTTACTATTAACCCTGTAATGCACGAGCAACTCCTTGACCAAGAACAATCTTGTCTTGTCTTACTACATTTGGATTACCATAACCACGAGCAATAGAATTGCCTGTTAGAGCACGACCTTGAGAAACAGTTTCAGATGGGTACAAGTAAACTTTTAAAGTTGTCGTTGTAGCAATCTTATTAACTGTTAATGTTGTGAAACCATCCCATTTATAGGTATGTTTCAAAACAGTAATGTCTGTTTGGTTTTGGTAAGGGTCAATTGTAGGAACAAGAGTTTTTTGTTGTTGATTACCATTAGAGTCAACTACTTTTACTGTGATAGTTTCAAGAACTGCCGCAGACCCTCCATCACTTTGTAGGTAAGTTAATCCAACCACGAATGGTTTAGATGAACTTTGCCATAAAAATTCAAGATAAGTTACGCCTGAAATACCCATAGTATAAGCAATACCTTCCGTGTTAGCTTTTTCGCCAACAGTTGTTGTGATATTGTTATACGCACCTCCTATCTCAACATCAGATAAATCTGCTGCTGAAGAGTTGTAAAGTGAAATGATATATGGTTGTGATGAACTAGCATCAGCAGACCCCATAGCATTTAAGTATTCTTCTTCTGAACCACCAAAGTCAAAAGCATCATCCCAATCAGAATATTCGCCACCGTTAGCTGACATATACTCGTTTGAAATGTTTTCTTCTGCATCAGAGAAATAATGATTTAAATTTGCCATTTTTTCAATAATTTTTTGGTTTATATTTCACAAAATGTGAAATAATCAAAACATAAACTCCCCTTATCGGGTTACTCTTTTTTACAAAACTCAATAATTAAATTTGTCATCGGTTCTCAACTCAACTCGGAGCAATATGCTCAACAAGGAGGATAGCCTAAAACGAAATGCCCGTAGGACTTATAATCAATAACTATATTTGTTTACTCACCTTTGTTTAAGAAATTCTTTTCCGTATAATTTGCTGCAATGATACCTATCATTACACCAAACGCTACTCCTAGAACTCCCATCCACATTGATTTTTTTCCTTTTCCTTCAATCATCTTACTAAAGATTTTAAATTAAACTTGGCACAAGCCATTTATTAATACAAGCACAAATTTATAAACTATATAAGATTATAATATACTTATATATAAAGGATAGTGTAACAGGTTTTGTTTAAGTTATCTCCAAAAACAAACTATTCCTGTGTGATATTTATAAAAAAGGGTTGAAATTAGGTTGATTTTATAGCGATTTTTTAATCTCATTTATGATTACTCCATTCATAACAGAGAATATACCAACAATTAGTGCTAGTTTTCCTAGTTCTTTTGAGTCAGGAAGGTTAAAGGGACTAGGAGATTTACCTTCTTCTACTTCTTTGTAATTCTGACCCATATGAAAATGTATGATTGCTTCTGTCATAAACAATACAAATGTAGTTCCTCCAACTATTACCCCTAAATTATTTTTCATAGGGCAAAGATAGATAAAAATTTAATATTTTTTTTTAATTCAATACAATTTCGTTAGGCATACCTGTTAAAACATTTTTTATATTAGGATTTATAGCGATATGAAACTTTTTTTGTAAAGCCATTGCGATTGAATGTGGTGCAGATGGATTGCAATAAAAATCTTCACATTTCTTTATCATCCAAGCCATATCATATAGGTCTTTTACTTTATCTCCATAAAATATAATATCATCTTTAACATTATATTCTTTTATAAAAGCATCATATTCTGATTTTAAGCCTGTATAGTAATTTTTATATTTCTGATTTTTAATACACTTTTCCCAATCATAATCTACTCCATCTCTATATCTTTGAGTAATGTGAAAAACATTAAATTTTTCTTCAGGAATTTTAACATTAATATTTAATTCAGGAGTATTGAATTTATAATCTTCTTTTAATAATATATAAGGAAAAGGTGTATTAGTAGGGTTTTCTTTCCATACTCTAAAATAAGAAAAAACCAATTGTTCTTCAAATAGTTTCGGTGAATTTCTAAAATAATCTAAATCATAATCTAATTCTACTGAGTTATCATACTTAACTTCTATATCTGTATCTATTTCATTTGCAGAACCTTCACGATAAGTTTTTATTCCAAATTCATCTTTATACAAAATAGCATTATTAATGTAGGGTTGTGATTTTAATAATCTATATAAGGATTTATATTGTTTATCTATTGCAGAATATTGATGTTTATTTTTTAAATAAATATCTCCCCCTCCTTTTTTTATTATTAATGGCAAAGAAAAAATTACATCTCCCAAACTTCCACTATGTAAAAAACTTTGAACTCTTTTAGTTTCAAAATGTTCTGTACCTAATTCATTGGCAATTTTACTTATGCTTTTAATGTTCATCCATTCTTCTTTGTTTTTCACAAAATTTCTCCAATTTAATTTAATTTTACCTTTAATTGCAGGTTCTTTTAAATTATCAAATTGTATAAATCCTAAACCACAATCAGTATCTATAACTGACATCTTTACATCTTTTCTTTCATTTCTTAACCTTACAAATGCTTTCCATACATCACCATTCCAATAGTTAGATTTCCTCGGAACTATTTGATGTTCTTCTTTTAAGGGTAAACAATCGTGCATTACTATAGAGCCATTTTTATTTAAGCATTTTAATGAATTTTTTACATCTCTGTAAACTTGTTCGTTTTCGTGCAAACCATCAATAAAAATAATATCATACTTGACATTGTGTTTTTTAAAATATTCATCTGATGTCATACGATATTTTACAGGAACTTTTGAACTATCCCAATCTTCTCGCATCTCATTTTCCCATTCATCTTGCATTGGGTCTACTCCTCTTTTATCTTTAATTTTTATTTTATTAAAACACCTATTATCTCTAACTCCTATTTCAAGGTAATTTTTATACTTATATTTATTAATTAATGCATTTATTAAATCGTATCTTTTCATATTATTTTTTTTTTAGTTCTTTTTCATAATATTTATTTAAGAAAATAATTATTTCATCTAAAGTTAGCAATCCAATTCTAAAATCATCTAATTTTTGCTTTAATTCACTTCCAAAATTATTTATTTCTTTCATCTAATTTTTTTATATTTTCCATCAATTTATTGTTTTTACCATCAGAATTATTATACGCACCTAAAAAGAAACTAATTACTGTTGATAGTATGCATATCATTATTATACCTACAAAAACCATTCCAAATATTACCATTTTTTTATTATTTATATATGTAAAGCATCTATTTTATTGTAAAAAATATTGTTGTCTAATCCTACCCCTTACTTCTTGTATAGCATCAGACCTATCTATAGTTGCCCCATCAGTTAAACTTTTTTTATTAATGGCAGGTTTAACTACTGAATTAAAGTTTTTAGATAAATACTCATCTATTGCATTATTAATAATAGATTCAGTTAATTTTCCTTTAATTTTTTCTTCATCTAAATCTACATACATAAAATATCTTGGATTATCATTAAAGTATTGAGTGTTAACTATATTTTCTGCTATACTAAATAATTCATACTTATCAGGAAATTTATTGCGATGCCTTTCTATACTGTCTGAATTTTTATGAAATCTTAGCCAATTAGCATTTTGCCAAACTTTGGTTGTTATCCTACCAATACTTTGAAAATGAATAATAATATCTAAATCCGTATGTCTATTAGAGCAAATTGCCCCAACTATATCTGTTGGTAAATGGTCGCCTACATATTTATTTATATCTTCAATTAATAACATACCACCCCTAAAAAAATGTAAAATATCCCAAAGTTGACTAGCTATTTCTTTAAGTGTTAGTCGTATGCCTGTTTCTTCATTAAAAGGTCTAACTCTTCTTATTTCGGCAGTTGGCATAACAGAAAATTTAACTAAATCTTTCATTGAAATAGCCTTATAATCAACGAACTCATCATTAACATCTAATATCAAAACTCTACGAGGCTCTACACCTTTTTCAGGATTACCATATACATATGACTCAATAAGAATCTTGGTTTGATAGGTTTTACCAATTCCTTTCTTACCTACTGCCATACCTAATTTTGGTTCTCTCATTTTATTTTATTTGTTAAATACTGATTTCTTTTTAATTTTGCCCTCTTTATATGTTATTGCCATAAAATCTTCTTTATAATAGATATAACTATCAACAAATACATTTTTTTGTGCAGTTATCTCTATTTCTGTATTGTGAATGTCAACTCTTGTTTTATTTATACCTACAATAGTTTTTAGTTTATCAGAAGATGGGTATTTTTCATATTCTTTTAATGATTCACAATATTCTTCTAATAATTTAACATATTTTTTTCTTGTTTCTAATTGTTCTTCAAGCCTTTTCTTTGTTTTTTCTAAAGAGTTTTTTTGTATTAGTTTTTTGTCCACATATTTTTGAAAATCTTTTGGAATTTGAAAGTACGCTTCTTTTTTTTCTTTAGATACTTTTGAAATATTTTTTTTAAAATCTGTCATTTTATTTTTCTGTGTTATTAGATAATACATAAAAGTGGTTTATTTGAGGGGCTATATAATATATTTTATCTGTTACTTTTATTTTTTCTGTTTTCTCGGTTAATTGCAAAAAGAACCTCCAATCTTCTTCGTGTCCTTTATTATCAAATAAAAATTTGTGTTCATTATAAAAAGATGTTTTGATAGCAAAATTAATACCCATATTTCCTGCTTGTAAAATATTATTGCCTCTATTTGGTATTATATTTTCATCTTGTTTCATTCTTAATACTACTAAATCAAAATCTTTATCTAACTCTTTACTATGACCTGTAATTAAATAATCATCATCATCAACAAAAACTATCCAATCACTATCAATTACCTTTTTTAATCCTTCATTTCTATTATATCCTGCACTATCTTTATTTCCAAAAATTAATAAATTATGATTTACATTTTCTTTTTGAATAGAGGCAATAGTTCTACTTAAAGTAGGTCTATACAATGTTGGTATTATATAATCTATTTTCATTATTTATAATCTTTTCCAAAAACTCCCCAATTAGAATTTTTGTGTCTACATATTATTCCTGTATGTGCATAAATTGGGACATTTTTAGCATATAAATCATTTATCCAAACTACATCAGGAAACCAACTCGCTCCTTCTATATGTCTAAAAGGAAATTTTGAAAATATAGGTCTTGCAATAAGAACACAACCTAAACCTACTGAAAGAGTTTTTTGAACTTTACCATTAATCATAAAATTGTTGTACCCACCATATATACAATGTCTGTATTCATCTATATCTGAAGATATTCTATTGAGCATAGGAACTCTTGATTCATTATCACTTAATTGATATAAGGCACCTATAATAGGCTTTTTCTCAAACATTAATTGTTCTATAATATCATTTGGAGGAAAAACATCAGTTTCAAGATGAAGAATATAATCGTAATTATTTCTCATAGCATATTGTCTACATAACTCGTGGCTTATCGCTACTCTTGACAATACTGAGTCTTTATTACTATCATCAGTAATATTTATACACTTAAATCCTTTTGATTTAATTTCTTTACTAAAATCTTTTGTTAAAGAATTATCTGCAAGAAATACATCATAATCAGGATAAGAAAAATTATTAACATTCTCAGCCCACTCATCAAAACAATATTTTTTTACATCTGATTGTGGAGCACATACTAAAACTCTTTTCCTTCTATAGCCCATTAAACTATTCTTTTTTCTTAAACCTTCCTCTTGGTCCTCTATCTACATTTTTGTTGTAATGAGGATGTAAGTTCTTTTGTGCCCTTTGAATTTTAACTATTCTGCTATCTTTTGCTCCATCACTAAAAACTTTAAATTTTCCCTTGATTGAACAATAATAATAAATAGAAATTCCAAAAAGAACAATAGATACTAAAAAAATAAATGTTTTCATATTTTCATTTTTGGTTAATACTAATTTTAATTATCTTATATATCATATTATTTTTCTTCCGTTTCCATAGCATCAGACATATCAAATCCTTTATTCAAATCTACTTCATCCACTTCAATTATTGTTGTTTTGCTTTCTTCTTCGGTTGGCTCTAACTTAATTTTCTTTTTTGGTCTACCTCTTCTTTTCTTTGCAGGTGTTACCAATATTTCATCATCCATATCATCGTGCATTGTTAATGGCTCTTGAGATATAATTTCCTCTTCTACTATTGGTTCGGGTGTAGGAGGAGTTGGTGTAGGTTCGGTAGCAGTTGGCTCTGTTGGTTTTTCAGCAGGTGGAGGAGTAGCATTTGGAGGAGGTGAACTTGCGTTATATTGTGGCTGAACGCTTTGTCCATACATTTCAGACATAGTTTTTAATGCTTGAGTAAGAGATTTCTTAAATGCATATAATTGGACTCCTTTTGTTAAAATATCTTTTCCAAAAGATACTGCTAAAAATTGTTCATCAGTTAAACCATATCCTCTTGATGAAAAAACTCTTATCATAACAGGTCTAACACTTTCTATAAATTCATCTTCTACAACAAGAACTTCGGTAACTTGCCTGTTAAACTCTCCTATGAATTCGTGTACTGATATAGTTTGAGTTTGAGAAATAGGTATTCTCATATCAGGATTTATCTCTCCTTTAATAGCTTTTTTAACTATTTCCTCTTCCCCTAATGTAAAATATTTTTGTCCAAAAGTATGGGCAGATTTGTAACCCTGTAAAAATGTATCTACCATTAGAGTAGCACTATCATCAGCATCTTTCTTACTATAATCCTGTAAATCTTCATTTACAAATGGGTCATCACTACCAAATCCTGATTTAGGTTTTGATGGTTTTGATGGTTTTGATTTTGGCTTTTCATCTTCGTAATCATCCTCTTGCAATTCATCTAAGTTAGGCTGATGATAAAGAGGCTCGGGAATACTTTCTATTGTATTAGGGTCAAATGATACTTTTGGCTTTGTATAATCTCTCTGTATAACAGGCTCATCAAAAGGGTTAAAGTTTTCAGGTGTACTTAATTGTGAATAATCCAATGTAGTTTTTTCAGCCATATTATTTATTATTTTCAACGAAAATTACTATCTCGTTGTTTATTTTAGTTAATTTATTTTGTTGTTTTTTTTCTTCAGGAAATTTAGGGTTTAAATTTTCCATATATCTCATATCCCTACTAACAGTAGCTTTATTTAATTTGAGATTTTGAGATATTTGAGATTGCGACCAATTAATATGGTGTCTAATTAATAAGACTAACATTGCCCTTGCTTTTGTTCTTACTCCAAACTTTCTGCTTTTTCCTAGAAATAATTCGCTCTCTGATATATTAAAATTTTTGCAAGTTTCTTTAATAATAAATGCTAAAATATTATCTTTAGTTTCATACCCTTCACTTAATCCATTATCAATAATTTTTTTTGCTTTTTCTATTCCTTTCTCATCAACAAGTTTCATTAATTTTTTAATAAGTTCAAAAGAATTGGTATGTTTCACGAATGAATAATGTTATTTTAATAAATAATTACTAATTACAACAAAAATAAAAAAATAAATTGCAATTACAACTTATTTACTTGTAAAATTATTTGAGGCTCACCTTCTTGAAAAAAATAGTGGATTTGTTGTATATGCTTAACACTATCATCTTCTATTTTATTCATTCTTTTAAGTAAATCACATAATACTTTCTGCCAAAAGAACGCTTTATTATCTAAATCAAAATGACTATTTTTATCCGATTGATAGCCTATTGATATACTTAAATTTTTTCCGAGTTCAGGGCAATCTTCTAAATGAGGTCTTAGAAATTGTTTAGCTTTATCAACTACTTGTTTTCTCACTTGATAATGAACACTACTATAAAATAAATTTGCAGTTAAGTAATAAGTAGATTTTTTATTCTTACCCAATATTACTTTTTCAATAGGGAATGGTATTATTTTTCTATAAATCATATAAAAAAAAAGTCAGGCATCCAAGCCTGACCGAATTCTAAGGAATAAACACTTTGTAAAAACGAGTAGTTTAAGCCACAAATATATAAAAAAAAATTAGAAACAAACATTATTTTTTAATTTTATCATTATTTAATTATTTCCAAAATTGTATAGTTATAATACAAAATGCTAATAATATACTAATACTTGTTTTTAGATTTATTCCTTCATCCATTAGATAGTAGTTTAATATTGTATTTATAATTAGTCCTAAAGAAAAACCTACAAACTGAATAGACCACAAAGAACCATTTAATGATAAGAAACCATACTTAGTGGCACTAATCATTATATAAGATATTGTTACCCCAAATGTAAGTGATATTACTAAAGGGTTTTTTTCAAAAGATGCCCATAGAAATTGACCATTAGTTTGAGTCCATATTAAAATACCTCCTAATGTATATAGTAATGTAAATATTAAAAATTTACTCATATAATATACTTTCTATGATTTAATTTCCACTAATTACAAAAACTTTAATCCTCTTTCATTTACTTCTTTTATAGCTTCAAAATGAGCCAATGAAATCCTGTAACTTCCTTCATCACTCATTAAAACTTCTGCCTCCTTAATATTAGTCATAAATCCATTTTCAGTTAAAACAGAAGGCATTTTAGTATATTTAAGAACATAAAAATTAGAACTCTTAACTCCTCTATCTCTCCAATCCATTTCTCCAACTATATTATTTTGAAATATTCCTGCTAATCTAAAACCTTTATTAGATTTAGGAAAATGATAAGTAGATATGCCATTTGCATTATTCCAACCTTTACCATAAGCATTATGATGTATAGATAAATAAATGCAGTTAGGTGTTTCCTGAGATATGTTATTTGCCTTTTTAACTCTATCTGATAATGAAATATCTTTCCACTCTTCTGAAATTACACTATAACTAATATTATTTTCATCCAATAACTTCTTTAATCCTTTTAGAACTTGCCTATTTCTAACACCTTCATAAAGATATTCTCCATTATACTTGCTTGAAGAAGGAAATTGAGGACTTCTTTTACCTCTCGTTAAATATTCCCCTGTTTCAGGATGTAAACCTCCGTGTCCTGCATCCAATAACCAATGAAAATTATTATTCATTCTTTTATTTTTGAGGTCCGAAAGGCATATTAGTAGGTGCTTCAGGTAAACCTCCAAACACTTCATTTTCATTTACTGTTTTTGGTGGAACTTGTGATTCTCTTTGACTTCTATTCATACCCCCTTGCTGATTGGGATGATTCATATAATTTTTGATAGGACTTTGACTAATTCCTTCAGATATATTATTTGCATTAAAATATTTTTTCTTAAAATTCTCATCATTTATTATACCTTGGGCTAATTGTAATCCGAAAATTTCATCCGAAGGAAAATGAACTCCTAAAATACATCTTGATTTAGCACATTTATCAGAGAATTTAGTCAATACATCTTGTTGGTCAGGATAACGAAAACTCAAAACATCAGCAAAAACTTTACTTTGAACCGTATGTCCTGAAGGATAAGATGGAGATTGACCTGAAACTGTAGGCATTGGATTTAAAGGATATGAAAGTATATTAGCTAATTGATATGGTCTTATTCTATTGTAATAATACTTTAACTTCATTATAATAGGATTTATATCTTTATATAATCCCTTAACAAAACCTTCAGCATTAGAAACTCCACAATTTTGTGCCATTTCTACTAACATAGATGATAAATCATCATCAAATTTTATACTTAATTCTACAACTTTATCGTGTTGTAGCTTTTTCATTTCTTCTCTTATTTTTTCTAATTCTTTTTTTGCATATTCTCCATCGTTATTTGGATAAGGCTTTTGCATATAATGATTAGCTATATAATCATAATCACCTTCTTCTCTAATTAGAATATCTTGAGCAGCATTTGGATTCCCATAAGTTAATTCATTAACAGGAATTAAACCATATTTTGTTTTAGGTGATTTAGAATTTATAGACATATATGAGTTTTTAGTATTATTTCTTTTTCTATTTCTAGCCATTTAAATAATTAAAAAAAGTAATCAAACAAACCTCCCTTTTTAGATTCTTCTGCTTGTGCTTGTGCTTTGGCTTGTGAATTAGCTATAGCAGTTGACTCTTCAATTGCCCTTTGCTCTTCCCATAATCTTTCTTCTTTTTTTAATCTTTCATTTTCTGCCAACCTTTTAGCATCCTCTTCTTCTTGTTGTTTTTTTAACACTTTAGATTCTTCTTCTATTTTCTTCTTTTTTTCTTCATCTAATTTTGCCTGTTGAAAAGTTGTGTTCATATCTTCATAAATTTGAACACATACAGATTTAGAGAACCTATTAAGTTTATTTATGTCAATTTCGGACATTACATACTCTTCTCCTTTTTTATCTGCTCTTGATTCTTTTAAAGAAATTCCTCTTAACATATGATTGAAATCTGTTAAGTAATTTTGAGCCTCAGGACTGAGGTTGGTTTTTTGAAGATTATTCTGCTCCATTAAAACTTGGTGTGGGTACATAGTGTAAAGTTTTTAGTTATTAATTATTTTTTTGAACCGATTAATTTTGCTAATCGGCTCTTAATTTTGTGAACCGGGTCTTAATATTCCCGAATCTATATCTGCTCTCAATTCTTGTAATTTTCTTATCAAATCTTTAAGTAAATTATTTGCATCTTTCTTATATTGTATCATTTCAACACAATTCTTAACAATAGACTCTATATTAAATGCAATAGCTTTTTGTTCAGTTTTATTTATCTTTTGACCTGAATCAGATTTGTTTTCAATGGTTTCTGCTTCATTTTTTAGTGATGCACTTGGCTTTAAACTGCCATCTGATACTGCTTTTCCTGATTTAATGTTTTTTTTTGTTGTGCTTTGAGATTTTAAATAACTTCCTCTCATTTTTTCAAGCATTTTCATACACTCTGCCTGAGTCATTGAACCTGAAATTGTTTTTTCAGCTTTTGGTTTAGCCTTTGGTTTTGGTTTTAAAGATTCTTCCAAAGCAATAATTTCATCATTAATCTTTGTAATATTTACTTCAAATTTTTTAACCATACCATCTTTTCCTTTAGCCAAGAAATTATCTCTCATTCTTTCTTGTGTCTTGAGATTTTTTTGTAATTCTTCTATTTTTGTTTTAGACATTTTGCTATTGTTTTATTTTACAAATATATTATTTTTTAAAATAATTTAACACATTTGTGAGATTAATTTATCATTTCAACTATATTACACCGATTTTACTAATATATTATTGATTATTTTTTGTATAGAATCATACCTAATTAAATTCATATTTTTTTCATCTTGGCTCATACTATTGTCTAATATTTTTTTGCTTATTTTTAACTGATTATATAACCAATCTAATTTAAAGTTATTAGTTTTTGTTTTGCCCCCTTTTGAATAATATGGGTTAGTCCTCTCTTGCCTTAACCAATCCTCTCCATCTGTTTTATCATCTTTATAACCCGTTGGTGGCTCTACAACTTCTGCCTCTACATTCATTAAGTTGGTATATCCTCTTTCATTAACCCATTTTTTTGCAAGTTCTTTTGCCTCTTGCTCATTTAAAGCATAACCCCCAATACTTTGCTCGGCTTCATCCTCAAATGTAAAACTAATCTCATAGTATTGTTTAGTGTCGTGTTTATCTACCTCCCCTCCTTTCTTAAAAGAAAATTCATCTTTCATCTTAATCACTTCTTTTGCTGATATTTTAAAAACTACATTTTCTTTTAATTCAGCATAACCATCAAGCTCAGTATATCCACCTCTTTTCTTTTTACTTGTATCATATTTAACAATCGCATATTTACTTTTTGGATATTCTTTAGAACTATATATTCCATCTTCACTTTTAAGATAATCAAATAGGTTGTTCATAGCTTGAGTAAATTTTAGAGAAACATTTGGCACTCCTCTATTTGTTGTATAAGAACCTAATTCTAACCATCCTATATAATTATTTTCTATTCTATAATAAATCTCCCTTTCAATCTCCCCACCTTTAGCCATCATTTTTTTTATTGCTGACACCTTTTCTGTCATTCCACCCTTTTCCATTTTAAGTTCTTTGGCATCTACTTTGGCTGCTTTACCTCCCATTACTGCACTATATACTCTTGCTTGAGCCCATTGCTCTTTAGACTTAACATTAGGTCTAACACTTGAGGGATTTGTTTTATATGCCCCTATACCTTTATTATATATCTTTTGTATTCCTTTTTTTGAAACTCCTGTATCTTCTGAAATTTCTGATAATGAATTTGACTCTTCTAAATCATTTCCATACTTTTTGTTATATTTCTGTTTCCAAGTTTTTGCTTCTTTGGTCTTGCCACCTTTTGCATAATCTTCAGGGTTTATCTCTATCAACCTTTCTACATATTTTTTTGCTTCTGAAAGAGTTTCAAACTCTCCCTTTAAATCCTCTACTTGTCCATACTCATTCTTTCCATAAACCAACCAATATCCTCTCCTTTCAAAGTTATCTCCCCAATCTCTTTCATAAAACTTACCTTCTCTATGAATTAACCAATTTCCATTTTCAGAAATATATCCTCCCACATTTTCATAGGCACTTTCACTTTCCATAGTAGAACTCCACCCATCATCTCCTATGTTTTTTTTCCATACTATCCCACCTTTAGCATATTTAAAACCTTTATCAAAATCTGCTTCCTCTAACTCTTCCTCTAATACTTCAGGATTCTTACAATGAAACTTTATATGGTTAGCATAGTCATCTAATGTAACTATTCCATTATTATTTAAATCAAAATGCTCGTGCAATTCATCTTTAGTTATGTTGTTGGGATTTTTAGGAAATTTTTTATACATTATTTTATTTCTTTTTCAATTTATCTAATTCTTTTTTCATTTCTTTTTTAATATAATCATCTTTTTCTTCAGAAATCATTTGCTCTATCATTTTAATGTCCTCATCTTTTTCTGAACTAACCTCACCTCCTTTTTTAAACTCTTCTTTTTTCATTTCTATTTTGTCTTTAATTACAATAGGAGCATCTTCAAATTTTATTTTTTTGCCAAAATGACTAATGTCTGAAGGAAATTCATTTCTATTTCCTACAAACATATCCATACTCGTATTAGGCATATTTTGAGTATTCATATCATATACATCCCTATCAATAATAACAGTATAATTACCATCATCATCATATTGATATATTTCAATATAACTCATATCTAATTTACCTCCGTGCTCAAGCAGTTCTGCCCCACTATTATCAGTAGTTATTATTACATTACCAACTTCTTTTCCTGATGTTTCTCTAATTTTACTTTTAAGTTCTTCTAATTCTTCTTTACTCAATTCAAATTTATTAACATTTCTATCAGAAACATCTAATACAAAACTCCAACTTGTATTTCCTGATTTACTTAAAATACCCCTTCCTGTTGATGCATCTATTTCTCCCCACTTCTTATCACTCTGTATTCTAATAATATTAGTTTTTCCTGTTATAGGATATACGATAAAGTCTTGTGGCTTTCTCATACCTTTTACCTTTAAATCAAAAGATAATGTTCCCATATAGTTTTTATGATAGTTTGTTATAGGTGATGCAGTTTCTCCACCCTCTGCGTAGGTAGAGCCACTATCTGTGTTATGGATTTTTGTAATAACCTTTGCATCAATATTTTTAGATATAAAATTTTGAACTGCTACTTCGTTTTTTTTCATATAAATTCTACCTTTCATAGTATTATTAGATGTGTGTTTGATTTCTCCAACAACAATATAAATATCTATATCCCGATTGTACTTTTTAAAATTATCTGATAATAACGAACCACCACCTATTGCAGTATAGCCTTGATTAGAATACATTTCAAGTATTTCATCTTTGGATTGAGTTGTTTTTCTCGTATCAATAAACACTCCATTAGGCAAGTTTATCTCTCCACCCTCTGCGTAGGTATAACCGCCTTTGGAATATTCATTTTTATTTTCAGATTTACTAACTGAAAAGAAATACCCCCAATCATTTCCATTATCACTTGGCTTTGAAATAAGTATAGGTTCACTATCATACCACCCTGTAAATTTATTATTAGGATATTCTATTATATTCTCTAATTCCTTTTTAACTTTTTCCCAATTAACACCATCGACAAACGACCCTCTTTTTTCAATCATTTCATTCATAGTGTCATAGGTTTCGGTAAATCCGCTACTTGTAACACTTGGGGTTGAATGTTTATGAAATTTATATCTATATGTCGCTTTTTGTATTGGTCTTATGTTTAAGTGTACCCATTCATCAACTTCTTCAACTTCTACTACAACATTATTAAATTTTGATTCCACGATTCTCTTTAAACGGATTGCTTCATCTATATCTTTGTCAGAGGCTAATTCCTCTCCCACATTTCCGTTTTCTCTTGTACTATACATAATGAGGTCTTTTTCATCTTCATCATATAAAGTCATATAAGTATCGCTACTCTCAATTAGTTTTACTATGTCAGAATGATTTTTTATCTCTCCACCCTCTGCGTAGGTAGAACCGCCTTTTGCATAACCATCATCAGAAACAACATCTATATTTCCTGACCTTGTTCCAAATACAATCGTGTCCGTTGGTCCTGTTCTAATTTTAAGAGGTAAAGGAATAGGGTCATCAGAATAACCAAGTTTTTCAATTTTACCTTTGTATCTCTTTCCATTATTTATTCTAACTATAACATTGTCGCCAACCTTAAAACCCCCACCTGTTTTGCCACCTTTTGCATATCTATCTCTGATTTTTTGTCTTTTAGGTGAGTTCAAATCTCTTTGTGGGAGATAAGTTGGGTGAATATCTATCCACGATTGCAAATAACCTTTTGCTCCGTTATAATCTGCTTTTGATATTTTTTTATCTTTTAATAATTTATTAAGTTCTTCAAATGTAAAACTGTCTGCTAATTCTCTAGTTTCTATGCCTGAACTCATAAGATTACCACCTTTTGCATAAGTTTTATCTACACTTTCAATTAATTCATCATAAGTGATTAAACCTTGGTTATATTTTTTAATTCTATCATCTAAAGACAAGTAATTTACATCTGCACTTGCTTTTGAAAATTTTGGATTTTTATCATCTATATCACTATTAAGGTCATTTCCATCAGACATAAAATAAACCCTACCATTTTCAATGTTAATTTTTATTAATGGTAAAGACTTGCTAATTCTACCTGTTTCGGTTTCATTACGAAATAGCATTTCATTAGGTTTTAAAGCTATATGGGAATAAAACTTTCTATCATAATCATCTAACAAAAACAAGTAGTAATCTCCTGTATTCCGTTTATTATAAGTATGAGAAAAAGAACCTACTGCTTTTTGATTATTAATGTTTTTATAATTCTCCCAAATCTTAACACCTCCATTACCCATTCTTCTATTTGCGTAATTGTCTGTATCTGTATATGTAACCTCTCCACCTTTAGCCATCATATAGTTTTCATTTCTATCTCTATCTAATTTAGATATTTCATCTTGTGTTGGCTTTCTAAAGTCCGTAATAAAACCTCTTCCACCTTTATTTTCTATTGATTTAAGGAAAGTATTAGCAACCTCTTTAGTGTCAAAACTCTTATTCTTTAGAGGAATACCTTTAGGAATGTCAGATACACTTGAATAATAATTAACTATATAATAAGTTTTACCCTCTAAATAACCACCTTTTGCAAACTTACCTCCCTCATCTATGTAGTACAAATCTCCTTCATACTCAAATCCTATTGCTTCTTGACCCCATCTTTTTGCCCATTGTTTAACTTTAGAAACTACCTTGCTTTCATTCTTTTTCCAATCTTTATTATTAGCGAATACTGATACCTTTACTATATCTTCTTCTATTATCTCTCCTGATGTTGATTTGTAACCTCCATCGGTATCAGTTTCAGTATATCCTCCAAACTCATTAGCAACATATTTTTCTACTTCATCTACTCTTTTATCTAACTCTTTTTTAGATATTTTATTTCCTACATCAGATGTTGAAGGAACATATATTACAAAATTCTTATCAAACTTAAATTCTTTAGATAAAGCACCACCTTTAGAATAAATTGCCTTTTCTTTAAAAAGTTTTTCCATTTCCTTGTCAAAATCTTTTCTTTCTTCTTCATTAAATGCCTCATCTGATACTTCCGACCAATCTTCATTACTATCCATAGGTCTATATAATATAATATCTTCATCTTTTTTATATTCAGAGCCATATTTTTTAGATTTCATTATAGGTCTTAAATCAAAAGCATCATTTCCTAATCCATAGTCAAAAGTCCAACCTTTAGATTCTAATTTATTTAGTAATTTTTTGGTTTGATTATAATCATCTAATTCTCCCTCCTGCATAATATCATCTGATATATCTTTAGGCAATAAATCATATTCAGAGAAGTAATCTATATTAGGGTCGTATTTAAAAGTTTCTCCTCCTTTTGCATATTCTAATGTAGGACCTTTATCTAAATCTGCTATTTTTTCAATTGGGTTATACTCTTTTGTTTTTTCATTCTGAACACCAACTTGATATTTTAATTGAGATTGGTCTAATTTATTTAACTCTTCTTTTAAATCTCCATAACTTGATATTTGTGCCGTTTCGCCACCTTCTGCGAAAAATAAATTATCAGACATTTTAGGTAATACAAAATCCTCTACCCTAGACTCATCATCTAAATCTGTATCAGGCAATTCTGATTCTTGATGGTAGTCAGGATTACCTGCATCACTATCATATGCATATCTTTCTATTTTTTCAGCTTCTTCTTCTTCATTGGTCTGCATAGGCAAGTTTGCATTTATATACTCTATTTTTTTTTGATTTTCATCAAATTCTTCTTTCATAGCAGTATCATCAAGTTCATCTTTCAGAAATTCCTGTTCTTCCATTAATTCAATTAATGCTGATTTTAATTCTTCTTGTGATTTTCCTCTGAATTCTTCCATTTTTTTAGTTTTTTAATGCTTCTAATTTTTCTTTAATTTCTTTAATCTCTTGTGATATTATTTCATCTTGCTCAAATTCCTCTAAAACAAGTAACTCTTCATTTAATTCTTTTATTTTAATATCTTTTTCATCTTCAACAATTATTATTGGTTCTTCAGGATTGTCAAAGTCTATTATTATATCATTATTTTTATCCTCATCTTTAGCATCATCTTTAGCATCATCTATAACAATATCTTCTCGCTCACCAATCATTTTACCCTCTAATATAAACTTAGGGTATTCTTGCTCTAAATCATTCATTATATCATCTACATCCCATACAGGTTTTGGGTTATCTGATGCTGATTTATTTTTATATGTAGTTGTAAATTCTAGTTCGGTCTGATTAGCAAGTATTTTGCCCGAAACATCTACTTGAACCTTTTCTACTTTTTGTTTAAAAGAAAGTGCAGGTAATACTGCTAATATATTGTTACTATCATTTACTATCATAAAGAAAACAAAATCCTCTTTAGAAAAAGATGAATTATCATTATCGCCTAAAATTCTAATATTATCTTCTCCATACATTGAACATATGTACTTGTAGTTTTGAGAATCAATTGCCCAAACAAATCCATTATTTAGTGTACTTGCTATGTATAACTCATTCCTGTCTAAATCACGAAACATTATCTTATCTCTTGTCAATTCTCTTTGTTCTCTTGCCTGTTTCATTTTTCTAATGGACAATTTACCACCCGAACCAAAAGGAAGGTATTGAACATAGTCTTTAAAGTCTTGATTTTGTTGCCAAGCAATTGGGAAAGAATTGACTTGCTCTGCTTTTTGAACTCCCCAATCAGCCCTTTGTCTTGTGTTTAGGTTTATGGCAAAATTTATTTTATCTACATCTTTTTTGGTATGATATAATGTTTGACCATTAAAAATAGAATAATATTTATTTTTAGATTTTATAACCTCTTCTTTTATATCATTCATATAATAAGAGAATGGTCTAAATTGAGGTAAAATTAATCTTGAATCTTTATTAAACGATATAACCCCTTGTCCAAAAGGTGTTAATTTATAATTAATATCTAATAAGTTTTGGGACTGCAATTCTTGTAGTATATTGGGTGAATGTTCTACATTTCCTATTCCTTCAATCCAAAATTTCTTTTCCTTAATATTATTCTCTATTTTCTCTTGTGCATTTTTATCAATGTTAACTTTTTCATAAATTTCTTTACACATTTGCAAAACACATATGCCCTCTAAAGGATTATATAGAGAAAAGTATTTTTTTATAAGTGAGTTTCTTAAAGCAAGACCTTTATCCTGCTGAACTAAATCTGCTTCTTTCCATAAAAAGTCTTTTTCATATGATGCATTTATATAAGGTGTATTATATAAGAAGGAATCATTTAAAATCGTAGGCTCATCATCAACTATATCAAAAGCTGATTCAAACAACTCAGACAATGCGTATAATGTAGATTTATTATCATTAAGAATATACACATTTAATTCTTGAGAATTTGGTAAAAATATAGTATCATATCTTCTTTTTTCTTCAGAGGTTTGAACAATTACCCTTCCCATTCCTTTTAACTTAAACAAAACAAAACTAGAGCCGTATGTAGTATAGTAAAACTTGCATCCTTGACCCAACATAGCAAGAATTTTTTCAAACTTAACTTTATTAAAATCTGAATATTTAAATGATAATCCTACAAACCTATCTTCTTCATCAAAATCTTCCCTTACTCTTTGAACAACCTCTTCCCCAACCGTTTTAATCTCTTGACTGATTTCGGGAGTTATATTTTCTATAACTTTTAAATCTACTCCTTTCATTAATTCTGCAATTTCACTTTCTAATTCTTCTTCTATAAAATCTCTTTCTTCTAACGATAAAGATTTTTTTTCAAATAATATTTCTTTGTCAAGTGGTATTTTAAAGGAATATACTTTATTATAGGCATCAATACTTTCAGGTCTTAATAAAAAGGAATCTAATGTGTCAAGTAGTTGCTCATATTGTTCTTCTGCTTCAGGAGAAACTCCTTTCTTTACTTTTCTTCCAACTTCTTCTATTTCATTAAGCATTGAATTAAATTCAGGATATACCTTGTATAACTCGTTAAATACTACCGTTGGAAATGTGTCTAAAAACTTTCTCATTTTATATTATTTTACTCTTATTTTTAATAATGACATAGAGTTGTTAAATTTATCAATTAATGTTTCAAGATTATCACCTCTTCTTTTTGATTTAAGTAGTTGGCTTTCTTCTTCTTTAATTCTATTATCAATCTTCCACTTTTTCTCGCTACCTAATTCATTACGACCTTCAACAACTTTGTTTTTTGCTTTTGTTATAAGAATATCAATATCGCTAAATGAATATGTTTCTCCTTTTTCTTCATTTTTTATTATGTTTTTAACTAAATAACAATAATTAGACATAACTCTTTGATATTCTGTACCTGTTGCAAATTTATTTACTTCATAAACTATCATTTCGTAACCAAAGACTCTACCTTTTAATTCAAACAATTTGAAATGGTCTAAAATAATTTTTACCATTTGAAAACCTAATTGAGATTCTGAATTAACAGACCTCAATTCTCTTTTTCTATCTTCAAGTGAATAAGCAGTTAAATCTAAAATGTTATCTATCATACCTCTATCTTTTTTTAGCATTTTCCTCACACTATCTCCTACTGTATTTACCAATACCATATCCGATTCAGTATTTAATATAATATCAGGATTTACAAATTCAATAAGACCATTTTCAGCTTGTTGTTCAACTATTTCAATTGCTTGGTCAATAGAAGTAAGGTTTGGCTTATTATTTTCTTTCCAATCCCTTCCTCTTCCTCTGCTTTCTTTTTTGAAATCATAGATTATTTGAATATCTAATTTATCTTTTTCTCTTTCTGCAATTTTTTTCTTTTCGTCATATTTAACTAAAGAATATAGACTATTCATCAAAACAACATAACTATTAAATTCATCTTTTACCTCTCCATACTTAGACTTTATAGATTCTAATTTGCTTTTTTTATCAGAAAAATTAGCTACTTTGCTATTTAACTCATCTACTTTATCTTGCCAAGCTAAATCAGTTAATTGGTTTACATCTGTAATTATGTTTCTTATCCTTTCTTTAGCATCTATTGTGTACTGAGTTTTATTCAATTCATAAACACCTGCTTCAAGCATTTTTTTAATTTCCCCAATCTTTGTTTGTAGTTTAGAATATACAAATGCATCTATACTATCAATTCCAAGGACATAAACAATTCTGACAAATTCCCACATATTTTTTTGTCGCCATATCCTGCCTTCTAATTGCATTGCATTTGATGGAGAAAAATCACTATCTAAAATATAAAGTGTATGTGCCCTTTTATTTAAATCTATACCTTCTTTAATAGCCGAAGAACCAATTAATATTTTTATTCTACCATCATTAAACTTATCTCTGATATCTTCTCTCCTTCCTATTTTTTTATCTTTTTTTGTTTCTTCATCAAGTTCTGTTTTACCAAATTTATCTGTAGCTTTGACTTGACCCGACATCGCACCTGTAATTACTCCTATATTTTCTTTTGTTATAGTGCCAACTTTTTCTGTTATGTTATCATAATAAGAAATATTTCTATCTATTATATATGTTTTTATTAATTCGTATAAATTATAGTAATGACCTCCATACTTAAAAGCCTTTCCTCTGTTAATATATAGTATTTGACCTCCAACTTCTCTATTATTAATCCCCCCCTCTTTTGAGTCATATTTAATAGTATTAATAGCACACTCTATTGCATATTTAATCTTTGGGCTATTCTCTACAAAATTCTTAGCAGATTTAGAAATATCATTTGGATATAAAGGATAGTCTTTTAATAGGTCATTAGGTATCTCTCCTTCGGCATCACATTTTAATAAATAAGGAGAAATTACACACATTTGCCCAAATCCTTGACCAACAATAGCACGAGCCATTTTGACTTCAGATTTGCTATTGGCAGTTAAATCCATATCTTTATAATTACTATTATATAAAAGTTCATCCTCTTCGCTATCTAAAATTTCTTCAGGTGTAAGAATTTCTTTATCAACCAAACTTTGTTTTAAAGCAATTCTTTTGTCTTGGGGATAGGTTAATCGCAAATCAACTAATAATGCTCTTGCCTCATATAAAAGTTCTTCCCATTCTAAACTTCCTTCTTCTTCTGTTTTAAAATTTTCATCTTTATTTTTTTTCTTTAATAATCCTGCTTTTGTCAATAAAGAATCTACCACCTGAATGGATTCCTTTACCTCATCATTTAAGAAGATTATTTCTTGAGTTTCTTCATCTATTTTAATGGCATCTCCATAGTTTGGACAATATTGGAAAGGAATATCAATTTTACCCTCTACATATAATGCAATTTTCTTTAATATTTCAGTTTGAATATCACTTAAAGGCACATAGCTTGATACATCTTGTAATTGTTTTGCCCATTGTACTGAAGATGTATTTGCTCCTGCCTGATATTCTCCTCCTGTTCCATCTTGAGGTATGTAATATTTTAATGGTCTATCAGCTTCTATTATTTTATCCGAAACCTTAAAGTTTGCCATAGCCTTTATAAAGTTAGACATTGCACCTGAGTTATAATAACTTTGTATTTCAGGAAATAATCCAAAGGTTTGTTTGTGAGTAATCTTAAACCTCCACTCCTCATTAACAAAAGTTACAAAGAAATCCCAAACTGAAGAGATATTGCTTTCCTTCATTTTATCTAAATTGGTCATACCAAATACTGAAAACATCTGAAAAATATTATCTGTAAAAGGAGTGGCAGACATTAATATAGTATTGTTTACTGCTTTATTTTCTTCTTTAGCCTGTATTTCAAATATTAAAGCAATTAAATTAGCAGGTTTAGTGCTTAAATTTTTTGCTGATTTAGAGTAATATTTTAGCCTGTAGGAACTATCGGGCTTACTTCCTGTTTTGGGCTTATTAAAGTTTTCTACATTATGATAAGGTGTTCCTTCTTCAACATTAAGACCTTGTTCTGCACCTGTTAGTTTAAGTCCATCAGGCAATTTGTCTAATATTGCAGATGCGTTCATTGTAGGCAATATATGAAATTGTTTATCAATACTTGAACCTCTAATTGAAGGTACATTAGAAAGACTTTGTTCTCTTGGCTGAGTAATTAAATTATTAAAATTATGTATTTCATCTACACATATACCATCTAAATTTAATTTTTTAAATGATAAAGGAAGATTTGATATTTCATCATAAAATCTATTTGTACTTGTATTTACATAACTTTCATCATCTACATTTTGAATATACATTTTTGCCTTAACATTTGCTTCATCATCTGCTCTAAACCTACTTATTGCTTCGTGATTACATAATATTATCTTATTAGGCTCTAATACTCTTTTATCGTATTCCCCTAATACATCAATAAGCATACCCTCAATTTGTTTTAACAAATTTGTTACTTTTCCTGAGTTCTTATTATCTATTGGGTTGAAAAATTTTAAGGCAAGAGTGCTTTCTTTAATTTTTATATCCTTTATTCCTTGTTGAGAAAGAACACCTTCCCAAGGCAAGTTAAGTTGTGTTTCTCTTGCTTTTATCCTGTCGTATTGGGACTTATTTATTACTCCATCTAATAAAGCATCATCTAAATTAGATACCCATCCTTTTTGAGGATAATCATTCTTTCCTAATTTTGGCTCATCCTTTTTAGGCTTAGATTTTTTCCACCAATTTTGTATTGATTGGGGATATTTAACGATTTTAGATTTGTTTTCTCCTGTGAAATCTGATATTGTATATCTATATCCTGATTGAAATTTTAGGTATTCGCTATTTACTTCATCATATATTTTTTGTGCTGATTTATCTATTTTATTTAATATTCCCATTACGGCTTCTTCCGTAGCATCTGCATCTCCATAAAATATTTGAGGAATTTTCATTGACAAAGCAACCATAAAATTATCATACCAATCATTAAAGTCAGATTCTAATTGTGCTGATGTAAACCTACTTTCGTTTGTATTGCCTCTTTTATCTTCAGGTAAGAAAGTAGGGGCAAATGCAGGAAGGTTTTTTAATTGGTCTTTTGCCATTTCAACTACCCCCTTATCATCTTCTGTTCTTTTTTTGCCTTTTACCTTTCCTTTGCCCTTCCATTTCTGTATTATTAATAATTCTTCATCAGTAAAACTTTTGAGTTTATTATCTTTATTAAGTAATAAATTTGAAGATGCATTTCCAAACTTTATTATATCTATTGCATCAGTTTTATTATCTTTTTTATTTTTTTCAATAACCTGCCAATTAGTTAATAAGCCTAATGTTTTTGTAGTATCTCTTCCTACTATTTCATCTGCAAATTTTTCATACACTTGATTAGGGGTAAAAACTATAGTTCTTGAACTATCTCCTGTTAAAACCATATGAGAAATCATTGCTATTGATGTTGTGGTTTTTCCAAATCCTACCTCGTGAGCCAATAGACCTGAATTTTTATTTGCTATGGCAAATTTCATACCTTCAACCTGTGCATCTCTTAGACTGAATAAGAAAGGGCTAGGAAGAGAGCCAAACCACCTTGAGTGTTCACAAAATATTGGGAATTTAGAATAGTTAGCAATAGCCATATTATTATATGTCTTATTCCATAATTCTTCAATATTTTTTCTGTACTCAGGTGTTAACTGAATTTTACAAAAAGTAGTAAATAAATTGTTTCCCTCTAAAATTATTTGACTTTCTAATTTTTTATATTTATCATAAATTACACTAAATATTCTTTTCCCTTCCTCCTCTGTAATAGGAGTGAACATTTGTTTTTTTGTAATAGTTTTTTCAGGGTCATTTGGGTCTTTAATTTTAACTTCTACTGATTTTTTTGGCTTATTATCAACCAATCCTATTTTGATTAAATTTTGCCTACTTTCTTCAGTCAAATTACTAAATTGATATTTTTCATTTTTCTTTTTATATATATTTCCTAATGTAAAAGTTTTTTGTTGAGAGCCTAATGTTTCTATAAACTTTAAAGGGCAAGGTGTATTCTGCCCTTCATCAGCTATTTTTTCAAATTTAGGCAGTATATGTTTATTTATAAATTTAGCTGATGACATCGGAAATATATATCCATCTACTATATAAAACTCATTTTGTTTTAAATTAGGACTACTAATAAAATCTACTCCTTGTCCAAATACAATCCACTCATAAAATTTCTTCAAGTGATTATTGGATATTTTTAAATTGTTTTTCTTTATAAAATCATTGTATTGTGATTTTTTAGAAGAACCACCTAATTCAATATTTTTATATTTTGTATCTATTTCATTTTCTATTGTAGAAATACGAACTTTTCCATCTCTAAAAATTCCTCTCTCTTTTGCTACTCTACCTACAAATCCTTCTGAATCAGCATAAAATATAGGATTATGAATATTTAACATTAAATTTAAAGAGGGGTTTTTATCTCCAAATGTCAATCTTTCAGGCTTAGATTTTGTTAGAATATAGTTTTGATTATCTACTATTATATTACCCCTCCTATCTCCATAATACTCAATTATATTATCTTCAAGTTCTTTATTTAATATTTCTATTTTCTTATACACATCTCCCGAAGAATACTCATAACTGTAAGTATATTTTTTTTCCGTTACTTGACCTGTTCCTGTAGCTATTGATAATTTTTCTATACATATATATCCTTTATCAAGTAGTATTGGAAATAACTTATCTGAAAAAATAAAATAATCAACACCTAAAATTCTTTGAGATAACTTTCTAAAATAAGATGAATTATCTTTTTTACTTCCTCCTTTTGTTACGAAATAAGCCAATACCTCTTCTATGCTCATCTCTTGATTGTTCATCCAAAATGCTTCTCTAACATCATATATATAGAAGTAATCAGGATTAGACCATTGTTCTTTGCCATCCTTTCCTTTTATAACCTTTCCTTCACTTGAATCTAATGACCAATTAGGATTAATTTTATTTTTCCATTTTAATACTCCATTTACCTTTACTTGTTCAGCATATGTGTAAATAAATGATGCTATGTTGTCAATAAATAATTTATAGAATAAATCGCTTTCTTTTATATCTATTAATTTTGATTGTCTAATTAATGCATCTTGCAATGCCTCTGACTCATTTATAACATCTTCTGATACAATTATTGGTTTTACATCTTGCTCTTCAAATATCTTTGTTTTTTGAACAATAGATAATGATGGCTTATATAATTCTGCATATAATATATATTCGGATTTAGACAACAAACCTGCACTAACACCTTTACAAAACCCATATTGTTCTTTATTTGAATTCACAAAATATGCTTCATCATTTTTAGGATTAAAATATATGTCAATAGTTTCATCTTTATCATCCATATAAGTTGCACAGGTTAATGCAAAATACAAGTCATTACTACGAAGATTTATAAATATTTCATTTATTTTATCAAAATATAATTTAATTGATATAGCCTTAAAACCATTAACACTTTGCTTATATGTTGGCTCTTCTGACCAATATGTATCATAAAAATTTCTTGATAAAATATTAAAAGGCTCTATACTATTAAGTATGTCTTTACCTTTGATTCCTGATACTTTTACAAAGTCTTTGTTATTTTCTAAATCCTTAACAAAATTAGCCTTTTTAGATATTTCTTCTAAATCTTCTGCACTACATCTTTTTTCGGAAGAAACAGGAGATAAAGAAAATTTAGTAGCATTTTTGTTTATTGTATCTTTGCTTGTATATCCTCCTGTATAAAATGAAGTATCAACTTCAGTAGAAATTGAAAGAGGTGTGCATATGTAATCTTCAGATATTATTACCTCTGTTCTATCATTAACAATATATCCTTCTGCTTTATTTCTTTTGTATTTTATCTTAACACTATTTAAATCTTTATTTATAACTGCATCAAAAAATTTAGCTGTTTTTTCAATAGTATATTCTTCTAAATTAAGGTTTTTTGGGCATAATTGTTTCAAGATAATTTTAAAACTATCCTCATCAATAGAGCGATATTCTTTTAAGAAATTTATATCACTTGTTGCTATTGAATTAACTATTCCATACGGCAAAGAAACATAATTTATATTATTATAAATTTTATCATACATAGTAATGCTTTGCGACTGAAAAGAAATATTCATCACCTTATAATTAATAAAATTAACTAATGCATCTACTATATTATTATATACTGCAACTTCTTTACTATATAATTTTTCAATAAATTTTTTTACCTCAAGGTCTTTACTTCCCTCAAATGTTAATATTTTATCTTTAAAGTAATTATTTTTATTTTTACCCTTAGTGTCGGCAGTTAATTTTAACTCTTTCCAAAAAAAAGCATTTACTCCAAAGCTACCATCTACAAGTGATTCTCTACTATACTTTCCTGAACTTATAAAGGGAATACTATTTCCATTTATAAAATTAGGGTTTTTAGCAATATATTTAGCTATGATATACATACCTTCATTTTTCAATAAAGTATCGCTATCAATTGTTTCGTTAACCTGAGTTATCTGTTTTCCTATGTAATCTAATATTTTTGCCATAATTAATCGTTCAATGTTACCTCAATAGAAGAAATCGCATCTCCTATACTATAAACCCCCATTCCACTATATAAATTATTAATAATTGTTTCTATTAACTCTATTTTACTATTGTCATTTTTTATTTGCATACTTACATTGGGAAATTTCTCTGCATCCAATACCTTTAAATTGTAAATAATTTTTGAAACAATATCTTTCTTTTGACTAATACTCTTTATACTATATAATTTTGGTAGTTTCATATTATTTTAAATATTCTTTTACTATTTCACCATTATCATTTAATATCCAAAATTTATTATTTCCTGCACTACACAATGGTAATCTTTTTTTAAAGTCTTTATTTAATTCTATAATTTTTTTAACTCCTCCTTCAAAACCACCTGCTACTATTTCTTGTTCATTATATGAAACAACATCTTCTTTATCATTCGCTCTTAATAAACCCATAGTTAAATTCTCTGTGTTTACTATTCTAAAATTAGGTCCTATATATGCCATTTTTTTATTTTTTAATTACAATTATTTTTTCCCTTTACCTCTGCTAAAATATCTATTGAAGAGTAAATTCTTTCTATCTCTTCTTGGTCATTTGCAAAATTTAACCTGCTATATAAATTATTAATCTCATCATTTAAAAAGCTACAATGGGTTGAATCAATTACCACCTTGATTGATGAGGGAACTCCCCTTTCATCAAATTCGTGTGAATAAACAAATTCTCCCGATGGAGTAAATTTATCTATTGTATCTCCTAAAGGTAGTTCAGGCTCACCCTCTTCATCTCCCGACTGATTAAACCAAAGTTTTTTCATATTATTATTTTTTAAATATTAATGCTTCATAAGATAAATACTTTAATTTTTTATCTTTAAATTCTTTTACAATTTTCATACCTGCCAAATTCTCTAAATTTGACTTAGTGAAATCATTGTTAGGAGAATATAATACTACTAAATATCCATTTTCATTTACAAAATGTGAACCTCTTTTTATGTAATATTCAAGAGGGGACAAATCTCCAATTTTTTTATTATTATCTACTGATTTATAAAAACTCATTGCTTCATTTGGCTGAGTAATTACAATATTATATTTTTTTGATGTGTCAGTATTAAGGATTGCAAAATACTGAGATATATCTCTTTCTGCTGAAAAAAACATTCCTTTATTTTCCCTGTCCTGACATACTAAATCTGTTATTCTTTTACATACATAGTCTAAGTTAAAAGCAGTAATATTACTATTTTCAGGAGCCATATCTAATATTTTTCCTGCCCCACTATTCGTGTGCATTATACTAACTGTGCTTGGCAGGTTTTTATCTCCAATAGTAGAATAGTTAACTATTTGTTCTGCAAACCATTTCCATATGTCTTTTATTAAACTATTAGATAAGATAAAATCATCACAACCTGTATATCTTTTATAGTAAGACAAATCATATTCAGAAGCATAAAATTCTGAGGGTAATGTCTTAATTATTTTTTCTATATTTAGATTTTCATCTACCATATCATTATTTTGTTTTAACCATATCTATATACACCTCTTTGATATTATCATCATCCCTAACCCATCCTGCATTGCTCTCAATTTGTTTCCTCTGACTTTTTGATGTAACCCAAATTTGTTTTGTAGGACCCCATTTTTTATACTCCTTAAACTCTCTTTTTGGTATATCCATATCACTAAAAAATACTACACACATTTCATAGTCAGGATTTTCTTTTTGTTTAGTTCTTTCTATATCTCCAAGTTTTCTAAATGCACCATCAAATGATGTACCTCCTCCTCCGTGATATATTAATCTATTAGTTACATCTTTTAAAGGAACTTCTTCATCAGGAACACCAAACTTAGGGTCATTCTCATAATCTCTCATATTACAATCATTACAAACCCAAAATTGACCTGAATATTTTTTAGATAACTCAGGAATAAATTGAGATAATAATTCTAAAAAAGAAACCCCTCCATCAGTATATCTACTCATACTACCTGATTGGTCCATAAGTACAATAACTTCTTTGTCTTTTTTTATGACTTTGTTTTTTGCTTTTCTAAAAATGGCAAGTCCTTGAGATATATAAGTTTGTGCACCTTCATAGTCTAAATGTTTTCTTCCCATTTTAGGCAAACCTATCAAGTCCCCTAATCCTGCTTCAATTTCCGAGAACCATACAGGTTCACCACCTTCAATTTCAGGCAATTCTATATATCCTATATCCGTACCTTTTCCTTCTCCTGCTTGTGTTTCATATGGCACAATGCTATCTCCTTCAGGGAAATCTATCTTATTACTTAATATTTCTTCTTTTATCTGCCTTACATTAAACTCAGCATCTCTAATGTCTTTTAAATCTTGAGCACTTAGTTCCTCTCCTTCTTTAAAAGCATTTTTTTCCATTGACCCACAAGATTGAGGCATTTCGGATGTAATTGGATTTAGGATTTTATTTTGTTTATTAATATCTCCTTTAAGCCTATCTACAAGACTCTCAAGATTTTCATTTAATCCTGAAATTATATTATTATATTTTTCTATCTTGTCTTTATATTCCATTACCATTTATTTTGAGGACAAGATTGTCCACTTAAAAGAGTTTTTGCTTTTAATATACACCCACAAGTTAATTGATTACCATTACTATCATATTCAGGCTTTAATAATGTCCCACAAGTTAACCCCACTCCGTAGGTTTGCCTTACATAAGGGCATCTACTACATATGTTCAATCTGTCCTGTGCATTTAATCTTCTTGGTGTGTTATTCCACATATTATATTAATTTTTGTAATTCAGCTAATGCTTTATCTATGTTTGACATCTCTTCTCTTGTTAATTTTCCTTCGTGTTTGTTCTTTATGTTTTTAAAATTATCAATTGAACTTTTAATTTTAACATTTAAGTTTATTTCTTCTATTTTTTCTTCTAACTCTTTTTTCCTTTTTAATTGCTCATCAGTCCAACTTATTTCTTCTTCTGACCCTTCTTTTTCAGAATCTTTATCTTCTGAACTATCTCCTTCCCCATCTTCTTTTTCTTTACTTTCTTTATCTTTTTTTGACCCCTCTTTTGTATCTTCTGAAACATTTTCATCTTCAGTTAATTCATCAGACCAAACTCCTTCTCCTTGATTGTTTCCATCTACACCTCCATTAATTAAATCCTCAAGAATTTCTTCTTTTTCTTTAATTATATCTTCAGGAGATTTATTACCACCATCTCCTTCTCCATCTTCTCCTTCTCCATCTTCTCCTTCTCCATCTTCTCCACTATCATCTCCTCCTGCCTGTGGAGAGCCATCATCACCATCATCTCCATATTCCCCTTGCTCCCCCTCTTCATCAGGAACGGCTGATATTATTTCTTTCTCAGTATAAATACCTAAGTATTCACCACTCTTTACAAATCTCATCCCTTGTGCTCTTTGATTTTCAACTTCTTCTAAAAAACTTGCAAATTCTTCATCTGAAATACCTTCAATAATAAAATCCCCTTTTTCATCAATATCTACTATAATGCCCGGCTCTCCTTTATATTCTGAAGATTTTTTATCTATTATAACATAATCTCCCACTTCAAAACTATCTTTTTTGTTGTCATCAGGCTTTTTATCAATGTTATCTTTCTTTTTTCTTTCGTTAGCTTTATTAAACTTATTTGCTATTATAAACCATTCAGGAACATATGGAGTTTCTTCATTATATGGTAAATCAATTTTAGGAAATTGTGATTCAGGAACTAATAATTCAACCTCTTTGTCTTTAAAATATAAACATTTATAAACTTGAGATAATGCTTCTCTGTCAAGTTGGTCATTTATTCTAATGTCCATACAACAATTACTATTTCTTACTTTACTAAAAGGCATTTTCAACAAACAATCTCCTCTTAAAATGTGTCCCATTTCGTGTCTAAAAGCAGCCTTCATACTTGGCTCCCAAAAACACATATATTTTGTGTAAGTAGGATAGCCTATATAAAAAACTTTTCTTTCTCTTGAGTATGCTGAATAAAATGTTGTAGCAGATGGGTCATAGTATAGGTCTACCGATGTAGGAATCATTCCTGCTTTTCTAATTAATGGTTCAAGAGTAAGAATTCTAAATTCATCATCTATTCTTTCAATTGATTTGGCTATTCTTGAAGAATTATTTTTTATAACACTAAATTTCTTAGTTCCAATATCTTCTTTTACACTTTTGATATAAAATTCCCAAAATTGATTCCAATCATTATAATACTTATGCTCAATCATTATAATATAGTAGATGAATTATTTAATTTACCTATTAATTCCTTTAGCCTTACACCCTCTCCTGTTTTCTTCATTTTTTCTGAAAAGTCGTTATTATAGTAGCCTTCTAGTATTGGTTTAACTTCAGGACTACTTAAAAAATTCCATTCTTTTTCGTAGCTTCCTCCCTTTTTTGATTCTTGTAAGAAGAGAATATATTTGTCATTATCTTCTAAAATAATTCCTATTATATTTATTAATACTCCTTGTAAATAATATTTTCTATACAATGCAAAAGATAATGAATTATAATAACTATAATATTTACCATATAAAGATTGAGATTCCACTTGTTTTCTTTGTTGTGGCTTCATACCTTTAAGTTTTTTATTACTTGCTCCAAACATTAACTCTTCAGTTTGTTCTTTATCAGCACTTAAAGTATGAGTATTTCCTTCCCCTGCTTGATTTAAAAAGTTATCAAAAAATTTATCAATTCTTAGAAGTTGTGAATTAAATAAATCTGTGTCTAATTTTCTATCTAATCTTAAATTTAACATTATTTGCTGATATATAAATGGTATCATTTTATCTCCTACTGATGATATTTGGTCGTAATCTCCTGCCTCATTTATGTTTGATGCCTCTATGTGGCTTAATGCTTGTTCAGTCCAATTAGATAGTGCAGATGGGTTTCCTATTGTTAGTTGGTATTTATCTTGTAATTCTCCTTTTAATGCCTCAAAATATATGTCTTTTCTTTCTTTATATGTTTGAATTATTTCTTTTCTTAATCTCATCAATGGAGTCAATGTCCCTCCCCCAACTTTAGTTGCCCCTGCCATAACAGATTGATAATCTCCTTCTTGAAAAATATATAATTCTTTTGCTAAACACAAATATAATTCAACCATATCTTTAAGTAATGATTGCACTCCTTCATCTTTAGCAATATCTCCTCCTAAATAATTATCTCTCCATATTTGTCCAAATGCAGTTTTATTAAAAAGTTCTTTTGTGTTACTTCTTAAATTAATTTCAGCAGACTCAAAATTATTATTTTCTGCCTTTAATATCTTTTGGAAATAAGAGTTAAAGTTTTGATATATAAAGTTTCCATCTATGTCTGTTTTATTTAACATTTTAGGTAAAAAACTATATTGCCATTGCAGATTTACCTCATCAAGAAAAGCAATCTTTCTTAATAAAAGCCCTACATTCATTCTATTTGGCAGAAACTCATCTACACAATTCATTATTTGAGAAACTTCATCCTTAGGTGGATATAATGACATAGTGCTTCTCATTATAATTTGACAAAATCTTCTAAATAATGCTCCCTCTATATCTTTAGTAGCATTTGCTATACCAATAATTCTACAATCCAATAAAGGCAAACCTTTTTTAATCTGTGTACGAATTAAATCTGCCATAGAACGATAAGAACCATATTCTACTTCCAAAGGAATAGGCATACCTTTTTTATCATTAATTTCTTTCATTGTCCAACTTTTCAATGTTCTTTCACGAACAATATGTAAAAGTGGAGCATATTTCTCAGTTTCGCCTTCTCCTACTTTGTCTAATTCATCAAGTATCAACCAATAATTACCATAGCCTAATAAAGTACATAAATACATACACATATCTCTTATGTCATCTCTTCCTGCCTCATCAGTATCTAAAGTATATTCATATGCCGTACTTGACTGTATATCAGTTTCTTTACTTCTTTTAAATTCAAAACCTTTAGAATTTAATATTTGTTTAGTACCTTTATTATCTGATAAAGTATTAAATCCATCATCAACCAAATTTACTAAAAGTTTATTTTCATTTGGAGGATATTTAATATCCATTAAGCAAATTAATATCTGATGCAATATTTTATATGAATATGTAAACTCAGTTCCCACCTTATCATATATCTTAATATAATTATCAAATATTCTTTGTCCGTTTGCTACTTGAGTTGAGATAGTGTTAGAATTAGGAAACCAATATGGTTTAAGAAATTTTAATATATCATCTCCTTGTTTTGTTGTTTGCCCCTTATCATTTTTTTTAGTTTCATAATCACTACTTATTAGTTTGGCTAAACCCTCAATATTTTCAGGTTTTTCAGAGCCTATGTAAAGAATTGATGAAGGTACTCTCCATTTTTCTGTTACCTCTATAATTGTGTATGATTTTCCAATAGAAGATTTACCTACTACCAATACGGGTATATCATATCTTACAAGTTGCAAGATTGTTTTTAAAGTATCAGTTCCTACTTTTTCTAATTCTGCTTTTTGTTTTTTTATTTCGCCTTTATCTCTTGCCATTTTATCTTATTGTTAATTTATCACAATTGTCGTTAATTTCACCTATATCAAGCATTTGACCCATACATTCATCATTTAAACACTCTACGCTCATTACAGCCCCTTTTTTGTTTGATGCATCTATTACTGCTTGTATGTAATATTTGTATGTGTGTGAATTAGAAAATTCATCATCAATTTTTATATTATCTATATTTAATAATTCAGTATTATAATAATTTGGCTTTAATTTTATCTGACCAATTTTTTTATTATCTCCTGCACCTGAAACATAAAAATCATATTGATTACTATTTTTGGAATATCTGTTACAGATGGTTGGCTCGTACATAATACCACCTTTTTTAAATATTGTAATTTTCGCTCCTTTGTCAAAACTTACTCCATTTCCATCTATTTCGTTAATTGCTGATGCAATTTCTCTTGGAGTTCCTTCAACTTTAAATTTTCTATCATCAGCCATTGATTTTTTATTAATTATGGCTTCACCTCCTTCAACCTCTATTTTTTGACCTGTTGACTTGACTGTCATTGGTATTCCTCCATCTTGATGTGATGGTCCTTTTGTAAATCCTCCTTTTGCTTTCATAATAAAACAAAAATATAAAATATATTTGTATATTTGAACCAATATTATAACAAGTTTTATGACTTTTTAATCAAAACTTGAAAAATAAAAAAAATTATTTTTATGAAAAATGGCAAAGTTTTACCCTCACAATTTACGACAGATAATGGAGAAATATCTCCAATTAGTGTAGCCTTTTTTGGATTAACTCTTGCAGTTATTTTTTATCAACTCACATTCTATCGTAAGTGGCTAAAATCAATTGACCATAGCAAAGAATTAGGAGAAAGAATGGATAGATTAGAATCTAAAAATCCCAAAAATAATTCATCAACTTCTTAGTAATATTTTTTAACTTTTCTAACAACATTAACACACACAAAATCGTTAAAATAATAGCAAAATACACTACAAACGCAACCACACTATAAGGGGTAATAATTATACAAATAGGAATAAATAGGTATGGATTTCGTATAATTTTTGGTCTTAAAAAATAAATTTGAGGTAAAATAATGCTTTTAAAATTTATTTTAAAGAATATTTTTTTTAACATATCTTTAATTTATCTTCTACTATTTCTAAACCAACCTCTATTGCTCCTCCAACCCACGGTATTACTCCTCCATCTCCATCTTTGTAGTTAATGAATCTTTCAACAACTTTCTCATAACCTGCTTCAGCTTTTTCGTGCTGCTTAAAGGAGGTATTATTTAACTTTCTGCGTAAACTCTCTTCCCCACTTCTTATATAAGAATAATGGTGCATTTTAATATCTCTACTATTCAAAATTATAAAATCACCACAATCTATTGTTCTTGTTGGGTCAACGAAAATTGGACTAACACCACCCCCATAGTTTCTTTCATCGCATTTAACTATAAATGATATATATCCTAATGTTATACTTCTTTGCTTGGTGGCTTTCATAAATCCTTTTTTAGAAATAACAAGATTAGGTTTCTTGTAGTAATTATCATACTGCACATAACTTGTATCATAGTTATTAGATATTACATAATCTTTTGCTTTTTCAAATTCTTCAGAAATAAACATTTCATCACAATCCATCGTTATATGATGAGTGCAATTACCCACCTTAACACATATATCTCTACCTATATTTCTTTTTATTATTTCATTGATTTCTCCTCGCCCCCTTCCATCTATTTTTTTTGGGTTATAATGATATAAATAGTCTATTAGACCTCTTTTCTTCAAATCAAATAGAAAAGGCTCTAAATCATCTCTATACTGCCCATAATTAGATGTAGTTTGATAAACTACACATATAAAATCTACATTTTCTCTAATACATAGAATTGAGTTTTCTAAATGCTCTTCTCCATCAAAAACATTGTAACTAACTCCTAAATTTCCCATACACTTTTTCTTTTAAATTTTAACCATTTATATTTTAACCAATAAATCAAATTCTATTTGGGTTATCCCGTATTGCACCCTTAACACTATGTTGAGGAATAACCTCACCTGTATCTTCTACATAATACCTGTGTTTTTCCTCCATTCCAAATTCGTTTTTTATTCTTTTTATCTTAATATCATTTCTTTTTACTAAAACTATTTTTTCTCCTATTATATCTGTATAAAATTTAGGCTTATTATCCACCCCAACTCTTTTATTACTTCTAAGCCTAAACCAAATCTTTACAAAATCTGATTTAAAATAATTAACCTTTACAACATCAGATAAATGAAAATAAAATAAGATAGAGATAAAATATTCTTTCTTATTTCTGCTTTTAATTAATACAATATTAGTTATATCATCATTAATATTAGAGATAGAATATATTTTACCTGATACAATCATTAATTATTCTCATAGTATTGACTTGATGGTTCTTGGACTGTATGTCTATCCACCTTCTCAACGAAACAATCTAAATCATCGCAAAATTCACATTCATTTTTGGGTAATAGCTTAATATAGAGAGATAAAATAATTTCTATATCTCTTCTATTTATTTTTCTTTCATAAATAAAATCTCTAATTGGCTCTTCTAATTCAGGCATTATATATTGTGAAATATATTTAGTTCCACACAGATTTTCACTTTCTATTAACTTTTTGTCATTAATAATAGAATGGAATATTTTCCATAAATATTCTTTATCATCGGCTAATTCCTCAAATCTTTCCCATTCTTCTACTCCTATTTCTGTATTTATATTACACTTTATCTCCATATTTATATATTCTTACTCCTTAATTATTCATAGACTTTATGTTTCAAACTTATTTCCACATCCAAAGATAAATTATTTTTTAAAATATCTTCATAATAATGTATTAAACCTAAATTTTTACATATTCTCATAACCCTATCTTGCTTACCATTATTAATTATTTCTTGTATTTCTTCATTAACATCAAATTTTGCTTGTGTTTCAGATTCTTTGTAAGAACTTCTTTTATCTCTTAACTCTTTTAAAGCAATCTCTTTTGCCTGTTCTAATAATTCTTCTTTTAATTCATCCTCTAAATGTATTAATCCTAATTTTTTAAGATAATCATATGAGATATAGCCAAAAGGATTATATATAGGTTCGCCATTTTTCAAATAGTTTTCTTTATACTCTTCAAAATTCTCTAAAATACTCTCTAATATTAATTCTAATTGCTCTTTTTCTGATGGCTTATCATTTTCCTTCTGCTCTTCTTCTAATTTGTCTAAATACTCTAGTATATACTTTCCTATATATCTTCCATATGAGTTTATTATTTTAGATATATATATAACACTAAAAGACTGATAATGTTCTGCCTCAATGTCTAATTTACCTGCCGTTGCAAGATTAAAAGCATTATCAATCTCCATTAAAGACAAGCGATAAAAATGTTCAGCTATATATTCCACAAATAATTTTATTTCGTGTTTATTAGGTAAGGGCTTAACACCTGTTAAAACTGTCCACTTTACAATTAATTTATGTAAACTTTGAAATTGTTCATTTTTATCTTCTGCTTCAAAAAAAGTAGAAATTTTTCTATCAAAATGACCAATAATTATTTTTTTATTTGCCGGTTCCCAATTCTGAATAATCTGTGCTTGTGGCACCTTTGACTGCTTTATCAATTTGTTCATATCTTTGTTTTTGTTTTTTATTAATAGGTTTTTCTTTTAATTTGCTTAATATGTTTAACATATTACTATCTATCTCGGTAATTTTTATTCTCCCTCTGTTAAAATCATCTAATTTTTCCCAATTATTTAAGATATATTTCCAAGCGAGTAGCACCATCTCATCTAACTTTTCATTTTCTAAAAGATTATCTTTCTTTTTGCATTGTGCTTCTAAAAACTTAATAATTCTTTTCATAGCCTTACCCTGCATACCATCCATCTTACTCCCCACCCCCGTATGTTGTTGACAGAACTCATCATATGCTTCAACCATTTTAGAGTAAAGAGTATTTGCTTTTGGTTTAGCTCTTTTAACGACCATTTTAGATTCACTTTTAGTTCTTTCTGAAACCACTTTTAATTCATCAACATAATCTAACACCTTAATATGTAGTGAATTAGAAATCCACTTACAATCCATTTTAAAACCACTAAGTGATACACCAAAACTCACAATTCTTTTTAAAGTTGACTTAGGTAATTTGTATTTTACTGATATTTCATATAAATAAATAACCCCTTTATTATCATCATCTAAACGAGAAAATATATACCCCCACACTAATAAATATGTGTTAGGCTTAGTAACAAGTTTTTGTAAAAAAATTTTATTCAATGAATGGTGTGTTTATGGGGTTTTAATCAGTTTTAAGTAGTTGCCTGTCTAATTCATCTGTTTCTACGATAGATTGAGGCTTAACCTTTAATATCTTACATATTTTAACAACAGTAATAAGATGATAGTTTAATTTCTTTCCATTTACAATTTGGCTTAATGCATATTGACCAATAGGGGTTTCATATCTCTTGGCTATATTATCATATAACTTTTTTTGAGATATTTTTCTTTTTTTAAGTAACTTCTTTAGTTTAGTTTCCATTTGTTATTTATTTTTTTTCAGAACTAAATGAAAATACATCATTATTATTATCCAATTCAGATGCTAACATTTCATTCTGTTTTTTCTCAAGTTCCTCCTTAGTTAATCTTGATTCATCAATTTTATACTGTTTTGAATTCTTTTCTAATTCTTTTTGCTCATCTTCTTTAAGATTTTCTAATCCATTAAAATTAGCCCCACCCTTTAAAATGAAAGTCATATAATCCGTTTCAATCGCATAAATCTTTCCCTCTTTGTTTTTAAAAGGAAAATTTTTTTTCTTTTTTTTCAATGCAGTTTTATACATTTTAATTAATGCCGAATAATTATCATCATTAATAAATAGTTCAGGTTTTATCTCAAATTCATTTATTTTCATATCATTTTTTTTTAAGTTTACAAATATAACATTTATTTTTAAAAATAAGATTTGTTATTATTTAATAAGTTCTAATTCATTAATAAAAACTAACTCTTTTAAACCAAATTCAATATTGTCATTTTCTATTTTACCATAATAGGCTATACCTTTTTTGTTATAGATATTATCATCTTTTTGTCTTAAAAGGAATGATATAACGGCAGGTACATATAGTCTATTTGTCCATTTATCACCAAAAACTTCCTCATCCTTATTAAGTTCTGTTATAATAGGATTATTAACTCCATACTTCTTTTTAAAATATTCACTATTAGTCAATATCCTGTACCTTTTATTAAAACTTATACTTTTAATCATTTTGTTTAGAAATTTTAATGTTAATATAAGATGTTGGTTTATTTAACTTGTATTGTGTCAGTATTTCTCTTATAAAGTCTTGAGATATATAGTCTTGAATTTTATTTTTTAAAATATATTTTTCATCAGATATAAAGCAAGAAGAATTTAATGTTTCTTGTTCAACAATCATATCTTCCATAATAACAGATGGTATGTCAATTTCTATTTTCATTTAATATATATTTTATTATAATTTCCACTTAAAAAATCCTCAACATCTATTAAATTGTTTTTTTTAATCCTTTCCATCTCTAAATTTTCTTTATATTCTTTAACGAAATTATCTCTCAATAGCTTCATATCTGTTCCTTTAGGATAAATATTATCCATACAACCCACTACTTGTAATTTATTCATTTTAAATACTTTCTTTTTAAATTTATTTTTTTTTATTTTAGCCTTATCATATTGTCTGTGCAAACAATCACATTTATCATTTTTAGAATACCATTTACTTTTATTTTTTAAATCCATTTTTATCGTATGTATTATTTATAAAAGGAGTGTAATTCTTATGGTAATTTAATAAAATATTGTGATTAATATATTTCTCTTCATTTGCCTTAAAATCATACCAATCTAATTGTCTTGCTCTTAAATCTGTAAATTCTATATAAAAACTTTTATAGTCATATCCGTGTTTATCTAAAATATCTGTTACTATTTTTTTATTATCTCTATCAATATAAACACAATCTGTTAACCACATATAAAAATCATCACCTAAAGAATGAGCAATTTCCATCATAACTTCAGCTACATAATTTATAATCGCCCAATAGAAAGGGCTATATTTATTTTTATATTCCCAATTAGTGTCTGTTTTTTTTAATTTACCATTTTTATAAGTTTCTATGGTTTCGTGTTTATTCAAACTACCTATACTTGCTAATAAACCTAATTTATTTTCTTTTCTTTTTTCCCAACCTTTTTTGTATAAATTATCACTTATAAAACCAAGATTGTATGCAGTTTTAAAATAACAAGCATTTATATCTATTGCATTTGTTAAATCACGAGGTTCTTTATTAATGGCAATTTCAATTTGATTAAAATTATATAAAACAAGTTTTGGTCTATATTTAATTTCAGGAATAGGTTTTCCACTTTCAATATATGAATCAATATTTCTTCTTACTGCATTAACCATATGAACACCCGGTAATATATCCCCTTTTTGATGACCAAAGTACAATCTCTTGTTTTGCACTTCATCTTTTTTATTAAATAAAATTTTTCTTGTTAATCCACTACTAATAACTTGAAAGTCCAATTTATTATTTTGTAGTTTAACCATATCATCAGTAAACCTATTTAAATAACCACCCCTAATAGTTGTCATATTATATTTCTTTTTTACAAATTGAACATTGACCATTTTTTACAAGTGTCATTGTGCAACATATTTTACAAAATTTAAACATTATAAATAAATTATTTAATCTCAGATAATTCACATATTAATGCATCTCCAACTATAATATCGTGAACTTTTTTATTTTTTCTAAAATAGTAAGTTGCTAATTCATTTAATGGTTTATCATTTAATTTACCTTCTTCATCTATAATCATTATATGATTTTCAAAATATATAAATTCTACTATTGTACTATTTGTATATTTATACATTTCTTTTAAAGAAAATGTTTTTTTATCTTCAGGAAATACTTTTAATTCTAAATCTTTTGAGTCTACTTTTAACAATATAGCCATATTATATATATTTAATTAATAATTATTTTGATTTCATTAACAAATATATAATTATTTTTAAAAATAAGTCAATATATTTTAAAAAACATTATTTAACCTAATAACTTTATTAAAAAAAATATTTTATAAATGAAAAAATTATAAATGTAAAAAGTAAAAGGGCTATATCGTTAAATATAGCCCTTTTGTGAAATCAAACACCACAAAGCAATGGACAAGGGATGTCCGAGTGGTATTACAAATATACAAAAGTATATGCAAATAAATATATTAAGGTGAAAACAATGATAAAGAATGTAAATACATATAATTTGTCTTGTTTGTTAATCAATTTAAAAGACAAAAGGTAAAACTTAACAAAAATTAAATACTATGGTAAAATATTAATAAGGTTTATATGATTTTTGTTCTGATATAGTAGAATCCATAAGAATATTTATATCATTTTTATATTTCATTCTTTTATCATTAGTTATATATACACTTCTTGCTAATCCTATAAATTTATTATCAAACTCTTTGTTTCTTTCTTTATCTCTTATTAAATCTTCTATTTCCCATAGTTGTTTATTTATTTCATATAAAGTATTATGTAAAGAATTTAAATTTTTTAGTTTATTGTTATTTGATTTATTATTTAAATTTATTTTATTATAATAATCTTTATATACTTTATTTAAAGATGTTAATTCAAAATTTATAATTTTTGATTTTTCTATATTTTTTATTTTTTCTGTCTTTATTTTTAATATAGTTATTTTATCAATTAATTCTCCAAACGATACAGGGATGTCTATAATCATTTTATTATTTTTTTTATAAAAGTATCTATATAAGAAGATACATAGGTTAATAATTCTTTTTCTCTTTTTAAAGGAACTTTAAATATATAAAAAAGAATAGCATAAATAAAAATTGCTAACGATAATCCAAAAGGTATTATTAAAAGTATAATATAAAACACTAATAAAAATTTATCCTTTATACTTAAATTATTATTATTCATTTTTATATATGTTATTTATAATTCTAC
>TARA_B110000211_G_scaffold209991_1_pt1 | contig 41885 bp, 32 predicted proteins | sample TARA_B110000211 | Tara Oceans TARA_B110000211 (sample SAMEA4397516) | marine metagenome | biome: Polar Biome; feature: [DCM] deep chlorophyll maximum layer (ENVO:01000326); material: water (ENVO:00002006), including particulate matter (ENVO:01000060) such as... | depth 30 m
TAATTGCAATTAAATTGATAAAAGTGGTTTGTTTGCTTTTTTATTGAACAATATGCTGATAAATCAACACTACTTTATGTAATTACTCGCTTGATTTAACGCATCAAGCTTAATAATGTCTGAAAGTTGCACTTTATGTGGGTCATTAGTATAGCGGCTATCAACTAAAATTCTAGTTTTAATACCTGCATTACTTGCCGCTTGCATATCTGACGGTTTATCGCCAATAAAAATACTTTCAGTAAGGTCAAGAGAAAACTCTTGTTGTGCTTGTATAATCATACCAGGTTCAGGCTTTCGACAATTACAGGGCATAACAAATTCATTTACCCCTTTTGTAGGGTGATGAGGACAATAATACACTTTACTAACCGTTATTCCCTGATCATTAAAAACATCGACCATCCAGTTGGATAATGTCTCAAAGGTAACTTTGTCGTAATAGCCTCTAGCAATACCTGCCTGATTGGTAATGACAAAAATTTGATAACCTTTAGATACGGCTAATCGACATAAATCGAAAATACCATCAACAAATTCGAAATCTTCAATTTTGTGTACATAGCCATGGTCAACATTAATGATGCCATCTCTATCTAAAAATAGTGCTTTATTCATTTAACTCTTCTTAACTCTCAAATTTAGCGCTGCGCATATGAACAAAAGACGAGAAAATCTCGTCTTTTGTTGCATTTACTGTAAGCGTGCTCAAACTTACATGCAAAGACCACCGTCAATTTCTACGACTCGGCCGGTGAAAAACTCATTTTCAAGAATATAGTTAACGGTATGAGCAATTTCATCTGCTTCACCTAAACGCCCAACCGGCTTCATGCTTTCTAAGCGTTGACGCATTTCAGGTTTCATTGCATCTGTCATTGCCGTGCGAATAACACCAGGAGCGATTGCACCAACACGAATACCGTGACGACCCAGCTCTCTTGCCCATGTAACTGTCATTGCAACGACACCCGCTTTCGATGCGGCATAATTCGTTTGTCCCATATTACCACCACGGGCAATTGACGACATATTGATGATAACGCCTTTGCGTTTACCTTCGATCATGTGAACTGCAGCTTCTCTGCCACACAAAAACACGCCAGTTAAATTGACATCAATGACTGATTGAAATTGATCTAATGACATTTTTTTACTAACAACACCGTCTTTCGCTTTGACAAACATGCCATCACGTAAAATACCAGCATTATTGATCAAGCCATCGATACCTGAGAAGTCGTCATTAATTTTTGTAAACGTCGCTTCTACTTCGCTTTCATTCGTCACATTCGCTAAGTAGTACTTTGCTTGTGAACCTGCTTCTTCAATTAAAGCAACCGTTGTTTGTAGTTGTTCTTCATTGAGATCAATCAAGGCTAACTTAGCACCAGATTTTGCTAAGTTTAATGCCATAGCACGACCTAAACCTTGGCCACCACCCGTAACAACAATTGTTTTATCATTCAAATTCATTTTTTTTCCTTTAATATTCAATTTTTCGGCGCAATTCCGTTAAAGTGGAATCACGCACGTGTGTTAATTATGAGGTAAACGGTGTGAAGAACCAATCAACCGTTTCTTTCGGAACGCTGTTTATGTTTTCATAGCGCCAATTAGGTGTTTTGTCTTTATCAACCAGTAAAGCACGAACGCCCTCTGAAAATTCAGGATATTGACAACAGCGTAAGCTCAAATTCAATTCACTGGCAAAACATTTCGCTAACGTAAAGTCTTTACTCGATGTTAATTGCTGATAGATCAGTGCTGCAGATAAAGGACTACCGTTTTTTAATTTCTTTTGTGCACTTTGCAGCCACTTATCATCAAATTCTTCATTGATAATGGCGTGATGAATATCAGCACAATTATCATAGGAGGTTAAGGCTGATATAAGCGCTTCATTACTTTTAACGTTTGAGGCGAGTTCAGTTTCGCAATTTGCAGAAAACTCAGTTAAAACTTCTGATAATAACGCTGGATTTTTTTCATTATCTTGCCACTGCACCGTGATTAAACGATCAATAATTGCTTGTTGATCTGTGCTATTGACTAACGCGTCAGCTAAACCAATATACTTTGCATCAGCAGCATTAAAAATAGCACCGGTTAATCCCAAAAATAAACCAATATTAGATGGCGCTTTGTTCAGAAACCAACTCGCCCCAACATCTGGATATAAGCCAATGGTAATTTCTGGCATAGCTAATAATGTTTTTTCAGTGACTACTCGATGACTTGCACCAGAGAATAAGCCAATTCCTCCGCCAATAACATAACCATCACCCCAAACCATAATGGGTTTGCTGTATTCATGAATAAATTGGTCTAAATAGTATTCTTTGGTAAAAAACTCATAAGCTAAGTTATCACGAATGGTCGTTTCATCAAGCACAACAAATTCTTCATTTGGCTGCACCGTTTTACGTTGCTCTGTTAACGCATGATATAAACTGACGACATCGCCACCAGCACAAAATGCTTTATCACCAGCACCTTGTAATATGACTAAAACAACATCGTCGTCATCTTGCCAAAGTGTTAATTGCGTGATTAATAACGTCATCATTTCTAAACTTAATGCATTTAGAGACTTTGGCGAATTTAATTCAGCTACCGCTATTTTTTTATCATTGTTAGTCACTAACTCTTTAAATAATACAACAGACATAGTTCACGCTCTTATTAGGTAATTTTTATATGATTACTTGCTTGGGTTTTTATAGCCGCTTTTATCGTAAATTTAATAACAATCGGTATGACCATTTTTATGACACTAGATTGCTCACATTGTATTAAGCTAAGCTTGCGTCAATTTCAACAACCGTTCTGCCGGTTACCGTGCCATTAACATAGGCGTCAAATGCACTTGGTAAATCAGAGAATTTAATTGTTGTTGGCGCAATAAGTGCTAATTGACTAGGTTTTAGATCACTCGCTAAACGCTGCCATGCTGTTGCCCTAACCGACAATGGCATTTCAACCGAGTTAATACCAAGCAAACTAACACCGCGCAAAATAAATGGCATGACAGTCGATTCAAGTTTGAAACCACCAGCAAGACCGATAGAAGCAATATTGCCCCAGACATTAGTTGTGCGAGTTAACCAAGCTAAGGTCTCACCACCAACGTTATCAACTGCCCCGCCCCATTGTGCGTTTTCAAGCGGTTTGATGCCCATTTCAATATCATTGCGATTGATAAGCTCAACTGCCCCTAACGCTTTTAAGTAAGGCTCTTGTTCTGTTTTACCGGTATAGGCAATCACTTCATAACCAATATTGCTCAACATATTGATAGCAAAGCTACCGACACCACCTGTAGCGCCAGTAACCACAATAGGTCCACGTTCTGGAATTTGGCCGTTATCTTCCATACGCTGTATCGCTAGCGCGGCAGTATAACCAGCAGTACCTAACGCCATCACATCACGTAAGCTCATACCGTCAGGTAAATTAACCACAGAATCAGCCTTAACACGGGCGTATTCGCTATAGCCACCATCATAAAGCTCTGAGAGTTGTGCGCCACAAACTAAAACTTTATCACCGGTAGTAAAACGGGTGTCTTCTGAGCTGACTACAACACCTGATAAATCAATACCAGCCACTAAAGGGTATGTGCGTAAAATGCGTCCTTTACCTGTTGCTGCTAATGCATCTTTATAATTAATGTCTGAATAAGCAACTTTGATCACAACTTCGCCAGCAGATAAGTCATTAAGACTAATTTGCTCAAAACCACTGGTAATTGTTTTGTCATTTTTATGAATACGAAAGGCAGTAAATTTTTCCGGAACTGACAACATAATACACCCCTTTATTATTTGTTTAGCAGCTCAGTAAGCTGTTTACACAGATGAACTAATTCTAACTTGGTAAAAGCTCACACTGGCGTCGACATAACCACATTGCTCAACATAGTTCATTAATAAAATCGTTAATGCTTTTATGGCTATGCTTAAAGCATAAGTCGATTAATCAGTGATTATAATTAAACAGCCCTTCAGGCATAGCCATTAAGCTTTTACTACCCGCTTCAATAGCAAGAATATGTCCATCGATTCGTGGCAATAATCGTTCAATAAAAAATTCACCAACATACAACTTAGCTTGATAAAAATTTTCATCGGCTTGGTCAGATGATTTTTCTGCCATCATTGCCCACATGTAGGCATAACTTAACAAACCAAAAGCTGCTAGGTAGTCGGTTGCAGATGCACCAACCATATCTTTATCATCACTTTGTAGCGTAATAATTAACTGAGTAATCGCCTTTAATTTCTGTAAAGCACTTGCCAATGGTTTAGTAAAAGCAGCTAATGCTTGTTGTTCAGCATTATTTTCGATGAAGTTGCTTATTTCTGTGAAATATAACTCAAGAAATTTACCTTGGTTAGCAACTACTTTCCGACCCAATAAATCAAGCGCTTGGATCCCGTTAGTGCCTTCGTAGATTTGCGCAATACGTACATCACGAACTAGTTGCTCTTGACCCCATTCACGCACATAACCATGACCACCAAAAACCATTTGCCCTAGATTACAACTTTCATAGGCCATATCGGTCATAAATGCTTTAGCTACAGGAGTTAACAATGCAACGAGTTGCTCGGCTTGTTTTTTTTCATTGTCATCATCAGAAAATTTAACAATATCAAGCTGTTTAGCAACATAAGTTGAGAAACAACGGCCACCTTCATTAAAAGCGCGCATCGTTAATAGCATTTTACGAACATCTGGGTGCACAATAAGTGAATCGGCTTTTTTATCTGCTGATTTTACACCAGTAGCACTGCGCCCTTGTATACGTTCAATGGCATATTCTGCTGCTTGCTGATAAGAACTTTCGGCCGCACCTACACCTTGAATGCCCATACCTAAACGTTCATAGTTCATCATAGTGAACATGTAGTTTAAGCCTTTGTTTTCTTCACCGACTAAAAAGCCTTTAGCACTATCAAAGTTCATTACACAAGTTGCAGAGCCTTTGATCCCCATTTTGTGTTCGATTGAACCACAAGTAACGGGATTTCGAGCACCTAAGCTGCCATCGTCATTTAACAAGAATTTAGGTACGACAAACATAGAAATACCACGCGGCCCTTCTGGTGCGCCCGGTATTTTAGCCAACACTAAGTGTATAATATTCTCGGTTAAATCTTGCTCGCCGCCAGTAATAAATATCTTAGTGCCAGATAAAGCAAAACTGCCATCATCAAGTGGCTCTGCTTTAGCTGTCATTATGCCTAAGTCACTACCAGCATGAGGCTCGGTTAAGCACATGGTGCCGGCCCACTTACCTGAATACATGTTTTCCAGGTAAGTTTGCTTCATTTCTGTTGAAGCATGCGCAGACAGCGCTAAACTAGCGCCAGCTGTTAACATAGGGTACAGCGCAAATGAAATAGATGCAGATTGCGTCATTTCTTCGACAAACGATTGCAACATTTTTGGCATTCCCATGCCGCCATGCTCAGGATCACCACTTAATCCTCCCCAGCCACCGTCACAATAAAGTTGATAAGCCTTATCAAAACCATCTGGCGTAGTTACATCACCGTTGGTCCAAGTAGCACCTTGTTCATCGCTATTACGATTTAGAGGTGCGATCACTTCAGAGGTCAGCTTGGCACCTTCTGATAAAATGGCATCAGCGGTGTCTTTGTCAATTAATTCAGCTACCGCAGGCATACGTTGCCATAATTGCTCTGCGTTGAATACTTCATGTAATAAGAACTGCATATCACGCATTGGTGCTTGGTAATTACTCATTTGCCTTCCACCTACATATTGCGGCGGTATTGACCGCCGGCATCAAATAATGAACTAACAATTTGTCCTAATGAACAGACTTTACAAGCATCCATCATTAGTTCGAAAATGTTTTCGTGATTAATCGCCGCAGTTTGCAGCTTTTGCAATAATACTTTTACTTCTGCTGCATTGGCTTTTTGTAAGCTTGCTAACATTTCGATTTGGTAGTTTTTCTCTTCTTCTGTCGCACGAATAACTTCATCAGGGACAACCGTTGGTGAGCCTTTAGAGCTTAAGAAAGTATTTACACCAATAATAGGGAACTCACCTGAATGTTTTAAGTGTTCATAATGCAAGCTTTCTTCTTGAATTTTACCGCGTTGATACATAGTTTCCATCGCGCCAAGTACACCGCCACGTTCATTAATACGGTCAAATTCAGTTAATACCGCTTCTTCAACTAGGTCTGTCAGCTCTTCAATAATGAAAGCACCTTGAATTGGGTTTTCATTTTTCGATAAACCTAATTCACGGTTTATAATTAATTGAATTGCCATTGCACGACGGACACTATCTTCGGTTGGTGTAGTGATAGCCTCATCATAAGCATTAGTGTGCAAAGAGTTACAGTTATCATTAATAGCGTAAAGCGCTTGCAGTGTGGTACGAATATCGTTGAAGTCAATCTCTTGTGCATGCAATGAACGGCCTGATGTTTGAATGTGATACTTCAACATTTGTGCGCGGGCATTAGCACCGTATTTATTCTTCATCGCTTTTGACCAAATACGACGAGCAACACGGCCAATAACAGCATACTCTGGGTCTATACCATTTGAGAAGAAAAACGATAAGTTTGGACCAAACTCATTAATATCCATACCACGGCTTAAGTAGTACTCAACAAAAGTAAAACCATTCGCTAAGGTTAATGCTAACTGCGTTATTGGGTTTGCGCCTGCTTCAGCAATATGGTAACCAGAAATTGAGACTGAATAGAAGTTACGTACTCCTTTTTCAATGAAGTATTCTTGAACATCCCCCATTAAACGTAAGGCAAACTCTGTAGAGAAAATACACGTATTCTGCGCTTGGTCTTCTTTAAGAATATCCGCTTGTACCGTACCGCGTACTAAGGTTAATGTTTTCGCCTTAATTTCTTGGTAAATAGGTGCTGGCAATACTTGATCACCGGTAACACCTAGCAACATTAAACCTAAACCGTCATTGCCTTCAGGTAATTCGCCCTGGTAACTTGGACGCTCACAGCCCTTTTCTTGGTAAATTTTCTTAATTAAAGCCTGGGTTTCTTTTTCTAAGCCTTGTTCTGTGATGTAACGTTCACACTGTTGATCAATTGCAGCGTTTAAGAAAAAGCCTAGCAACATAGGAGCTGGACCATTGATAGTCATTGATACTGATGTCATCGCATGCGCTAAATCAAATCCTGAATACAATTTTTTCGCATCATCTAAACAGCAAATTGAAACACCAGCGTTACCAATTTTACCGTAAATATCAGGACGAATCGCAGGATCGTTACCATATAAGGTTACAGAGTCAAATGCGGTTGATAAACGTTTCGCAGGCATACCTTTAGAAACATAATGAAAACGACGGTTAGTTCGCTCTGGGCCACCTTCACCAGCAAACATACGTGTTGGGTCTTCACCTTCACGTTTGAATGGGAACAAGCCCGCAGTGTAAGGGAACTCTCCAGGCACATTTTCTTGCAGACTCCATTTTAAGATATCGCCCCAACCTTGGTATTTCGGCATACTAATTTTTGGAATATCTGAGCCTGATAAGGATTTTGAATGCGTTTGAATTGACAGTTCTTTGTTACGAACTTTAAATTTAAACTCTGGATCTTTATATCGCTGTACTTTGCTGTGCCACTCTTCAAGCAAGAGTTTATTTTTTGGATCTAGATCTAATTCAACTTCAGTATATAAGGCTTGCAGTTGTGCAATCAATTGCGCTGAATTATCTGAGTCAGTTTCCTTCACCGTTTCAATTGACTTATGAATACCGTAAAGCTTTTGCGCAACTTGAGCTTGCTTCTCTACCCAAGCATCATAACCACGGTTATTTTCTGATATTTCAGATAAGTAACGAATACGACTACCTGGAATAACACTACTCTTATTAGCAAGTGTGCCTTCAATCGATAAAACGTCACCAACAATCAAACCTGACTTTGAATTTAGCTCAGTAATAACCGCGTTGTATAGCTCGGTCATACCTCGGTCATTAAATTGTGATGCAATAGTGCCATATACAGGTACTTCATCATCACCTGCTTCAAACATACCACGGTTACGTTTGTATTGTTTTTTCACATCTCGCAAGGCGTCAAGTGCGCCACGCTTATCAAACTTGTTTAAAGCGATGATGTCAGCAAAATCAAGCATGTCGATTTTTTCTAGCTGAGTAGCAGCACCGTATTCAGGTGTCATCACATATAAAGAAACATCTGAGTGCTCTTCTATTTCAGTGTCAGATTGACCAATACCTGAAGTTTCTAAAATGATCAGATCGAAGTCTGTCGCTTTTAAAATATCGAGGGTGTCGTTAACATAAACCGATAACGCTAAGTTTGATTGGCGAGTAGCCAAAGAGCGCATATAAACACGGTCATTATTTACCGCATTCATTCGAATACGATCGCCGAGTAATGCACCACCGGTTTTACGTTTAGACGGATCTACAGAAACAATGGCAATTTTACTGTCTTGTGATGCCATTAAAAAGCGACGGATCAATTCATCAACTAATGATGATTTACCCGCACCACCCGTACCTGTTATACCTAACACAGGAGTCGTAGCTGTAGCGGCTATTTTGCGAATTTTATCTAAGGCGGCTTTGTTTTCTTCTGGCGCATTTTCTGCTGCAGAAATTAAACGGGCAATTGCTTGCTTATCATTTTTCTTTAAGCTGGCAACATCATCTTTTTTAACATTAACGCCGGTTTTAAAATCACAACGCTCAAGCATGTCATCAATCATGCCTAATAAACCTAGAGAGCGACCGTCATCAGGTGAGTAAATGCGAGTAATGCCGTAATCTTGTAACATTTTGATTTCTTCAGGCAGTATTACACCACCGCCGCCACCAACAATACGAATATGCTCGCAGCCACGCTCTTTTAGTAAATCATACATATATTTAAAGTATTCATTGTGACCACCTTGGTATGAAGTCATAGCAATGGCATTAGCGTCTTCTTGAATAGCGGTATTAACAACTTCTTCAACACTGCGGTCATGACCAAGATGAATGACCTCTGCACCGCTTGATTGTAAAATTCGACGCATAATGTTGATAGCCGCATCATGGCCATCAAATAAAGATGCTGCCGTAACAATACGGATCTTATTTTTTAACTGATATCTTTCGGTATTCATCGCATACTCTCTCATTTTGTCAAAATCGCTTATGTATCAGCCTGTTTAATATCACAATGTAAAAAAACAGCTGCATAACCTAGCAATAATTATCTTCACCTTCACAAACTATTAAGTACTAATACGCTAGTTTTAGATGCGAAAATGGATAATAGGAACTTAATGAGAAAATTAAAACACACTAGAAAAGTAATGAACATTGATTTTATTGTTATATTGATGGATTATATTGTTATATATAAAAACATAGGTAAGGATTCAATCAATGGTAAATAGCTCTGCCAACAACGCACATATCATTCGTCTTATCATGCCTATATTTTTGGTTAAAAAACTGCAAAAACACCCATTAACTAAAGGGCTGTACGCGCTATCTTTAGGGCATTCTAAACGAGAAGATAGTTTTAAGGTCACGCAAAGTGGAGGCGAGCAACATGTATTATTTTATTGTCAATCTGGTCATGCCACTTTAACCATAAACCAGAAGATAAGTACTATCAAACGTGGCGATATTGTTATTATTTCACCAGGACAAGACTTTTATTATCAAGCGAAAAAACAAAGTGGTCATCAGGCCTACTGGATAAACTTCACTGGCTCGTTAGCAAAAGACTTCGCAGAGCGCTTATTAATGAAGATGGATGATGGTATCGCTCATGTGGGGATTCTCAATAACATCATTGCTGATTTCGACTTACTACTCGAATTAGGTCAACGTGGCTATACCGCTACCAATGTGATTCATGCTGTGCATGTTTTACAGCAATCATTAAGTTTTTTGGCTTTGCAATTAAGGCTCAGTGCTTTTAAAGGTAACTCAAGCTTTGACTTAGAAGCAGTTGAGACCTTAATGCGCAATAATTTGCACCAAGACTTAAACTTAGACACCCTAGCGCACTACAGTCAGCTGTCTAAATTTCATTTTGCTAAGAAGTTTAAAGAATTAACAGATACCTCACCAATACAACACTTTATTGGTATGAAGATCCAGCAAGCCTGTATCCGCTTAGACAGCAGCCTAGCCCCGATAAAACAAATTGGTGAAGAACTGGGCTATAGCGATCCTTACTATTTTTCACGACTATTTAAAAAAACAGTAGGCATGTCACCTAAGCAATACCGAGACTCTCGTCATAGTTCATAAAATAAATACAACTAAGCATAAAGGTACTTATTACAACGCTAATTTTACTATAGCGTTGGCTTAGCCTGAATAGAAAAATACCTACAACCAGTGCCACCATAAACTATTTAAACCAACATGAAACCTAGGTCAAAAAGGACAGCTTAGATACGAAAGCGGAAGTTAGCCTAGCCTTATCTAACGACAACAGATCCGACTTTGTGGACATTTCAAAGACCCTGACCCCGCAGTTCTTTTTTGAGTATGACACTACATTGTCACTGCACACATAGTGTGGGAGAGTAATAAATACAATCAGCTTGAAAATAGAATACTTTGAGGTTTTTAAATATTGATTTTATTAATTTTTCTTAAATATACAATTAGGATATTGAAAAAACATTAAAAACATAACCTGTTGATTTATATAGCGTTTATTTTTTTAGATCTTTTGATTATAAAAACACCAAAAACTCTTTTAAAATAATTTAGACCTAAAAAAAACTTAAAATAAGCATTGCGTTTTATAAAAACCAAAATTAAAAAGCATTAATTAGTTAGTGGTTACCAACTTTTCTTTTTCTCTAAAAAAATCAACCTAAATTCTATAATTTATATCGCTTGCATTGTGGTGTAAACCTCACTATCTTGTGATTACTTTTTATAAAACCCCAAGATGTAGGGGTTTATAAAATATGGAAGTTTAAGACACAGGGAAGATGCTGATATTCAGGCATAAAAAAACCTTTAAAAGTTACCAGCGATTAAAGGTTATTTTATCAGCACACTAGGGGTTAAACGAAGTATGACTGTGTTTGCAAAGTCACTATAAGTTTTACAAGAGGTTTTCGCAAGAAAACTCTTAGATTTATTTACTCGTTTAGCAAATTACTTAACTATTTTTATACTAAGGAATAACTAAATGAAATTTTCCCTCAAGTTAAAACTTGATATTTCATGGCGTAGTTTTATCTACGTCATTCAATTCTGGATAATGTGATAAACATTTAATATTGGCCCTTTTTTGGGCCTTTTTTTATTTTTTCAGAATCTGAAAATACTACATTAAAATTTGATTAATAAATATAATAAAAGCTTTATCTATATTGAAGTGCTTCACATTAAACCCTTTTTTTTGAGTCTCAATAATGCAGAGCAAAATTTTATCTATATCTTTTATTTTGATCAGCTTTTCATTATCTTCTTCAAACAATAAATACTCTGCATCTAATATTTCATAGGGTATATCCACCAGCTCACATACTTTAAATACACCGGTATTCCTCATGTTCTTTAGCTCTGCATTAATATAATGCGTTGCATCTTCTACACTTACATAATAATTTTTATCATAAGCTTGTGAGTTGCTAACGACAGTTCAGAGCCTAAACCGGCCCTATAGGTTTGTAGTGAATTTTTGTCCTTAATAGGCTCTTAGTTTCACGAAAGGTTAATGTCAGCTTTTGGCTAAAAGCAGAAGTATTAATTTACTCATTTGAAGCTTACGTTTAATACAAAATATTATCTTAATCTCTTTGTGGCAAACCCTATGTTATTCATATGTTATTCAATGGCTATCTTTAATGTCATCCGATGGCAGTGTGAGATAACAATGACGATCAGTGCTGATGTAATGCTTTGGCAAAACTGATGTAATTATCGATAAGTTGTTGATTCGCTTGTCTATCAAGTAATCATTGTCGAAAAATTCAGACTAACGAGAACATTTCATTACAGTATTCACGCGAGTATTTAACTAAGCTACACCAATACAATTAACTTGAGATGCGTTAAGCGACGTTTAATACTCGTAAAGTAATGGATTAGATATGGCTGAAAGAGTAACAAACAAAGCAATTTTCAGTAGTAGAATTTTTTCTATCAATTATGTCACCTACCCTACTAACCACAGTGTTATGCAGCACAGTGATCCCGTGCAAAAAGGCCGTTATTACAAATTAAACTTTGTTTTGGTTCAGCCTAATGCGGGTGGCGTGTTCAAATGTTCAAATTGCATTATAAACCTGTTTAACAGAGTTTATTTATTTCGTCCCGATAAGTATGAACACAGTGTTTCAAAAATTGAGTCGGGTAAACGCGTGTTATTGAGTTTTGCTTTCAATATTTAGCCAAAGCTGATTAAAGCTGGGCAAACTTTCGAATCAAGTTATGGTAAACATTGTGTAAATTGTCCATTTCAGTACGAGAGGTTTTATTTTCTTTAATCAAATTTTGTATGCTTTGATCTAACTGATATAAGTTTTGACGCATGCTCACATCCGTAATCATACTTTGCATCCAAGTAATTGCTGCTACGCGCTGGCCTTTAGTAACCGCGTTAACCTTGTGTAAGCTACTTGAAGGGTAAACAACAGCATAGCCTGCAGGTAACTTTATCGACTGTTGACCAAATTCGGTAGAAATAATTAATTCCCCGCCTTCGTATTCTTCAGGCTCACTTAAAAACGTGGTCATTGATATATCACTTCGAATGACTTCTGCTGTATTAGGTATTCTCATTACAGCAGCATCTACATGGAATCCGTACGCTTGTGCTTCATTGTAACGATTAAAACAAGGTGGAAATATTTTATGAGGTAAAGCAGCTGATACCAATTTGGGTGTTTCGCCAATACGCGCCAATAGCTGGTTAGCTAATTGACGCACACTGTCATTATTGGCATCAGCTTGATTGTTATTTTTTACTGACGCAGCCATACCCATTGCCGTGTTAGCACCATCAGACCATGGGGCATCAGCTAATACGTTACGATAAGCGTTAACTTCTTCAGTTGATAAAATTTTATCAATAACAATCATGTTTTTTCTCTATATTAAAATTCGTATGTTGCTGTTAGTTTGGTGCTTGTTGCATTACCCATATACATGAAAGCTCCTGAACGGTAAGCCGCAGTATAGTAAGTTTCGTCAAAAGCATTACCTATGTTTAATCTAAAAGATAAGTCATCGGTCGCATAATAATTAGCAAAAAAGTTAACAACTTGGTAGCTAGGCACAACAATACTGTATCGATTATTTGCACTATCATAACCAGCGGCTGTATCGGGTTGGCCAGCATACATTTCACTTTGATACGCATAATCACCACCAACAACAAACGACTCGTTAATTTCATATCTTAACTGCAAGTAAACACTCTTTTCAGCAAAATTACTTAACACTAAGCCAATGTTACTTTCATTAATAGAGTCGGTAACTTCAGAATCCATTGCCGTTGCAGAAAATTGTACACTTAATGCATCTGTAATATTACCCACTAAGCCAATTTCAATACCTTTAACACGGTTTTCACCTGTATTTAGCGTACCTAAAGTGGCGTAGTCATCATCACCAACACTTTCCATGACGTCAGACTTGGTAATTTGGAAAATAGAGGCAGAAAGTAGAAAGCTATTATCAAGCATCACTTTAGTGCCAATTTCTATGTTTTCTACACGTTCAGGATCTGAAGCCGTAACTTGTGTTGGATCACCACAAATACCACCATAACCACAACTTGCGCCTAAGTCAGACTCACCGCCGTTAATGTTGGTTGCTGTACTGTAGTTAGCATAAATATTAACATCTTCAGAAAAGTCGTAAATTAAACCAACATTACCATTATACATAGTGTCAGAATAAGCATAAGGTGTAACCACCCCACCTCTTATCACGTCACTATCAAAATCAAAATTGTCAGCTCTGAAGCCATAGTAAACATCAAGCTGATCGGTTAAATGAACAGTATCAATCATGTAAAATGAAACAGTTTCAATATCATTGATTGAATCCAGTCCATCACGCTCATAAGTTCTACCCATTAATTGATCAATATTACTTATATAGTCGCCCGCGCCATCAACGATACAATGCCCTCCTGAAGGCTCTGGGTTTCTTCTTCCTGGCGGCAACGTACAGTTGTATGGATTAGTATTAGCAATTTTATAAGTACCGTTTTTAACGCTTTCGTCAGTGTACTCAAAACCAAAAACAAAGTTGTTCTCTAAACCAAGTAACTCTGTATTTAAAAACAAATTGAATTGGGTGCTCGCATAGTGAACATCTTGATAACCATTATGAGTACTTAACGATACGGTACTGGCACCAGGACCATCAAGATCACTTACATCACGCGTACTAGCACTTGCACCTGTAGTGATATAACCATTTTTGGTTTCACCGTATCGTGTCGCATTATAAAGTGTGACATTATCATTTACTTCATATTCTGTGCGTAACGTAAAAGTTTTCACTTCTGACTTTAAAAAGTCTGCTTCTTGCGCATAAACAGGAATATCATCAACAGGTTCGCGAGTATCACGATTAAAATAACTTCCCAAATCAGGCACATCTTTAGCATCTAAATAATAGCCATCAGCTGTGAAAGATAACTTATTTGATGGCAAATAAACGCCAGATAATTGAACACCATTTCGTTTGCTAGAGGCATCTTCACGATCAGGCTTGTCTTTGTCTGACGTTAAGGCATTAATACGAACAGCCGTGTTTTCAGAAAGTGGCAAGTTATAATCTAGTGTTACACGTTGATATTCATCAGTACCTAAACCTGCATCAACACGACCAAAATGATAATTTACCGATGCTTTTTTAGTGATGCTATTGACTGCACCACCTGAAGAACCACGACCAGCAAATGTAGAGCTCGGACCTTTTGTAATTTCAACACGTTCAGTGGCGAAACTTTCACGAGTACTCATACCTGGATCTCGTAAACCATCAACAAAAACATCACTACGTGCTTCGTGACCACGGATAATGTAACGGTCACCAAAAGCATTGCCGTTTTCACCTGTACCTAATGTGATACCTGCTTGTGCAGATAAAATATCTTTAAGGTCGGTTTTACCTGCTTCTAATAATTGATCTTGTGTTAATACTGTGATCATTTGCGGTGTATCTACAAGTGGTATGGTACGACGTAAGTCACCAGATTCATCATGTAAATATACTGACGTTTTTACGCCATGAACTTTAATGAGCTCTATCGCTTCATCAGATGCATTAATATTTTTCGCTTCGCATTTTGCGCCATTATCTTTTTCGCAGTTTTCCACATTGGCTTCTGCATACACTTGCGTGCTGCTAAATACTAACGCAGCAGCGACAGCTTGCGCACCCAATGTCATTTTATTTTTATGATGAGATTTGATGTGAGATTTCATATTTTTACTTTTAGACTAAAGCCTTAATTATTGAAGAAGCAAATAATATCCAAACACAAAGCTGAATGCAAACGATAATAGATGTCATTTACACTTGTGTTATTAAAGCTAATGTCATGAGTGCATAAATATGCTCAACATAAAGGCAGTAGAAAAATATAAAAACTAACAGAGTAAGTAAATATTAGGGGAAGCAACAAGTATGACTACTACAAAAATTATAGTACATTAATAGACTGGTTAAATATTAAACATTAAATTTCAGATAGATAGTTTAGCCTTTCTGTGATGGCTAACAGCTATTTACTTATAATCTAGCAACCTTATGCATGTGAACAACCAGCATCGATAAATGTAGCTGAATGTTAAACCTTACTCATTATTCAACAGCAAGATGTACTAAACATGCACCAAGGCATTAGCCAGCCTTATCGCGCTTTTAACAATTGTTCGTTAGTAAATAAAGTAAGGTGATAACTCATGCCACTCACCATGAAATAATCTAGTGAATAGCTAATTGCCAGCGCCCCGTATAGGTTCGGTCATTGAACGTAGAGGAAGAATTAGACTCTACTGTTTTGTTTATCCTTACTAAACGTGTACCTTGAATTTGAAACTGTGAAGTAATTTGACTTTCCGCTGTCATGGAGAAAAAAATATAAGCACTGCCCTTGCCAGAATAACTCCTACGCGTTTCAAGAGGCGTACCATCATCATCAATGAGCACTTGATAACTGCCTTGAAATTTATTGACATAACCACGCGTTTTTTTATCATCAATGAAACTTTCCAACGGTAATGCAAAGTCGAGTATCCGTACTTGTTTATCCATATAAGTCACAAAACTCTCACCTTTAAACTCTCCTTGTTTAATATAATCTAAAATCGTTTGTGCCGATGAAAGAATGGGGATCAATGATGATGCTGATAATATCTCAGCGCCATTTAAAACCGGCGTATCGGCTTCTTCATCATTTAATTTCAAACGATTTTCTTGCGCTATTTGACTTAACACTGCCTTGGAATAGCTGATATCTAAGCCTTTATCACTTTCGGAGAGTGTTGATTTAATATCACCTGTTTTGAGTTTTATATCTTTTCCTTCACCTCGAGTTTCTGCGAAAGAGACATTTAATAACCCTGAAACTGGCTCGCTACCGTTCAACTTTAGCAACGCCTGTTGTAAGTCAGACAAGCCATCAGCAGATACCTTTTCTGCAAAAATAAAGCTCAGTAGCCCTATCACTTTGAGTAGATTACAATAAAATTTCATAAGTTAACCATTATTACTTTTAAATTTTTGACCGTATTTATAGCTAATATCTAGCACTTCATTCAATAAGTACGGTAAATATAAATGTTACCGGATATTTCTTTTTACTCAATATACCTAGCTCTTATCTGCACTTACAAAGACTCTTCAATGCCAAGCTAGTTAGCCTTAGCTAAGATCAAAAAAGCCCACATTCAGTGGGCTTTTAAATACATCTAAAAGAAAATTTACATCATTTCAACTGCGATAGCTGTAGCTTCACCACCACCAATACATAAAGACGCAAGACCTTTACTTAAGCCTTTATTTTTCAGGGCGTGGATTAAGGTCACCATAATACGTGCACCACTAGCACCTAACGGGTGACCCAACGCACAAGCACCACCGTTAACGTTAACTTTTTCTACGTCTAACTCTAATGCCTTAATACCCAGCATAGTCACCATAGCAAAAGCTTCATTGATTTCAAATAAATCAACATCAGCTGCAGTCCAGTTAGCTTTAGCTAGTACTTTTTGCATAGCGCCAACCGGTGCAACGGTAAATTCTGCTGGCTTTTGAGCATGTGTTGCATGAGCAACAATCTTACATAATGGTGTTAAACCGCGCTTTTGAGCTTCTGACAGTTTCATCATAACTAAAGCCGCTGCACCGTCTGAAATTGAGCTTGAGTTAGCTGCAGTGATAGTACCGTCTTTTTTAAAAGCTGGACGTAAACTAGGAATTTTGTCTGGGCGCGCATTACCCGGCTGCTCATCAATATCAAACACTGAATCACCGCGACGAGACTTAATGGTTACTGGCACTATTTCATTAACGAATGCACCATTAGCAATCGCTGCATTAGCACGTTCCAAAGAACGAATGGCGTAAGCGTCCATATCTTCACGACTAAATGCTGACTCATCAGCTGTTTCTTGAGCGAAACACCCCATAGCGATGCCGTCATAAGCATTCTCTAAACCGTCAGTCATCATGTGATCAAGCACTTGGCCATGACCCATCTTAATACCTGAACGTCCTTTAGGTAATAAATGTGGCGCATTAGTCATACTTTCCATACCACCAGCGATAGCAACATCAATTGAGCCAGCTAGTAGTGCATCATGTGCTTGCATAGCGGCTTTCATACCTGAGCCACAAACTTTATTGATCGTAGTACAAGCTGTTGAAAGGTCTAAGTCGGCTTCTAATGCTGCTTGACGTGCAGGTGCTTGCTTCAAGCCAGCAGGAAGTACACAGCCCATGATCACTTCATCAACTTGATCATTGGATAAATTTGCAGCTTGCATAGCACCACGAATAGCAGTGGCGCCTAAAGTGGTAGCACTTACTGCTGATAAACCGCCCATAAAACCACCCATAGGGGTACGTTTAGCAGCAACAATAACGATAGGATCTTGAGTAGACATAAAGCTCTCCGACAAAATGTTGTTCGACATAACTCGATATTGCACAGATAACACTGACAATCACCGATAAGAATTGCGCAACAGATTACCCCATATTTTGCTTTACGCCAACGTAAACTTTATGGGTCTTTAGTCTTAGTTAAATGGGTTTACAGAAAAACTGCCTCACATTCTTTACAGTTGCAGAGGAATTTACCGCTTAGCTTTGACGTGGTTAATTGAAAAACATATAACCATACACTTGCACTTTACGTTAACGTAAACTTATTGTAAGGTATCCAACAGATGAAAAAGCGAGTTAACTGTGAGTAATTACAATGAACAATAAAACCCCTGTCACCTACTCTATTGGCGAATTAGCCCGAGAATTTGACATTACGACCCGCAGTATCCGTTTTTATGAAGATCAAGGCTTGATACTGCCAACTCGCAAGGGTCAAACAAGAATATACAACCAAAGAGACAGAGTTCGACTAAAGTTAATTCTGCGTGGTAAACGCTTAGGGTTTTCGTTAGCAGAAACTGGGCGTTTGTTTGAACTTTACGATGCTGACAAGTCGAGTGCAACACAATTAAAAACCATTATGGATTTAATTGCTAATAAAAAAAATGACTTAAATCAGCAACTAGAAGATATACAAGCGGTATTAATTGAATTGACAGGTTTAGAAAATAACTGTCAAAACGCGTTAGCGTCTATTGATACTTAAACAATAGATAATGAAAACAAAATAACAGCTAACGCATTTTAATAAGCGCGTTAACACGACCAATAATTATTAAAGGTACTACTATGATTTCTACTTTCTCATCAATGAATTTTAACTTAGGCGAAACTGTTGAAATGATCCGCGATACCGTCAACGCATTTGCTCGTGACGAAATCGCCCCTCGTGCTGAGCAAATTGATAAAGAAAATGAATTTCCGATGGACTTATGGCGTAAATTTGGCGACTTAGGTTTATTGGGTATGACAGTTGATGAACAATATGGTGGTTCTGGCTTAGGTTATTTAGAACACATGGTTGCCATGCAAGAAATTTCACGTGCTTCCGCCTCTGTTGGTCTAAGTTACGGCGCTATGTCAAACCTGTGCTTAAACCAATTAAACAAAAATGGTAGCCATGAGCAAAAAGCGAAATACCTGCCTAAACTTTGTAGTGGTGAGCATATCGGTGCACTAGCAATGTCAGAGCCAAACGCAGGATCTGACGTAGTAAGCATGAAACTTAGTGCCGAAAAGAAAGGCGATAAATACATTCTTAATGGCAACAAAATGTGGATCACTAACGGTCCTGATGCCCATGTTTATATCATTTATGCAAAAACAGATACCAGTGCCGGTTCAAAAGGCATCACTGCTTTTATAGTAGAGCGTGATTACCCAGGCTTTTCTCGCCATCAAAAACTCGACAAATTAGGTATGCGTGGCTCAAATACTTGTGAATTAGTGTTCCAAGATTGTGAAGTACCTGCCGAAAATATTTTAGGCGAAGAAGGCAAAGGTGTTCGCGTATTAATGTCGGGCTTGGATTACGAACGCTTAGTATTAACCGGTGGTCCTTTAGGTATTATGGATGCTTGTATGGATCTCGTTGTTCCTTACATTCATGACAGAAAACAGTTTGGCCAGGCTATTGGTGAATTTCAATTAATTCAAGGCAAAATTGCTGATATGTACACACAAATGAATGCGGCTAAATCTTATGCGTATTTATGTGCCATGGCAGCCGATCGTGGTGAAACCACGCGTAAAGATGCTGCAGGTGTCATTTTATACTCTGCGGAACTCGCAACAAAAATGGCATTAGATGCTATTCAGTTATTAGGTGGAAACGGTTATATCAACGAATTCCCTGCAGGGCGTTTATTACGTGATGCAAAATTGTATGAAATTGGTGCTGGTACCTCAGAAATTCGCCGTATGCTGATAGGTCGTGAATTATTTAACGAGTCAGTTTAATTTAGCTTTCTCTCATTGCCAATAAACGCGATTGCTTGGTCAAAAATACACATAGGCAAATTATGCTGAGTATTTTCCTTGAACTCGCGTCATTGGCTTTGAGAAAAGTCGAATGATGAAAAGGTAACAATCATAAAGATTACCCCAGTGACTATTACTATTGAAAACGATTAACAACACGTAAGTAGTGCAATCGAACAATATCAATGTGCATTGTTAACTCAAAGACGCTAACGAAGTAAAAGTACAACAAACAGAAGGTTATACCGTGGCTAAGATAATATCGAAAATTAATCCCCGCAGCCCAGAGTTCATCGAAAATGCTGCTCATATGCAACTGCAAGTTGATGACTTAAAAGTTAAACTCGAAGAAATAAAGCTTGGTGGCGGTGAGCGCAGTCGCGAACGTCACTTATCGCGCGGTAAGTTACTGCCAAGAGATCGTGTTTATGCCCTACTCGACCCTGGCTCTGCATTTCTAGAGTTATCACAATTAGCCGCTTATGAGGTATATGACGATAACGTTCCTGCTGCTGGCATTATCACCGGTATTGGCCGCGTAGGTGGCCAAGAGTGTATTATTGTTGCTAACGACGCGACAGTTAAAGGCGGAACTTATTACCCTTTAACAGTAAAAAAACATTTACGTGCACAAACTATCGCACAAGAAAATAACCTACCTTGCATTTACCTTGTTGACTCAGGTGGTGCTAACCTACCAAACCAAGACGATGTTTTCCCAGATAAAGAACATTTTGGTCGTATTTTCTTCAACCAGGCCAATATGTCAGCGCAAAGTATTCCACAAATTGCGGTTGTTATGGGCTCATGTACTGCTGGCGGTGCATATGTGCCTGCCATGGCTGATGAGTCAATTATTGTCAAAGAACAAGGCACTATTTTCTTGGCAGGGCCACCATTAGTCAAAGCGGCCACCGGTGAAGTGGTGAGCGCTGAAGACTTAGGCGGCGCAGACGTACATTGTCGCACCTCTGGTGTGGCTGATCACATGGCACAAAATGATCATCACGCATTAGAAATTGCTCGTAGCGCTATTTCAAACTTAAACCGTGTTAAACCTGTGCAAATGGCAATTAAAGCAGTGGCTGAACCAGCTTATGCTACTGAAGAAGTTTACGGTATCGTACCAAAAGATTCTCGCCAGCCATTCGATGTTCGTGAAATCATTGCCCGCGTGGTTGATGGTAGTGAATTCGATGAGTTTAAAGCCTTATATGGCACAACTTTAGTCTGTGGTTTCGCGCATATTTACGGCTACCCTGTGGGCATTGTCGCAAATAATGGGATTTTATTCGGTGAATCAGCGCAAAAAGGCGCTCATTTTATCGAACTTTGTGCACAACGAAAAATTCCACTGGTATTTTTACAAAACATCACCGGTTTTATGGTAGGTCAACAATATGAAGCCGGTGGTATCGCAAAACACGGCGCTAAAATGGTCACCGCGGTTGCCACCGCGCAAGTCCCTAAGTTCACCATTTTAATTGGTGGTAGCTTTGGTGCTGGTAACTACGGCATGTGTGGTCGAGCTTATGATCCTCGCTTCTTATTCATGTGGCCAAATTCACGTATCTCTGTGATGGGTGGCGAACAAGCCGCCGGCGTATTAGCGCAAGTAAAACGTGACCAAAAAGAAAAACGTGGTGAGCAATGGAGTGAACAAGAAGAAGCTGAATTTAAACAACCGATTATTGATGATTATGAACACCAAGGTCACCCTTATTATGCTTCAGCCCGTTTATGGGATGATGGCGTAATTGATCCAGCAGATACTCGTCAAGTGCTTGGCTTAGCTATATCGGCATCACTAAATAAACCGATTGAAGAGACCAAGTTTGGTCTATTTAGAATGTAGAGGTAAGTTGACGATGTTTACCCCCAGACATATAAAAAGTCCAAGTGAAAAAGTCTTGTTTGATGTTGACAGTAATGGCGTAGCAACCGTTACCATGAACAACCCTGATAAGCATAATGCCTTTGATGACACGATTATTGCTGCGTTAAGTCAGCTATTTAATGATATTGCTCAATGCGATGACATCAAGGTGATGGTGCTTGCGTCAACCGGAAAAAGCTTCTCTGCTGGTGCTGATTTAGGCTGGATGAAGCGTATGGCCTCTTATTCTTATCAAGAGAATTTATCTGATGCTAACGCGCTCGCCCAAATGTTAAAAAACCTTAACTTTTTACCACAACCTACCATAGCCAAAGTACAAGGTGCAGCGTTTGGTGGTGCAGTCGGTTTAGCCAGTTGCTGTGACATTGTACTGGCCAGCGAAAAAGCTAGCTTTTGTTTAAGTGAAGTTAAATTAGGATTAATTCCAGCCACCATTAGCCCGTATGTAGTGAATGCCATTGGTCAAAAGGCCAGTCGACGTTATTTCCAAACTGCTGAACGATTTTTTGCTGATAAAGCCCAACAGTTAGGGTTAGTTGACGAAATACTACCAGTGGCAGACTTAGACGCTGCAGTGGATAAAATGACACAAACCTTACTCGCAAATGGTCCATTAGCGGTGCGCCAAGCTAAGCAATTAGCACTTGATGTCGCTTATCAAGATATCGATGAAACACTCATTGATATGACCAGTGAACGTATTGCAGCAATCCGCGTATCAAGCGAAGGTCAAGAAGGCTTAACGGCATTTTTCGAGAAACGCCAACCTACTTGGCAAGCTGCATTAACGCCACAAAACGTTTCACAAAAAAAATTATTAAATAAAGGCGAAGGATAAACTCATGTTTACTAAAATACTAATTGCCAACCGCGGCGAAATTGCTTGTCGTGTTATTAAAACGGCTCGTAAAATGGGCATTTTAACTGTCGCTGTTTATTCTGATGCTGATGCTGACGCTTTACATGTCAATATGGCTGATGAAGCTATTCATATTGGCGGCTCGCCTTCACGTGAAAGTTACTTGTTATCTGAAAAAGTCATCGAAGCCGCTAAACGTACCGGTGCACAGGCTATTCATCCAGGTTACGGTTTTCTTTCAGAGAATGCCGATTTCTGTCGTATGTGTGCGGCTGAAGGTATTACCTTTATTGGTCCTCCAGTTGCCGCAATTGAAGCCATGGGCTCAAAATCTGCTGCTAAGAACATAATGGAAGCGGCTCAAGTACCTCTTGTGCCTGGCTACCACGGTGATGACCAATCAGAAGCCGTTATTAAAAAAGCTGCTGACGATATGGGATACCCAGTTTTACTAAAAGCGACCGCTGGTGGCGGCGGTAAAGGTATGCGTCAAGTATGGAGCGAAGATGAATTTTCGGAAGGCTTCGCTGCGGCTAAACGCGAAGCTAAATCTTCATTCGGCGACGATACTATGTTGGTTGAAAAGTACTTAACACAACCACGTCACGTTGAAATTCAAGTATTTTGCGATAATCACCAAAATGCCGTTTACCTTTTTGAGCGCGATTGTTCTGTACAACGCCGTCATCAAAAGGTCATTGAAGAAGCGCCAGCATTTAGCATGAGTGAAGAACTTCGCGCTAAAATGGGTGAGTCGGCGATAAAATCAGCACAAGCTATTGGGTACCAAGGTGCCGGTACGGTTGAATTTTTACTTGATATTGATGGTTCATTTTACTTTATGGAAATGAACACTCGCCTGCAAGTTGAACACCCTGTTACGGAGTTAATTACCGGTCAAGATCTTGTCGAGTGGCAACTGCGCGTAGCTGCCGGTGAAGTGTTACCTAAAGCACAGCATGAGTTAAAAATTACTGGTCATGCGTTTGAAGCACGTATCTATGCTGAAGATCCTAACAACGACTTTTTACCTGCAACAGGCACCTTAGATTTTTTACAACCGCCACTAGAAAGTGAATTTGTTCGTGTTGATACCGGTGTTCGTCAAGGCGACGAAGTGAGCGTATTTTACGACCCAATGATTGCCAAGCTAATTGTTTGGGATGAAAGTCGTGAAAAAGCCCTACAACGTATGGCAAAAGCACTATCTGAATATCGTATCAGTGGTGTTACAACTAACATAGATTTTCTGTATAACTTAGCAACATCAGCACCTTTTGTTAATGCTGATATCGACACAGGTTTTATCGAAAAAAATCAAGATCTTATTTTCCATGAGAGTGAGCAAGCCCTAGCTGGTGAATTACCTATGGCAGCGTTGTATTTAGTTTTAGCACAAGCTCATCAAGCACAATTGAGCGCAGCTAAGACTAACGACCCATTCTCACCTTGGAACATGACCAACGCATGGCGCTTAAACGAGGCCAGCATTCATCATATGGTGCTTGCTCATAATGGCACTGAATATCCAATTATTGTCGAACAAAAACGTCAAGGTAGCGGTAGTTACTATTTGATCACTGTTGATGGTCAAACAGTAGATTGTCAAGGTCGTATTGACAACGATACTTTATATGTCAGTATCGACGGTTACCGCAGTCATGCCACTATTGCTCAAAATGGCACACAAATTAGCCTTTATCATCAAAATGGTGTTTTTAACTTCACCCATATTTTACCTGATTGTGGTGATAACAGTAGCGATGATAGCCATGGCGGCCTAGTCGCACCAATGAACGGTACTATGGTCGCGGTATTAGTCAAGGCAGGCGATACCGTCACTGCAGATCAACCGTTGATGATCATGGAAGCAATGAAAATGGAGCACACTATTCGTGCGCCAAGTAATGGCGTTGTCGATACCATTTACTATAACGCAGGTGATATGGTTGACGGTGGCGCTGAATTAATAGCCTTTAGTGCCGAGGAAGCATAATGACTAACCTAGCAAATTCTTTATTGCCTACTCAAGTAAAAATTGTGGAAGTAGGACCACGCGATGGTCTGCAAAACGAGAAAGTACAGATTAGTGCTGAAGAGAAAATAGCCCTAATTGATCAGCTGGCTGATGCTGGTGTCAACTATATTGAAAGTGGTAGCTTTGTTTCACCTAAATGGGTGCCACAAATGGCTACGTCAACCGATGTTTTCAATGGTATTAAACGCAAAGAAGGTGTTACGTACGCAGCATTAACGCCTAATATGAAAGGCTTTGAGGCAGCAATGGCAGTTAATGCCAATGAAGTGGCCATTTTTGGCGCCGCATCCGAAGCTTTCAGTCAGAAAAATATTAATTGTTCAATCGAAGAAAGCTTACAGCGCTTTGAGCCAATAATGCAGGCAGCAAAAGCCGCTAATATTCCCGTACGCGGCTATGTTTCTTGTGTTGTTGGTTGTCCATATGACGGTTTTATTGAACCTGAGCAAGTCGCTATGGTTGCAGAAAAACTCTACAACATGGGCTGCTACGAAATATCATTAGGTGACACGATTGGTGTTGGCACTCCGGCGAGCGTGGCTAAGATGATCCAAGCGGTAAACACACACGTCCCTATGAATAAATTAGCAGTACACTTTCATGATACCTATGGCCAAGCGTTAACAAACATTTACACTGCATTACAGGCCGGTGTTATGGTGGTCGATAGTGCTATTGCAGGTTTAGGTGGTTGCCCATATGCTAAAGGCGCATCAGGTAATGTTGCTACCGAAGATGTTTTATATCTGCTTAATGGTTTAGGTATAGAAACAGGTATTGATTTTGACAAGCTATTAGCGGCAGGTTGGTTTATTAGCGACAAATTAGGTAAAGCGCCAATATCAAAAGTATCGACAGCATATCGCGCTCAATAAGTTGAATGTAAAACTGAGTTTAGTGATGTCGCTAAACTCAGTGTAAAAATATAAGTAAAAATAAAAATAGCGATTTAAGTAACGCTAACAGTAACAATAAAAACTTATCAATGAGGAATAAACAATGGCAGGATTTGACAAGGTAGTGTCAAGCTATGAAGAAGCTATGGCAGGTCTTGAAGACAACATGACCGTAATTGCTGGCGGTTTTGGATTATGTGGCATTCCAGAGAACTTAATTAGTGAAATTAAACGTAAAGGCACTAAAGGCTTAACTGTAGTTTCGAATAACTGTGGTGTTGATGATTTCGGCCTAGGTATTTTACTTCCTGATCGTCAAATCAAAAAAATTATTGCCTCATACGTAGGCGAGAATGCAGAATTCGAACGCCAAATGATGAACGGTGAACTGGAAGTTGAATTAACCCCTCAAGGTACGTTAGCCGAAAAGATGCGTGCTGGTGGTGCGGGTATTCCTGCTTTTTACACAGCCACAGGTTACGGGACTCCAGTTGCAGAAGGCAAAGAAGAACGGGAATTTGATGGCAGACATTACATTTTAGAACCGGCAATTAAAGGCGACTTTGCTATTGTCAAAGCATGGAAAGCCGACCGATACGGGAATTTAGTCTTTAGAAAAACGGCACGTAACTTTAATCCATTAGCCGCAACCGCCGGTAAAATTACCGTGGTAGAGGTCGAAGAAATTGTTGAGCCGGGCGAGTTAGACCCTGATCACATTCATACACCAGGAATTTACGTAAACCGCTTAATTTTAGGCTCATTTGAAAAACGCATAGAACAACGCACTGTTCGCAGCGACGCATAGGTAAAAGGAGTAATTTATGGCTTTATCAAGAGAACAATTAGCACAACGCGTTGCACAAGAACTGCAAGATGGTTACTACGTTAATTTAGGCATAGGTATTCCAACGCTCGTAGCAAACTACGTACCTGAAGGTATGGAGGTTATGCTGCAATCTGAAAATGGTCTTCTCGGTATGGGGCAGTTTCCTACTGAAGCAGAAATTGATGCTGACTTAATCAACGCCGGTAAGCAAACCGTAACTATGGCAACGGGGGCATCCATTTTTGATTCAGCAGAATCTTTTGCCATGATCCGTGGTGGTCACGTTGATTTGACGGTTTTAGGTGCATTTGAAGTCGATGTTAACGGTAACATTGCATCATATATGATCCCAGGTAAGCTTATTAAAGGCATGGGCGGTGCAATGGATTTAGTTGCGGGCGCTGATAATATTATTGTGACCATGACACATGCATCTAAGCATGGGGTATCTAAGCTATTAAGTAATTGTACTTTGCCGTTAACGGGCAAAGGTTGTATTAAAAAAGTACTGACTGACTTAGCGTTCATTGAAATCAAAAATGGTAAATTTTACCTACTTGAACGTGCGCCAGGCGTATCAGTAGAAGAGATTATAAAATTAACAGAAGGTGAATTAGTTGTTGAAGGTGATATACCTGAAATGACCTTCTAAGCTTGTTAGGCACTTTTTAGAATCACGGATAAACATCAGGGGCTTAGCCCCTTTTTTTTAACATTTATATATTTTCAGCGTCACCTGCTACATTACTTTTTGTCTTACTAAATCCCACACAGCTAGCCAGCAATAAGGCATTGTTTATTAATGGATTAATCAAATTCACAGCTGCAACTGCGTTACGTTTAATGACAAATGGGTTGCAATTTACTACAATTTTGGTAATACTGAAATTGACAAAGAAAAGGCAAGACACGCGAAAACGTGTTACGCAAAACCACCGGTCTAAGGGTTTATATAATTTTATATTTATCTATGACAGCGGAGTTACCGTGTTATTAGGTACATCCTGTGGTTTTTTCTTTTACTAACTCTAATTGTATTATAAAAGGTTATTAAAATGAAAAAATTATTACTAGTTACTACCATGACTGCTTTAACTATGACGTCTATTATATCTGCGCCGAAAGCGCAAGCCGCTGACATTGCACAAAGTGTATGTGAGTATGTTGCCGCTGACGACAAGAAACGTATGCGTTCATTCTTAAAGTCGAATAAATTAAAAATTCGTAATATCTTTGACGGTATTCAGTGTAATGGGCAAAACTTGTTAGAATTTGCTGCAACTAGAGGTTCAATTGAAACTGGCTCTTTGATGATTAGTAAATTACCAAAGAAAACGGTTTCAGCTAACCTAGCACTTATTCAAAATGGATCGCAACCATTAATCGACGCTGCAAACGAACGCGTTAGCAGCTAGAAATTTATTTTCCAGTAGGCGTTTATACTTAGTGTAAGTTCGATGTTTTACTAGTTAATAATTCTTATGTCATTAAAAGGGTCAGCATTTGCTGACCCTTTTTTCTTGTCATTTATCAAAACCAATAAAATTTCTTCAATTCAACTAGCTACCCTTTCGAAAACTGATTAAAATCACGCCCAACAACAAGATTTTAATTCACTTGGTTAATTTAATGACAAATAAACGCAGCTATATTAACAGTAATAATGCCCTCGTATTAACTGGTGGTGGCGCACGTGCAGCCTATCAGGTCGGGGTTTTATCTGCGATAGCTAAGTTTATGCCACGCAACCATGGTGTGCCCTTTCCAATTATTTGTGGTACCTCAGCAGGTGCAATCAATTCAACCGCGCTCGCTTGCTACGCTTCATGTTTTCAATTAGCGGTTAAGAAATTAGAATGGGTATGGAAAAATCTCGATCCTGGTCGTATTTATCACAGTGATGCTATGCGTGTGTCTAGCCATTTAATTGCTGGGATACTTGGCGGCTTTCAAGCTGATTATGCAAATAAAAGCGCCAGAAGTTTATTAAACAATGCCCCGCTCAAACAACTGTTAGAAACTGTGGTCGATTTTAATCGCATTGATACCAATATTCGACGCGGCTACCTATCTGCGGTATCCGTAACGGCATCAAGCTATACTAGCGGCAACTCTATTAGCTTTTTCCAATCTGAAGAGTCTATCTCTCCTTGGTTCAGAGCTAAGCGCCGTGGTGAGCCAACACAATTAAATAGTCAACACTTGATGGCATCCGCGGCAATTCCATTAGTATTTCCATCAGTAAAAATACGCCATAACCATTTAGGCGACGGCTCTGTTCATCAGTTATCCCCTTTGAGTCCTGCGATTCATTTAGGCGCGGAAAAAATATTTATTGTGGGTGTTGAGCAGCCTAAAGATCCCATCCATGCAGAAGAAAACAATCCTCATCCCCCTACAACAGCGTCCATCGCTGGTCATCTACTTGATTCAGTTTTCTCTGATACTCTACAAAGTGATATTGAGCGTATGGAACGGGTTAATCATACTTTATCGTTAATTCCGGATGAGCATAAAATAAATGCTGCAGGTTTGAAGAATATCGACTCTTATTTGCTTAACCCGAGTCATAACTTTAATAGTATTGCCGTTAAATATTACGACAAATTACCTTTGCCAATTCGACTACTTCTGCGTGGCATTGGCATTAGCAATGATGCAGAGTCGAGTTTACTAAGCTACTTACTTTTCGAAAAAAACTACTGCAAAGAATTAATAAACCTAGGCTTTAATGACGCACTAGAGCAAGAAGCTAAAATCCGTCAGTTTCTCAAGATATAATGCTAGCAGTAGTAGTAAAAATTAAACGAGGTAACCGTTGGTAGCATGTCACTACAAGTAATCAACGGTTATGTTAATGTCCTTCTTGCACAAAGCGCTCTGCGCGCTCTACTCGTCTAGGCTTACCACGAACAATCAATGTATCTTGTGGTTGTAAGATAATACTAATATCAGGCTCTTCAGTTTCAATCTCATCGCGCCTTAGTGCCACAACAACAACTCGACGTTCATCAAGCTTTAGTGAGCCAATAGAGTGGCCATTAGCAAATGATTGCTCTGATAAAATAATAGCATGAGCAAACTCAATACGATCAATCGCCTCAGGACTCATATCGGTATGTTCACCTTGAAAAAAGCCATGTAAATGATTGTAGTGATTTTTGCGTTCTTTTTGCACACGGCGAACTATTCTCGAAAAAGGCACCCCAGTTAACGACAATACTTGCGATACAAGCATTAAACTCCCTTCTAAGCTCTCAGGCACTACTTCATTCGCGCCTGCAGCATGCAACTCGTCTAACTGATCATCATTACGCGTCCTAACTAAAATAGGAACATCAGGAGCTAAAGAGCGCACCTTCTGAATAACATCCAGTGATTGTTTATCTTCGCCAAACGCAATGACCACAAGCTTTGCTTTTGACAAATGCGCGGCATGTAGTAATTCGGCTTGTCGTGAAGAGCCAAAAAGTACATTTTCACCTGCTTCTCGTGCTTTAGTTGTCCTTAATGGGTCAATATCAATAGCAACAAAATCAATTGATTCTTGCTTTAAGAAGCGACTCACGGTTTGTCCAATACGACCAAAACCACAAATAATAACATGATCGCTTAACGTCGTATTATTAGGTAGCTGCTCTAGTGTGTTGGTATCAAGTTGTTTTTCACGGCTGAGCCATAATGCCCAAGTACGGGCATGGCTGATCATATAAGGTGTTATTGCCATACTTAGCACACCAGTTCCTAATAAAATTGACGCGGTGGTTTCTGGTAAAATTTCAACTTGGCTAGCTAAAGCAATCAAAACAAAACCAAACTCGCCCATTTGCGCTAACATAATGCCCGCGGCCCAAGCATCTTTAGGTGACTCTCCAGCTCGCTTTGCTAGCAACACAACCACCAGCACTTTCACGACCATAAAACAAACCAACAATGCAATAATGAGTAATGGTGATGAAAACACTACCCCGATATTAAGTTTCATGCCAACAGTGACAAAAAATAAACCTAATAAAATATCTCTATAAGGCCTAATATCGGCTTCAAGTTGGTGTTTATATTGGCTTTCACCCAGCATCATTCCAGCTAAAAAAGCACCTAATGCCATTGAAAGGCCAAACCACTGTGTTAATGCTGACGCCACTAATGTCACTAACAATGTCGTTAAGACAAACAGCTCATCGGTTCTTACTTGCGCCACTAAATTAAATAACCGAGGTAATACCCATTTACCCGCTAGTAGCAACAATGAAACAACAAACACCCCTTTCACTAAAGCAAAAAGTAGTGCTAAAAGGAAAGATGAGTCGCCGCCTTGAGCAAGCAAAGGAATAACAATTAATAGTGGTACCACTGCAACATCTTGAAAAAGTAACACAGCAACAGAGAGTTGCCCTGATTTTTTCTTCATACCACCACTTTCACTGAGTTGCCTTATCACGATGGCTGTTGAAGATAACGCCAATATGCCGCCAATAGTAATTGCAGCAGCAAAACTTTGCCCTAACAGCATCGCGACGAGCATAAAAATGACAAGTGAAATGCCGACTTGTAAGCTACCAACAGTCACCACAAGGTGTCGCATTGCCACCAGCTTAGGTAATGAAAACTCAAGTCCAAGGGTGAACAGAAGAAATACAATACCCAGTTCAGCAAAGTGGTCATAATCAACATGCTCTTGTGCTAGGGCTAAACCGTGCTCGCCCACCAAAACGCCGGCAACTAGATATGCCAAGATTGCAGGCAACTGCAAACGACGGAAAAGCCAAACAATTAAAACGGCACTGGATAATATTGCGAGTAACTCAAGATGACTTGTCACATGTATTCCTTACAAGATGGTAAAACGGGTAATTACAGACGCTGCTCCGCTTATAATGAAATAAACGGACCACATTAAGTGTAGCCTTGCACTGGCAACCTTGTCTAAATTTTTTCTTTAACTAACAGAAAAACATAATTAAAAACGGCAACTTAACAAATATTGCTTAACATAATGCGCAACTAAAAGTGCAACTGATAAACATTACTGCTCGCACTAAAAACAATTATTTACTTGAACCATCAACATAAAATTCGACAATTTATAGATCGGTATGTTTTTTGCTTTAGCTAAATTAAGAAAGTTATAACGTCAAAATTGCTAGGAAAAAGTATGCGAACTGTCAATGTTGTTAATCATCCTAACGCCAAATTTAATGCCTTTACATTATTTCAACATAATGAGCAGCAAAGCCAGCGGAATCTGGCTTTACTGGAACAATTACAAACAACATTGGATGTTAAAGAGCTGATCAATATTTTTTCGGTTGAAGTAGCAAAGTATCTTGATTTTACTGGTATTTATTTCAAACATGCCGATGTAAGTGCCACCGCTCGCGGTAGTAGACAAGCAAAAGCTGAACGTCAGTTTGAATTAAAACTTAATGGCCAATTTTTTGGCATGATCACCTATGCCGTCAATATGCCAATAAGTATTACTAACTATGAAATACTCAATGAATTACACCAACTGCTGATCAACCCCTTAAACAATGCCGTTAAATATCATCAAGCGATGCAATTAGCTATGCAAGACGGTTTAACACAGTTAGGTAACCGTCGAAGTTTTGACGAACAAATTAAACGAGCTATGGCTCAAGCAGCTCGTCGACAAACTCGTGTTGGCTTAATTCTATGCGATTTAAATAAATTTAAAGCCATTAATGACTCTTTTGGTCACGTTATCGGTGATAGCGTTCTAGTGCATTTTGCTCAAGCATTACGTCAAAGTGTCCGTGATACCGATTGCATTTTTCGCTTCGGTGGTGATGAATTTGCAATTATTATCGGCGATGCTTGTCAGCAATCATTAATGGTCATTGAGCAACGAATTTATCAAGCTATGTCACAAGATGCACTGTTGGCAAAGTATAATGTTACCAGCAGCTTAGGCCTAGCATTTATGAATAAAGCTGACAATGCGACTAGCTTTTTTGAACGTGCAGATACCGCGTTATACTCACAAAAAATGAACATTCCACACAAGCTGAGCATAGTTTCACAACAAAGCTAAGGATTAATACCTTTCCCTATAAAAAAGGAAGCTACTAAGATAGCTAGGTATTACTTTAGAAATCATGTAATGCACGTGATTTCTCGGCAGGTGTGGCAGCAATGTACAAGCGGCAAAATCTTACCGCTTGGGCAAACTTATCTGGGCCAGTTTTTGCCAATATTTGACGGAAAAACATTGAGTCTAGACGAAAATTATCACAGTAATATTCAATAGCCTCTTCAATGCTAGGGTAACAAACCCCGTCAAAGTTAAAACTTTCGCTATCACTTTCTGACGTTATCTCAACACCATCAAGGATAAGCGGCCAACCGAAAAAATTCACTCGCTGTTTAGCCACTTCATACATAAACCAAGCGCTTTTTTGAAAACCAGAAAAACTGCCACCTTCAAAGCCAGCATCAGCAAGCTCTTCACGTGTCCAGTTTAAGCCAATCGCTAAGTCTTTCTTATACTTTCTCATCAAAAACTTTTTCACTTGTTGTGACACTTGCCAAATACTCCTCACTTTAGCTTTGAGGGCTGCATCTGAGCATTCTCTACAACTTGGTACGGTTAACTTGGGGTGCGGACAATCAAAAATGACATGTGCTTGATGTGGAAAAGTAAAATGACTTGCTGCTGGTTCTCCGCAGAACCAGCATTGATGTCTATTTTGAAAAGGTACTTCAATAAAACAATTGTATTCAGACATTATGGATTATTTTTTGAGCTTAATAACACCAGAGTTAAACACCATTAACGTCTTTTTCCAAGGCTTTTGTTTTTTTGTTTTTGTGATTTAGCCCGACGTTTTGCCGCCGGTGTTGCGTTTTCTTTTTTACGCGCTAACAGTTGGTTTTTCTCTTGTGTCGCTTTATAACGACTCTTCTTCAATGGCGCATCTTCTTTTGCATCATATTGCCCAGGTAAAGCGCGATCTAACTCATAACCTGGAACAATTATACGCTCAAACTTACGTTCAATTAGTGCTTCAATATTATCAAGAAATTGTTCGTCTTTTGGACTTACCAATGAAATGGCTGTACCTGATTTACCCGCACGACCCGTTCGACCAATACGGTGAACATAATCTTCTGCCAAGAAGGGTAAATGGAAATTAACCACGTAAGGTAAATCGGCAATATCCAAGCCTCGGGCAGCAACATCAGTAGCAACTAATACACGAACACTACCGTCAATAAACTGTTCTAATGCTTTATTACGGGCACCTTGTGTTTTATCACCATGGCATAAAGCGGTTTTGATACCATCAAGCTTTAATTCTTTTGCTAAAATATTAGCACTTTCTTTTGTACCAGCAAAAACTAACACTTGTTGCCAGTTGTTAACACCGATCAACTCAGACAACAATTCAGCTTTTCGTGTTTCCGAAACCCAATACACTGATTGTTTTACTTTGCCTGACGTGGAGTTTTGACGTGCTACTTCAATTGTTTTCGGCGTTTTAAGTATTTTCTTCGCTAACGTTTTAACTTTATTTGAAAATGTTGCAGAGAACATTAAAGTTTGATGCTTTGCTTTAATCATTGCAACGACACGTTCAATATCGTTATAAAAGCCCATATCTAACATACGGTCAGCTTCATCTAGCACAAGAAACTGTACTTGTGATAAATCTAAATTACGTTGTTCAAGGTGCTCAATTAAACGACCAGGTGTTGCCACTAAAACATCAACGCCCGCTTTCAACATTTTTGTTTGTGGCGGCATATTAACACCACCAAAAACCACACCAGAGCGCAAAGGTAAAAACTCACTGTAGGTTTTTACATTCTCAGCCACTTGTGCTGCTAACTCACGAGTTGGCGTTAAAATTAACGCTTTAACTGTTGTGGTAGTATCAAAACCATCGGCATTAGGTTTAACTTTTTTCGCCAAAGTATCAAGAATAGGCAAAGTAAATGCAGCTGTTTTACCGGTGCCCGTTTGAGCACTAGCTAAAACATCGACACCTGTGCGAATAACAGGAATGGCTTGTTGCTGAATTGGCGTTAAATTTTTATAACCGCATGCTTTTACCGCTTTTAGTAAATTAGCCGATAAACCTATTGCATCCACACTCATCACATCACCATTTCTGTATTATCATAAACAACGTACCTAGCTAAATAGCAGAGCACCAAAATATTAAGGCGCGGATTATAGCAGCTTTGTTGCCAGTTGTTGCTATTAAATATTCCACCAATAATTAAGTACGCTTGCTAGTGCCAACTCCATAGGTTGTTTATAATGTATACTTGCTCACCAAATTATTTTTTTTGCCAAATCCCTTGGGTTAAATTAAACGCTTGCTGTTCTTTTTCATCAGGCTGATAGGTAGGTAACAAACCTTTATCTTGCTGCTGGTGGTAATCTTTGGTTATTTTTACCACCACACCAGAAAGCATAAATAAGGCACTAACATTAACAATCGTCATTAACCCGGTTGATAAATCAGCAAGTGCAATAACCTCAGGCAATGTCGCCACAGAGCCGAATACCAACATTAGTAAAAAGCCAACACGCAGGAACCAACGCCCTTGCATATTATCCATTTTTAAGTACTTCAAGTTATTATCTGCATAAGCATAATTGGCCACAATCGAGGTAAAAGCAAATAACAATATTGCAATCGTAATAAAGTCGCTACCCCAAGCGCCAACTTGATAAGCAAGTGCTTGTTGTGTTAATTGAATGCCTTGTGCTTGGCTGCCGGTATCCTTGAACAGTAATATCAAAATAGCCGTACAAGAACAGATAACAATGGTATCGAAAAAGACCGCTAACATTTGAATATACCCTTGAGAAACGGGATGAGGAGGAAAAGGCTCTGCAGCGGCAGCAGCATTAGGTGAACTGCCCATACCCGCTTCATTTGAATATAAACCTCGTTTAATACCTTGCACAATAGCCGCACCAACCAAACCACTACCCGCTTCTTTTAAGCCAAATGCCGAAGCGAAGATATCGCTAATAACCATAGGGACTTTTTCAATATTTAGCCAGATAACCACCAAACAAACAATAATGTAGAGCAGCCCCATAAAAGGAACTGTTAGCTCAGCAAAGCGAGCAATATTTTTCAGTCCGCCCAACACAATAAACGCTGCCGCAATAGTGATAACAATGCCAGTATAAAAAGGATCAAAGCCGTACGAACCATTAAATGCACTGGTAATAGAGTTTGCTTGTACTGCACTAAAAACAAAACCATAACCAAAAAACAAACAGAGAGAAAAAGTCACCGCGAGCTTTTTATTTTTCAACCCTTTACTCATATAATAAGCCGGTCCGCCACGGAAGTTACCATTACTGTCACGCTCTTTATAAAGTTGCCCTAACGCACTCTCTGCAAAAGCGGTTGCCATGCCAACTAACGCAATTAGCCACATCCAAAAAACCGCACCCGCTCCTCCTAACGAGATAGCAACTGCCACGCCCATTAAGTTACCCGTGCCTACCCGTGCCGCTAACGACGTACATAAGGCTTGAAAAGAAGATATGCCATGAGTGGAACTTTTTCGACTGGATTTTAAAATGGTAAACATATGAAAGAAGCGTCTAATTTGTAGACCTTTCAAACGAATAGTAAACCAAATACCACAAGCAGTGAGCAGATAGATTAAAATACTGCCCCATAAATAACCGTTAATAGTGCCAACCCATAATTCAATAATACTGGGCTCAATTACACTGGGTTCTACCACGCTATTCTCCGAAGAATTTGTTGCTAGTTATAACTCCGCTTGTTTTTCAAACGACTTAAACTATACCAAGATTAAAACATGGCAAAATCACCTGAGTGATTAATATAAAAGTCATATTGAATTAGACGTAAGTTTATAAGTTATATTGGCTTTATCAGCACTGGCTAGATAAATAGCCTATTAAGTAAACTAAACATACGACTCAAATTGAGGCTAACTAATTAATTTTTATTTTGAACAGCTTAACAAAATTGCTTCGCAGATAAATAACTTTATTACTGCCAGAGAGAATAAAATAAATAAGTGCGTAAACTACCATCAAAGCGCGTAGGTGAAAAATAATAAATAAGGGAGTAATTACCGAACGTAAACACAAAAATGCCGATAAGTATTACCGGCATTTTAACTCTGAGCACATATGTTATTGATTCATTACTAAAGCGCTTTAAATATCTCTTCTACAGAGTCTTTGGCGTCGCCGAATAACATTTGCGTGTTATCTTTAAAAAACAGTGGATTTTGTACACCTGCATAACCTGCCGCCATCGAGCGCTTGAATACCACAACATTTTTCGCATGCCAGACTTCGAGTACTGGCATGCCAGCAATTGGACTAGTGGGATCTTCAGCCGCCGCAGGGTTTACCGTATCATTTGCACCGATCACTAATACCACATCAGTTTCAGGAAAATCATCGTTAATCTCTTCCATGCCTAACACTATATCATAAGGTACTTTCGCCTCAGCTAATAGCACATTCATGTGGCCCGGTAATCGACCGGCAACAGGATGAATAGCAAAGCGCACCTCAACACCTTTATCTTTTAGCGCCTGAGTCAATTTGTATACGGGGTACTGGGCTTGTGCTACTGCCATACCGTAACCAGGGGTAATAATCACCGACTTTGCACCATTGAGCATATCAGCAACAGCTTCTGCAGTAACCTCAACGTGATCGCCATAATCGGTATCGGTATCAATGACCACGTCAGTACCAAAGCCACCGGCGATGACGCTAATAAACGAGCGGTTCATCGCTTTACACATAATGTAAGACAAGATTGCCCCTGATGAACCTACTAGTGCACCAGTTACAATTAATAAGTCATTATTAAGCATAAAGCCGGCAGCAGCAGCCGCCCACCCTGAATAGGAATTAAGCATAGAAACAACCACCGGCATATCAGCGCCGCCAATAGATGCCACCAAATGCCAACCAAAAACAAAAGCAATTAATGCCATTAAATAAAGTAGCTTATCTCCACCACCTTGTTGGACAAAAAGCACCATCAAGATAAATGATATAACGCCGGCAGCTAAGTTTAATTTATGTCGATGAGGCAACATTAAAGCAGCAGAATTGATAATGCCACGCAACTTAGCAAAGGCAACAATTGAGCCTGTAAAGGTTACCGCACCAATAAATACGCCAAGAAATACTTCAACTAAGTGAATATTGGTCGCCATTTGTTGGCTATCCGTAATATTAGCCATTGCAGAATGATCCATTTCAAAATAGCTATTAAACCCAACGAGTACTGCAGCTAAACCAACAAAACTGTGTAAAATAGCCACTAACTCTGGCATCTGTGTCATTTCAACTTTTTTCGCCAATTTCAGGCCAATAGCCGCACCAATGAGCATCGTCACTAAAATTATCCAGACATTGTCAACTCGCGGATCCGCAATGGTGGCAATAAGCGCAATAGCCATACCGACAATACCGTACCAATTACCTGTTTCTGCCGTTTGTTGTTTGCTCAACCCTGACAAACTAAAAATAAATAATAACGCTGCTAGAATATAAGCGGCACTGATTAAACCTTGAGAAAATTCCATTACATCGCCCTTATTTTCTAAACATTTTTAACATACGTTTAGTGACCACAAAGCCACCAACAATATTGATCGTCGCGATAAGTATCGCAACACCAGCAAGTACTTGAATAAGTGGGTTACTGTTACCAACCTGCAAAATAGCACCAACTACAATAATGCCTGATATCGCATTAGTGACACTCATCAGCGGCGTATGCAGCGAATGACTAACATTCCAAACGACGTTGTAACCAATAACACAAGCGAGAACAAAAACCGTGAAGTGTGATAGAAAATCAGCCGGTGCAACACTCGCAACCCAAGCAAAAAGTAAAGCACCTGCAGCCATAAAACCGTGTTTTTTCCCCGAACTCATTGGTTGCTCTTGTTTTACTTCAACGGCTTGCTTAGTTTCAGCTTTTGCCTTAGCAGGAGCGGCACTGACTTGGATCGGTGGTGGTGGGAAAGTTATCTCATTATCTTTAACAACCGTCATATTGCGAATAACAACGTCATCAAAATCAATATTGAATAAACCGTTTTTTTCTTTACACAACAGTTTCGCCAAACTAACCAAATTATTAGCATACAATTGTGACGATTGATTCGGTAATCGTGACACTAAATCGGTATAACCGATGATTTTAACGCCATTGGCATTCACAACCTTACCTGCTTGAGTTAACTCACAGTTACCGCCGCCTGCCGCCGCCAAATCAACAACGATACTGCCGGTTTTCATCGACTCAACCATGGCAGTTGTAATCAACTTAGGCGCAGGTTTTCCTGGGATCATCGCAGTGGTTATAATAATATCTACATCTTTTGCTTGCTCAGCAAACAGCGCCATTTCCGCATCGATAAAAGCTTTACTCATTTCTTTAGCATAACCATCACCAGAGCCCGTATCTTCAGGCTCTTCGTAGTCAAGCTCGAGAAACTCTGCCCCCATACTTTCAATTTGTTCTTTCACTTCAGGTCGAGTATCAAAGGCGCGCACAATAGCCCCCAAACTACTGGCGGTGCCAATTGCAGCTAACCCCGCAACACCGGCACCAATAATCATGACTTTAGCCGGAGGCATTTTACCTGCTGCCGTTATTTGGCCAGTCAAAAAACGGCCAAAATGATGGGTCGCTTCGATCACCGCACGATAACCTGCAATATTCGCCATAGAGCTTAACGCGTCCATTGATTGGCTGCGGGTCATTCTTGGCACCATTTCCATGGCTAAAGTAGTAATACTTTTATCTTTTAATGCCGCTAAAATATCGTCATTTTGAGCCGGCGCAATAAAGCTGATCAGTTTTGCCCCGTCTTTCATCGATTCAACTTCGTCGATACTCGGTGGATTTACTTTAAAAATAATATCAGACTGCCAAACATTTTTTTTGGTGACAACACTCGCCCCTGCCTCAATAAACTCTTGGTCAGTAAAACTTGCTTTAGTGCCGCAACCTTTTTGTACTTGCACTTCAAAGCCTAGCTTGAGTAAAGCCGCTACTGCTGTTGGCGCACTAGCGACTCGGTTTTCACCTAATAATGTTTCTTTCGGTATACCAATAATCATAAATCACCTTTATTTCATCACAAAAATACTGTTAATAAGTAAAGTAAATAGTTTGTTTTCTTGTTTTTACTTGCCCAGTATTTCATTCAACTGAATGTTAAAATTCTAATTAATTAGACTAATTAGACTAATGTTTTACCATTGTTCGCTCAATTTTCATACATCAAGCTTATCTATTTTCGCTATAAGCTAGCTGATATAACTTTATTTGCTATAGCCCAAAGGTCTAGTTTGCGCTATAGCAATAATAGATTAATATATTGAAATACATGCTAATAAGGATAGAAATATGATTTATCGACTCGCTAACCTAGTGCCAAGTGTTACTGACAGTAACTTTATCGCCCCTAATGCCACACTCATTGGTGATGTTGTATTAGGTGAACATGCTAGCATTTGGTTTAATGTTGTTATTCGTGCTGATATGGAAACTGTCAACATCGGCGAAAACACCAATATTCAAGATGGCTCTATTTTACATGTTGATACTGGCTTCCCTATGACTATCGGCCGTGATGTTACTGTTGGTCATAAAGTTATGCTGCATGGCTGCACCATAGGTGACAATACTTTAATCGGCATGAATGCGGTGGTATTAAATGGCGCAAATATTGGTAAAAACTGCTTAATTGGTGCGAATAGCTTGGTGACTGAAAACATGCAAGTACCTGATGGTCACTTGGTTTTAGGATCACCTGCAAAAGTCGTTAAAGCCCTTGATGATTCAACACGCGCAATGTTCACAAAATCGGCCATGCACTATGTAGACAACGGCCAACGTTATTTAACCGATCTAGCGCCGATTGATAAATAAGAACTGTCATAACTAAAGGGCTGAATTATCAGTCCTTTTTTACTTTCATCTTATGAGCTTTTTGATGTAATTCTACGTTTAATGCTCACTTCTTTTGCCTATCGCTATTCTTAGTCACAATTCATAAGAATTTAATTACGCCACGCAAGGTCTATTTACTTAGTTTTCATTATTTTTTTGTAATTATTCGGCTGTGCATTATGCAACTATCCGGTTCGGTGATTCATTATTCAATAAAGCTAGCATTAACGGCTAAAGCACTTATCAATAAGTTAGGGCCGTTATAGTAAATGGACAAATGTACGCATTATTCGCCGTGCAGCATTTACACAAATATCGTTCACTAAAATAACGTCACAACTGAGGATAATATGTGCAGTACACCAAGACCAAGAACAAAAATCACAGGAAAAAGTGCCTCAAGCGCTAGTTTCTTATCAAGCATGTCAGCAGAAAGTAGACGCCGCTTTACTGAACAAGCAAATAGTGCTCAAGCACGTCGAGATAGCATTAAAATGGCGAAAAATAAGCAAAAGCAAATAGAAAGAGTATCAGCAAAGCAGAAAAGCACAGCCATTGAAACTAAAAAAAAACCTCCGCTAAGTTACTGGTTACTAGACGCGAGCCTAACAAAAATAGCGAAACGGCTATTGTTAAAAAAATCTAAAGCAAATTATTAGCAGAGAGTATTAATGGTAAAATCTGCACTAACTGCCTTCATGGCTAAAACAGAGTAATAGCTGCAAATATTTGTTATTAATGGCTAAAGGAGTTGGATATATTTATTATCGAGGTAAGGATGCTATTTAACCTGAACTCTGGATAAGCAGCACTTGCTCAATGCTCTCTTTTAAGCCATTATCTGCGTTAAAACGTTGATAAACGTTTTGCCTTGGAAAGGCTATAAAATGAAGCATTGATGATGTCTATTAGTGATGTTCACCTTGCTATAGCATTTACTTAACCACCTAAGCTTTTGATTCACTTGAATATCAAGCACTCATTATCCAGAGTTCAGGTCATTTAAATTATTATTTCTCATTGCGGCTATTAAGCTACATGATGTTAAAGGTCAACCTTTACCCGCTTAATTGCTGTATTGTATTCCTATCGTGTTAATTAGCCTTTTCACTGACGTGCTATTGTTAGGGCTATTCATCAGTACCATTATTATCTTTTGTGTTTCATATGTATATTTTGGTTTATTAACAAAGTTTAACTATGGCATCGAATATTTTGTCATTCTGGCGATTGGCGATTGGCGATTGGCGATTGGCG
>TARA_B110000211_G_scaffold36650_1_pt1 | contig 41802 bp, 40 predicted proteins | sample TARA_B110000211 | Tara Oceans TARA_B110000211 (sample SAMEA4397516) | marine metagenome | biome: Polar Biome; feature: [DCM] deep chlorophyll maximum layer (ENVO:01000326); material: water (ENVO:00002006), including particulate matter (ENVO:01000060) such as... | depth 30 m
TTGCGCTGATTTCCTAGCTTAACTCTGAAACTGCATTTTCAAGTGACTTGGGTATAAGTACTGAACATAGCCGCTACTATCAATTATGAGTAACAACGCATGACGACAACCATAAAACAAAGAATATCAAATATCGCCCTCGTGGTTGAAGACTACGATGATGCCATTGCTTTTTATACCAAAAAATTGAAATTTCAGCTTATTGAAGACACTGAGTTAGGTGGCGGAAAACGTTGGGTACAAATATCACCACCAAACGGTAATGGCACAAATATATTATTAGCTAAGGCGAGCAATGCGCAGCAAAGTCAATCAGTGGGAAATCAAGCGGGTGGGCGAGTATTTCTATTTTTACAAACCAATGACTTTTGGCGTGACTACCAAGAAATGAAAGCGCAAGGTGTTGAATTTACCGAAGAGCCGCGCGAAGAAGAATACGGCACAGTGGTAGTATTTAAAGACTTATATGGCACGCAATGGGATTTACTGCAGTTACATAATGCCAGCTGGTAGTGGTTAATTTGTTACGCTTTTATTCTTTGGTAACTTAGCTGACACAAATAAGTTTAAGTTGTTGGTTTAAATTACCAAAATATAGCTAAATTATCATTTCTCAATTAATATTGTTTTTATAGTTAACTGAAATTAAAGGGTTTTATTTTGGTTTGTTAATTGCTTATAGCTTGATGTTTAATAAATAATAAGGATTTATAATGAGAAATGTAATTTCGTTTTTAGTTTTGTTGGCATTTGGTTTTATTGTTTACACGCAATTTTCTGAAATTGCTTATAAATTTGGCTTTGCTGAATTAAAAAAAGTCGCAGTGTTACAGAACGATAAAAAAATTAAAGTAAAATGTGATGCTTATGCTTGGGGCTTTTTTGATGAAATTAAAATTGAAAATCGTTTTCAAAAATGTGTCAATGATTACCAAGCTGAAGGCTATACCATGATTACTGATTTAAGTGCGCCAGCACAATAAAACTAAAAACACTTTACTTGATATTTTATTTTAGCGCATTAAAACAGCTTGAAATTTCATATGACGTGCTAAGCATCATTTTGCAAGGCAATAAAAAAGGCGCTTTAAGCGCCTTTTGTTATTTATAAAGCGCTAGGCTTTATTATTTTAATCTTCAATTTCCGCTTCGTATTCACTAAAGTCAGTAATACCTTGTGCTTCTAACGCTCTGCGCACACTTGCGGGTAGTTTTTGTGTGTTGTCTTTTGCTAAGTCACCATCATCTGGCAAAGGTTGGCCAGTAAAAGCATGTAAAAATGCTTCACATAATAGTTCGCTGTTAGTTGCATGACGTAGATTATTTACCTGACGACGTGTTCTTTCATCAGTTAATACTTTTAACACACGTAAAGGGATAGACACGGTGATCTTTTTTACTTGTTCACTTTTCTTCCCGTGTTCGGCGTATGGGTTAATATATTCGCCATTCCACTCTGCCATGAATATTCCTCTATGCTTAATTAATTGCGATAAACCTACAGGCGCAAAATCTTTTAGTTAGATTTGTTGGTGATAAGTTTATTCTTAGCTGCTGATTTTACTGGTTGTGGGGCGGTAGTCAATAACGAATGTGTAGAAGTTTAGATGTCTAAAGTTCTTGACCGCGCGCCACAAACCGTTTAGATTTGTAGACGTCCAAACATCTAAATAGAAAAGCGTCTATCCTGGAGCAGACATGAGCGAGAAAAAAATTGCCACCATCGCCGTTAGGGCAGGTCTTAATAGTGACCAACAGCACGGCGGTGTGATCCCTGCTATTCACCTCTCAAGTACCTATGCCCTGAAAGGGTTTAATGAAAAGCGCCAGTTTGATTATTCACGAACAGGCAATCCAACACGTGCAACGTTTGCTCAAGCTATTGCTGATTTAGAGCAAGGTGCTGTTGGTATTGTTACCAGTACCGGAATGTCAGCCGTACACCTTATTTGCCAATTGCTATCGGTTGAAGATACGGTGGTAATTCCACATGATTGTTACGGTGGTAGTTTTCGCTTATTTACCCATTTAGCTAAACGTGGACAATTCAACTTAGTGGTGGTTGATCAAAATGATCAAACCGCTTTAGCCCAGGCGCTATCGACTAAGCCTAAACTGGTGCTAATTGAAACGCCAAGCAACCCCTTATTACGCTTAGTTGATATAGCCACTATCACAGCACAAGCTCATCAAGCAGGGGCATTAGTCGCAGTCGATAACACCTTTTTGTCGCCGGTATTACAGCAACCTTTGTTGCTAGGGGCTGATATTGTTTTTCATTCAACAACGAAATACATCAATGGTCATAGTGATGTAGTTGGCGGAGTTGTGGTAACTAAAGAGCAGGCACTGGGAGAAGAGCTTGCTTGGTGGGCAAATTGTATTGGTATTACTGGCTCAGCTTTTGACAGCTACTTAGCGTTAAGAGGTTTAAAAACTTTACCAATACGGATGAAACAGCATCAAATAAATGCCAATGCTGTAGCGCAATTTCTTGTTCAGCATGATGCCGTTGCTCAGGTGTATTTTCCAGGTTTAGCGGATCACCCTCAGCATGAATTGGCGAAGCAGCAACAAAATGATTTTGGTGTCATGATGAGTTTCGAAATCAAAGGTGGAGTTGCAGCGGTTAAAACTCTGTTTGCACGCTTGCAATTATTCACCTTGGCGCAATCTTTAGGTGGTGTCGAGAGTTTAATCAGTCACCCATCAACCATGACGCACGCCGGTATGGCCGTTGAAGCACAACTCGTTGCCGGTATTTCAGCATCGTTAGTGCGTCTTTCTGTTGGTATTGAAGACATTGCAGATATTTTGGCTGACCTTAGTCAAGCATTAGATGCCAGTCAGCAGTAGCTTAAGTTATGTGTTTGTGCATTTTAAATGAACATACAAGTTGTTAATAGAGCTGAAAAGCTCATTGTCCTTTGGTAATGAAATGATAGAGTCAAATGTAGCGGTCAAGCTTACGCCGTCAAAAAATCAGTTAGCAAAAACTGCCAGTAACGTGCATAAATTTGGTGGCAGTAGTTTAGCTACAACCGCTTGTATTGAAAGAGTTATTGAAATTATCAGTCAGCATTGCCAGCTAAACGACATTGTTGTTGTTTCAGCTAATGGTGACACAACGGATGCGCTTTTTAATTTATATCAGTTGGCGGTTGAGTTTGTTGAATCAGTTAATGAGCAGCAGGAAAACCCAATACAAGGCTATGATAACGAGCTAGTAAAATCATTTCGCCAATCATTAGATACCGCCTTAACAGAATTGCAAACCTTGCAAGCTAACTTAATCAGTTCATTGCTCAATGTTGGTAGTGCAGTAAAGCTAACCTCAATGTTATCAGCTGATGTTGCTTTGATAACAGAGCAATTAGTAACTTGCCCGAAAGCTTTCCAAAATGACTTACTAGCCTTTGGTGAAGTTTGGTCAGCGCGTTTATTAGCGGCAGTATTAAGTGAACGGGTTTGCCCAAGTTACACGGTAGACGCTAGAGACTTTTTGTTATTGGCAGATGAAAAAAGTTGCGCTATTGATTATAACCAAAGCAAAAAGCAATTTTTGGCTCATCAACAGCCAGGGAAATTAGTGGTAGTTACCGGTTACATTGCGCGTGATCTGCAACAAAATACTTGTACCTTGGGACGTAATGGTAGTGATTATTCAGCGACTATCATGTCAGCATTAGTAGGGGCTCGTAATGTTACACTTTGGACGGATGTTGACGGTATTTATAGTGCTGATCCTCGAGTTGTACCACAAGCAAGAAAACTACACCGTTTACCGAATGCAGTGGCCAACGAACTTGGCCGTTTGGGTAACCCGGTATTGCATGCAAAAACTTTACAGCCATTAACACATCATAATAGTCACCTGCATGTTGCGAGTAGTTTTGCCCCAGAGGTTAGCGGTACTGAAATAGGCAAGTTTGGTCAAATAGCGAAACAAGAATTGTCCGTTACCCATTTAAATGATTTGATTCTCGCGCACTCAGTCAGCTTGCAAGGGCTGTCAGGTCAAAAGGCGGCCGAAGAGTTTTCGCCGGTTTGTTATAATTTAACCGAAGGCTATTTAGTGATCACGCAGGCGCAGCAAAAAGCCCTCAGTCAATGGTTGGCGAGCCATGGTAATCAAGTATCCTTTACGCCAGTTGCGATTATTGCCGTGGTTGGTTATCAAGTAGCAAAGCAGGGAGATATGCGTGCCAGATTCAAAAGAGCATTACGACATCAGCGCACGTTGCACTTTGTTCAGGCAGAAAATAAGCATAGTTATATTGCCGTATTACCAGAGCCTTGTACCAGCGAATGGCTTAACAATATTCATGCAGATATGACTAAAGATGCTCGCAATATTGGGCTAGTAGTTGCCGGCATTGGCAATATAGGCCAACGATTTTTAGCTATGCTGCCTAAACAACTAGTGCGATTACCGGTATTAGAAAATGTTCATTTAGTGGCGTTAGTTGGTGCCAGTAAAGCACTGATCAATACCGATGGCATTGATGTTAGCCATGCAATGAGTCGTTATCAACAACAAGCAAAAGCCTATAAAAGTGCCGAGCTTGTCGAGTGGTTAAACAATCACCCTTATGATGAATTAATCGTGGTTGATATCACACCCAGTGAAGAGTTTAGCCAGTTATATCAACAGTTTTTTAGTCAAGGCATTCACGTGATTGGCGCAAATAAATGGGCTGCGTCATCACCTACAGAGCACTATCAACAATTGCTTAATACCGCTAAGCAACATCATAGCTTATGGCTTGGTAATACCACAGTTGGGGCTGGTTTACCGATCAATGCAACGATTGTGGAGTTGATCAATAGCGGTGATGTTATTACCGAAATATCAGGAATATTTTCTGGCACCTTATCTTGGTTATTTCAGTATTATGATGGTGAGAAGCCGTTCTCAGTGCTTTTATCTGATGCCCTAAGCCAAGGTTTGACCGAGCCTGATCCGCGTGAAGACTTATCAGGCAGAGATGTACAACGAAAGTTACTTATTTTGGCGAGAATGGCTGGCTTTGAATTATCGTTAGCCGATATAGATTGTCAGAGTTTAGTACCGAAAGCGCTACGCGATATTCCACTTGCTGAGTTTTTACAACGTACTAATGAACTTGATGAGCTATTTTTACAGCGCTTAAATCAAGCCAAAGTACAAAACTGTGTAATACGTTATGTTGCACGCTTTTCTAATGAAAATGATAATATTAGTGCGAAAGTTAGTTTGGAAGTACTTACTAATGATGACGCTTTTGCACAGCTAACACCGTGTGATAATGTTTTTCAAATTAAAAGTGAGTGGTATCAAGCGAACCCGTTAATTATTCGCGGGCCAGGAGCAGGGCGTGATGTTACCGCTGGTGGTATTCATGCTGATTTGGTCACTATTTGTCAGCAACTGAATCATCGTAAGCAACAGGTAAAACTTAAAGGGATAAGCTAGTTTATAAAGCTCAATCTGATAGATAAATTAGGCTTTGGCGCGACTGCATTAATGCGCCAAATGCTCTAAGTTATTTAAGTATGATCAGATAGTTTTTATAAATCAAAATCAACGCTATAGCTGATCACAAAGTTTAAATCACCGTCAGCGCCATCAATGTCCGTATCTGATACGGCAAAGGTAAAACCATTTTTACTCAAACTTACACCGTAATCGATATAATCACCGCCGGCGTCAAAGTCGTAGCTACCAATATGTAGTGCTAGCTCTAAACCTTCAGATACTTCAAAAGCTGCATCGGCCGATATATAGGTATCATCACCAAAATCACCGCCGCCATCTGAATCCACTAATGTGTTGTAGGTGATTGAATAAGCATCGTATGACAGTGAAAAGTTGATTTCACTAAAGTCAGCATCAGCATCGTTATCATAAGCGTAATAAATATAACCTACGCTGTAACCTATACCGTTATCTAACTCGTTTGCATAGGCGGCATAAACATCAAGTTCATAGGTCATGTTTTCAGCCCAGTCGGCATTCGATGCCCATGTACCTACTGAAAAACCCGCAGCATTCTCATAATCAATTCCACCAGATACCGCGGCTGAATTGGTAGTTTGAGTAACACCACGCCACAAATAATTGTTTGATGCTGCCGCATTGGCAGATAAACCTTCAACCGCGTGTGCTGAGGTTGCTGTTAACGCTGAAGTCATTAATATCATTGTGAGAGATAGAGATATAATTGATTTTTTCATCTTGAGTCCACTAAGTTTTTATAATTGCTAATAACATTGCAAAGACAATGCCTGAGTCGAATTTAATTTTTAAAGTGGTTTAATATCATTGGTTTAGGGTGATTTTTTATGTTTTATATCAGTTTTTTTAAACTGTGCTTGTACTGTGTTGGTGCAAAAATAACGTTTTGTGTACAAAAAAAGTGCAAATGTTGCTATGTAGAATTAAAAATAAAAAATTAAAAGGACATATATGGACGCTTCCTTGATGTCAAAAATTAAAACAAAAATTAAAAGGACACCCATCCAAACCTATCTCAAATTGAACTAACCTCGTTTGGAATGAGTGTCCTCGTAATTCTTCGTAATTTTGCTTTTTTAATTCTCGTGTAAATGTTGAGAAACTTCGTTTGGAGTGAGTGCCATCGTAATCCACCTAAAGCCTAAGAAGTATGATTTAAGCATTTTCATCAGTTGTGAAGATCCACTGATTTAGCAGAATGGCTAATTTTATTACTTTTAATCTCTATTTTTGTCGCTGATCTCAGTCGCAAAATTCGTGTAATTAAGTTAAAGTAGCGCAAATTTTGTCAAGGTTCTCACTATGTCTGATTTTTTAATTGCTCCATCAATTTTATCTGCTGACTTTGCGCGTTTGGGCGAAGATGTAGCAAACGTTCTTAGCGCTGGCGCTGATGTTGTTCATTTTGATGTTATGGATAACCATTTTGTACCTAACCTTACTTTTGGCTCGATGATATGTAAATCACTTCGAGACTACGGTATAACAGCACCTATTGATGTGCATTTAATGGTTAAACCTGTTGATAGCCTTATTCCAGATTTTGCTAAAGCAGGTGCTGATATAATTACTTTTCACCCTGAAGCGAGTGATCATATCGACAGAACCTTGCAGTTAATTAAAGATAATGGTTGCAAGGCCGGTTTAGTATTAAACCCAGCAACACCGTTGCACGTGTTAGATTTTGTGATGGATAAACTTGACGTAATTTTACTTATGTCGGTTAATCCTGGCTTTGGTGGGCAGTCTTTTATTCCCACTACTTTAGACAAGCTGCGTTTAGTGCGTGAAAAAATTGATGCTAGTGGTTATGACATTCGCTTACAAGTTGATGGTGGTGTTAAGGCTGACAATATCGCAGATATTGCAAAAGCGGGTGCAGATATGTTTGTTGCCGGCTCAGCTATTTTTTCAAAGCCTGACTATAAAATCGCTATTGATGAAATGCGTGCTGAATTAGCGACTGTAAAATAATAAACAGCTAATAGCGCTGTTAAGTAATAGATTAAATAATTCAAAGAATTAAAGGATAAAAAATGAGTAAACCTATTGTATTAAGTGGCTGCCAGCCATCAGGTGAGTTAACTATTGGTAATTACCTTGGTGCGTTAAAGCAATGGGTAAGCATGCAAGACAGTCACGAGTGTTATTACATGTTAGTTAATCAACATGCGATTACAGTTCGTCCTGATCCAGAAGCCTTACGTAAAGCAACTTTAGATGGTTTAGCTTTGTATTTAGCCTGTGGTGTTGATCCTGAAAAAAGCACTATTTTTATCCAGTCGCATGTTCCTGAGCACGCGCAATTAAGCTGGGTGTTAAATTGTTACACCCAAATGGGTGAGCTTAACAGAATGACGCAATATAAAGATAAGTCGTCAAAATCTGAAGCTAACATGAACTCTGGCTTGTTTACTTACCCAGTATTAATGGCGGCTGATATTTTATTATACGGCGCTAACCAGGTGCCTGTTGGCGATGATCAAAAACAACATTTAGAATTGGCACGTGATATTGCAACGCGTTTTAATAACCTACACGGTGAAACCTTTAAAGTACCAGAGCCTTATATTCCAGAATTTGGTGCCCGTGTAATGAGCTTATTAGAGCCAACAAAGAAAATGTCTAAGTCTGACACTAACCCAGGCAACTTTATTGGCTTGTTAGAAGACACCAAGAAAATTACCAAGAAAATTAAACGTGCGGTAACTGACTCTGACGAGCAAGCGAATATCTATTTTGATATTGCTGAAAAACCAGGTGTGTCTAATTTATTATCATTATTATCGTGCACTACGGGTAAAACGGTTGAAGAGCTTGTACCTGAATACGAAGATAAAATGTATGGTCACTTGAAAGGTGATGTTGCTGAAGCTGTTGTAGCTTTACTTGCACCAATTCAAGAGCGTTTTCACCAGTATCGTAATGACCAAGCATACTTAGACGAAGTCATGCGCAAAGGTGCTGAAAAAGCTTCTGCTCGCGCAAGTAAGTTACTTGCTGAGGTATACCAAGCAGTAGGTTTTATTGCTAAGCCTTAAACTTTGAGTGTTGTGATTTAAGCACAGCTTGATGGGGCAGTAAGTAGAAAAAAAGCCTGAATTAATTCAGGCTTTTTTGTGTCTAATGGTTGGTCCGCTTGGGCTATTCTTTGCTATCTTCTTCAGCTTGCTTTGTTACTTTGTCAAATAATTTAGCACTATCGCTAACAAAGCGTTCAACATTGCTGCTAGGTGCAAACAAAAAGGCTGGCGACATTATTTTTGTATTAAATTGTGGTCGAGGGTTAAAGTCTGGTTGTTTACTCATCTGTATGATCAAGCTGCCGCCAAATAATAGCAACACTAAACATAATGATACGAGATTTCTGCGACGTAAGGTCATATGAAAACCAACATAGCAGTTGAGCCAAAACAAGCAAAATGCCAACAATAAAGGAATGATGGCAATGATCCATACCATTGAAAAGTTGCTTGAGGTATTAAAGTGCACAATGTTTTCAAAAATATCGCTGAACCACATTAAGTTAAAAAATATAAAGCTAATGCCCACTTGGGTCCAGAAACGTGCGTCATGTTTCGTTAAATGTGAAACCAACGCTAAGCCAGCAGGCCATAAAGCAAAAGCAAATGTTAAGCCGATAGTTGGCACTATCATTTGAGTTAGTGTGACTTCGTTGACATTACCTAAATCAATAATCCAACCGGCAATAAAGGCAAATAAACTTATGTTCAATGCCAGTGCTAATGGGTGGCGAGCTAAATTTATTAAGCTTTCAAATGGGCTGATAGCAATACTTTCGTCAACCGGGTGGCTTGGAAAAACAAGGCGAACTTGGCTTTTACCTATGGTAATAATATCGCCAGACTTTACTTGATGCTGAATAATGTTTTCTTTGCTGTGTTCAAGGTAGCTGCCATTAATTGAGCCTTGATCACTAACAAACCAGTGCTCGCCGTTAAATTGCAAGTGTAAGTGGTCAGCACAAACATGAGGATCACTAATAATTATGTCGTTGTCGTAACCTCGGCCAATGCTAATGCTGTCTGCGGCAAACTTGTGGCGGCCTAATAGTTTGTGGCCATGGCTGATTTCTTCAATAATTATTTCCATGAAACCGACTCCATAAATTTAGCCAGAAAAGCCAATGAGGTTTCTTGTGCTACACCCGAAATAGTAAAATGGCTCAGTAATGCATATTGTTCATGATCAACCGATATTGCGATGTACAGTACATCGTAGAGGTCAGGAAAGTCTTTATAAGCACGAGTACAAAATGCTGCTTTATTTCTGATATTACTGGTATCTGGCATAACAATGTCATGATGGCATTGATATTCAGTAACATCATCTTTGCCCGCTTGGTTACCCGGTGATACACGGTCTAGCTGGCGTTGAAAAATATGGTAAAACTTAGTGCTGCCAATTTTACTTGATTCCATGTAACGATATTCCATTTCGAGTGAACCGGTAAAAAAGTCTGAAGAAATATAGGTATTTTCGTCTAAGTCACAATTGGCAACGGCTGCCATAATTTGAGCGTCAGCTTTATCTGAGTTTGACTCCCCCCAACAACGCACAAATGGTACATCAATAGTTGGAATTAAACCTCTACCCAATTGCTTTAGTTGCCAGTCACTGTTCATGATGGTGCTGATCAACTTGCTTTGGTTTTGCATCAGTTGCGCAGCCATTTGTTGTTCAATACTTTCTGGCGGGCTAGTTTTGTAGTTTAGATAGAGGGTGAGTAGCTTGTCATGAGGTACTAAAAAGCCAATTTGATTGCCTGAGGTTGCAACGTTAATTCCGACTACTTCGGTATTTTTGTTAACTACTGGGCCACCACTCATGCCTGAGTTTACTGAGCCAGTAAAGTGGATGCGGTCATTAAAGGATTCATTTTTCAAGCCATTGTATGTACCGGGTACTACAATCATACCTAAATCATGCGGGTTACCTAACGAGTATAGCTCTTCACCTTTTGTTGGCGCTTGTTGGGCAATCTCAAAATAAGGCATTATGTTAGTTACTTGGCGTTGTACAATCGCTAAATCATTAATAACATCAACACTTTTAAGCTCTAGCTGAGCTTTATTGCCTTGGTTATCTATGTATTCGATAGTGTATTTATGTGGGTGGCGAGCATAACCGGAAATAACATGATAATTAGTGGCGATAAGGCCGTCACTGCTAATTTGAAAGCCCGAACCAATCGATGATTTCTCACCGCTAGCTTTGTCGATTAAACGAATTTGATAAAGTGAAGGGGCCAGTTGTTTAAAAATTTCTTCGGCCTGCTCAACTGCGTAACTTAACGTGCTAAAGCCTATAAGTAGCAGAGCAAAAATAACTCTCATTGCATATCCTTTTTTATTATTACTTAGCTATTGTGCCAGTGTAATCTAATTTGTCATCCTTTATCCGTCAATAAGCCGACTTTATCTACCACATACTGCTGATATTACCTGCTTGCTATAACCGATTTGACCTAGAAAGTATTTTACTATGCCTGAATGACTGAAAATAATCTGAGTATACAAAAGTGAGATCGTTCAAAGAATTCAACAGTATTTTAAGGCCTAATAAGCTCTAACACTGAGTTAGATCAAAATAGCATCGAAATGATGATTTATTATGTTGTTGCATGTGGTGGATTCTAGTATCATCAAATGATAATTATTATCGTTTAGGGGTTTTGTTATGACTTTATCAGAATTAGCCGTTAATCAGTCGGCACGTATTAGCTATTTACCAACAAATTTTGATTTAAGCGCCCAACTTATCGAGCAAGGCTTCGCATTGAAAAGCGAAATATCTCTGGCGCATAAAGCGCCATTCAACGGCCCGCTTGCTTTCCACTTACATGGTACAAAAATGTGTTTGCCGGTGGCAATTGCCAAGCAAATTAAAATTGAGTTATTAACCGAATGATCGAACAAAACTTTGCTCTAGTTGGCTTTGCTAATGCAGGAAAAAGCACGCTATTTAATGCCTTAGCAGGGGCGAAACAAAAAACTGGCAACTGGACCGGTGTGACGGTTGCAGCAAAAAAACAACAATGTCAGCTAAACGGTAAACTGACATTACTCTGCGACTTGCCTGGTATTAGCTCTTTAGCTCAGCGTAATCAGCAAAGTAAAGATCTTTCTATTAGCCAAGATTTCCTTCGTGAAAATAGCATTGATTGTTTAATTAACGTTATTGATGCCACACAACTGAAACGACAATTATATTTAACCACTCAATTACTTGAGCTTGGTATACCTATGATTGTTGTGCTTAATAAGGTTGACCGTAAAGAAGCATCAAACATCGACTTAAAAAAATTGTCGGACAAATTAGGCTGCCCTGTTGTTGCTGAAAACAGTATTGGTAAAAATGCAGGTAAGGCAATTAAGGCGGCGTTAAAAAACCTACCTAAGCCCAGCGCTAAGCAACACTTATTAACCTTACCTGTTGAACTTACTGGCTATGAAGGTATGCCTTTAGCATTAGAGCGCCAGGCTTGCGGTAAAAGTGAGTCGTGTCAATCAGGCGACAAAAAAGCTATGGCTGTAATGCAGGCAAGGTATGACTTTATTCATCAATTATTGGCTGAAGTTATTACTGAACCAACAACTAACAGCAGGTTTAGTGATAAATTAGATCACTGGATGCTACACCCTGTGCTGGGTGTACCGATCTTTTTAGTGATGATGTATTTGTTATTTATGTTCGCAATTAATATTGGTAGTGCGTTTATCGACTTTTTCGATATTTTAGCTGGAGCAATATTTGTTGACTATCCGTTACATTTTTTAAGCAGTTTTAACTTACCTGCTTGGCTTACCACCATCTTAAGTGGTATTGGTTTAGGTATTCAAACGGTTGCGACATTCATTCCTGTAATTGCCTGCCTTTTTATTGGTTTGTCATTGTTGGAAAGCAGTGGTTACTTAGCTAGAGCAGCATTTGTTGTTGATACGGCAATGCAAAAAATCGGCTTGCCGGGCAAAGCTTTTGTTCCCTTGATAGTTGGCTTTGGTTGCACAGTTCCAGCGGTTATGTCTGCACGAATTTTGGATAATGAACGTGAACGTATTACGACGGTGATGATGTCGCCGTTTATGTCATGTGGAGCACGCTTACCGGTTTATGCTCTATTTGCAGCGGCGTTTTTCCCCGAGTCAGGGCAGAACTTGGTTTTCTTGTTGTACCTTATTGGTATTGCGGCAGCATTATTTACCGGTTTACTACTTAAGAAAACCATATTAATGGGTAAAAACTCTATTAATATTATGGAATTGCCTTTATATGAATGGCCGAAACCAGCCTATTTATTTAAGCGCGTATGGCAACGTACTCGTTCATTTGTTCTTGGGGCCGGTAAAACCATCGTTGTTGTAGTGTGTATTCTAAACTTCTTTAACTCTTTGGGTACTGATGGTGAATTTGGTCATCACGATAGCCAAGACTCTTTACTGAGCAAGAGCGCCCAAGTGGTTACGCCATTACTCGCACCTATGGGAGTCAAGGAAGATAATTGGCAAGCGAGTGTGGGTATCATAACCGGATTATTTGCTAAAGAAGCCTTGGTTGCTACGTTTAATAGTTTGTATTCGCCGGCGTCAGAAGAGCCAACAGAGCCAGACTCAATGCAAGATTTATGGCAACAAGCATTGGCAAGTATTAGTGATAATTTACATGGTATCGAAGCTGACGATCCATTAGGTACTGATATTGGTGATGTTTCTAGCGTCGAAATTGCAGCACAAGAACAAGGTGTTGCTGAAAGTACGATTACAATTATGCAAGCGGCCTTTGCCGGGAAAATAGGTGCATTTTGTTACTTATTATTCATTTTACTTTATACGCCATGTGCAGCAGCAATGGGGGCAATTAAAAATGAAGTAGGCACACGTTGGGCTGTTTTTGCAGCTTTGTGGAGCTTTACTTTAGCTTACTTAGCGGCAGCCGCATGTTACCAAATAGCGGTATTTTCATCACAACCGCTTGATTCATTGCTCAGCCTAAGTTTAGTTTTTGCGGTATTTTTTACTATCTATTACGGATTAAAGCGTGCAGGTAGTAAAATATTAACAATTCCTACACTAGTCACTTACCGCTAATGCAACTTATTAAGTGTTTTTGTGTTAAGGTTATTTATTAAGTTACTGATAAGTTTATAGTTGTCTGGTTTTTAATAACATAAGAAAAGGGTGTTTACACTATGGATAATACGCAAGTTAAGCGTTACTTACTCGATAAAATTGAAGCTTGTATCTATCACCCTTTTGGCCCTGATGTTAGTGTTTTTAAAGTGAAAAATAAAATGTTCGCGACTTTATCTTTAGGTAAGGGTAATGAAAAAGGTACTAACGGCAAAATGGCAGGGCACTATTGTATTAACTTAAAATGTGACCGCGATGAGGCTGTAATACTGCGAGATATTTTTCCAGCCATTATACCTGGCTATCATATGAATAAATCACAGTGGAATACGGTAATTTTAGATGGCTCAATTCCACAAGGTGAAATTGAGCGCATGATTGATAATTCTTACCTATTGGTGGTGAGTAAACTGCCGAAGAAAGAACAAGAGTCAATTTTGCTACATCTTTAATCCTGCTATTTTTATAAAGATCTAGAGTTATTGATTGTCAATGTGGGCAATAAATAATTTCTAACTGCAATAACTTTATTAACGCGTTGATAGCGTCTGTTTGTGATAAACCATTATCTTTGAGAGCAAAAATAAGCTCTTGACCTGTAAATAACCTATCTTGATCCACGAGTAGCAAAGCTGCTTTTGCGACAGCGTTGTCGGTAATTCGCAATGATTCATTTGCTTTTAATTTGTAGCTTATAGATTCAATACGTTGAAAACCATTTAGATTTCTTTTTTCTACTGAAAAGGAAACCTCAGGAGTAACAGAAAAATTAAGTTTATGTATCATATTAATCGGAACAGGTAGACGTCGAGGATTGTCTTTTTTACTTATCAGAAGCTCTAGACGCGGACGCTCAAACATTCTTTCAATAATCTTGAATTGATCTTTTGGCGTTAATTGGCGTAATTTATTTAGTAAATGTGGAGCCGTAAATAAATGTTCAATTGACCACTCGGCAATATTATCCCATCGAATAAAATGCATATCCGCTTTGTCGATTAACTCCCACAAGGAATCAATATCGTAACTGACTTCGTTGACATTTAAACAGCGATCAACAAATTCTACGTCATTTACTTTATCGGTATCTTGCCAGTAATTGTTTTTGAACAGTGACTGCCCGGCAGCTTGTGACATTAGCCTTGTGTAGGGTAAACGTTCTTTGATTGTTTTTTCGTCTGGCATTAATATATCAATGCCCTCTATAAACCGGTATAGGGCTTGGCGGCCATAACTTCCGTATAGCATGAGGGATATAACGCCATGTGGCGCTAGAATTTTCTCTAAATTTTTTAACCCTACCAACGGGTCCGAAAGGTGATGGAGCACTCCTGAAGAATAAATAACATCAAAGCCTCCGGGCGGAACTTCGATCCCCTCAAGTGTCATCAAGTTAGCTTCAACAAACTTAACATTGTTAATATTTCTTTCTTCAGCCGTTTTTTTAGCATCTTTTAGTGCTGTGGTATTCATATCAGCGCCAATGAATTGAATATTTGGTTGCAGCATTGCAGCACCAATTACACCAACTCCACGTCCACAACCTGCATCTAAAGCATACATCGGCCCTGAAGTTTTTCGTGATTTTTCTACGTGACTTAGTAGTAAATTAACATCGCACCCCGATCTCATCATAATGCCACCGGTTGGGTATGGGTATTCTTCATACATTGCTTTTACACTAAGGGTTGTTTCATCCACAATATTTATCCTTTAAATGATTTCCACTTTAACAACAGCGTCAATAAAATTACCTTTTGTAGACTCTAAGCAACATGTGAGCCGTAAATTTATTATCTTATTTTTAAATAAAGGATTTTTTGATATATGAATTAAACCAAAGGTGCATTGCTTTTAGTAGCAGCTATAATCACAAGCTTGCTAAGCGTCACAGAGCGTCTGATCGGATAAAATAAGGCTTCTAACGCTCTTCATCAGTCTTTTTTTGCTGAACATAACAACTTCCAGCTTTACATGAATTTATGCCAATACCGAATCGATTGAATAAGTAATGAGAAATTGGCTGTCGGTATTTTGCTAGTAATAAATAACAACCATGTGCAAGCTGCTTTATGATAGGAAATTGTTGGGGGCAACCAGTATTCCTTTGCCTACCAGTGTCCATGCTCTATGTGTTACATCTAATGCCAGTAGGGTTTTACCTTGATAAAAACCATGTAATATTTTCATCGCTGCATCGGTATTTATATCTGGGTACTTTATCGGGAAATCTTTTTGGTGCAAATTCTCCAGGGTAATAACGCTCACCTTAAGTGAACGGCATTACCAATCTATGGTGCTTTTTTTAATTTCAGCTAATTTTTTTCATTTACAATTTTCTATGTCTTCGTGCTGCAAAGCCCATAATACCTAAAGCAAAAATAGCTAATGTTTTAGGCTCAGGTACGGCAGCGACATTGCCAGCTTGATAAAGTTCTTGTGCTACCGTAACGGTTAAGTTTGAAATAGCATAACCATTGGTTCCTGTAAAATTAGCCGCGGTATCACCAAAAATAACATTAAAACCAAAACCACCACGTGGCGCTCCAGTTCCAACACCAAGAGTTGGGCCGACAGGTCCTGCGTATAGTTTAATGTTATTGGAAAAGTCAGCAAGGTTGACGTTAAAACCATCTTTTAATAAGTATTGGTTCACTCTGCTGGCACTGCCAGAGTCAAAAAGCCAATCTAGGTTAGAGGCTAAACCAGCAAACTCAAAAACTTTCCATTGTGCACGTGTCTGGAAATCTTCGTTCATATATGAGTTTTCTGATGAAATGACCGCATAATTTATGCCGTCGGTTACCCACATATTTAGATAAGGGTGGTTGCCCGTAGCGCTGGGACTTGTTGTCCAATTAACGGTATTAATCATATTTATTTGCATTCCGTCAAATGCATTTGTGCCATAGCCCACTTTTTGACCGCCATCAGGTGTTGCGGCAAAAAAACCATCGCCTGCGATGTTTTCATTAATTACTAAGTTAGCATCATAAGGTGATGTTATTGTGCCGTTGCTGTTACGAATTTTAAAGGCTTCAAAGTCTATGATAGTGGCTGAAGTGTTTAGCGAAAAGCTGAATGCTAATATTGCCAAAAGTAAGCTGTATGATTTTGTTATTGTCATATTGTGCTCCAAATTTATAATTATTTATACCATGGGCAACCTAATGCGAGAACAAGTTACTTTAATAGCCATGCTATCTTCATACCAAGAGAAAAAATCATTTATATTCAGTTGGTTATGTTTTTCAGGCTTTAGAGATAAATTAACATGTAAAAAATACTGACAAAAATTGTCTGAACATTTATATGAGCAAGCTAATATATGGGCGGTAACTAAATTGATAAATAATTTATATTTTTTGTTCAAAGAAAAAGTAGTATTTCTGTGTCAACGGTAGCATTTTAGTTCACTTCAGCGCTTGTAATATTCGGTTTTATATAAGCTAACATGCTATTAGAAAAAAATAAGCTATTGCAAGAGTGTTATTGATCATGCTGATTGTGACAATGCCGAGGCTGCCAAATTTCAGAATGGGATATTAAAGTATTGGGAAGAACTATTCGAGTTTATCAATCACAATAATATTCTCTGGAATAACACAATAGCAGAGCACGCGATTAAACTCATAGCCACGCACCGCAATAAAAATTTCAAATATTTGAGTATAAAAAATAGAGGATTACATGATAATTCTTACTACATATCAAAACTGTGAAATGAAGGAAAAAATCTTGTTAAGCCAAGAGCCTGAAGGTACTTTATAAATTGTTTAGTGCTCTATTGTTGGCAGCAAACAAGTGAGTTTAGCCCCATTAGAATAGATCAGAGGGACTTCTTCTTGTATTTATTGTGGGTATATTGACACACATGAATAAAACCCAATGGAATAAGGTAATACTCGATGGCTCAATCCCAAAAGGTGAAATAGAACGTATGAGCGATAATTCGTTTAAGTTAGTGCTCAGTAAAATGCCCCAAAAAGATCAACAGTCAATATTGTTGCATTTATAAAAAAACACCAGGTTAAGTACTGTTAAATCTTTAATGTTAATGTATCTCCAGTGATGAATTTTTTTACATTAGTTTTTCTTTAGTGAACACTAGTAAGTTAATAATAGGATAAACATGGCTAATAATAATATTCCAGATGAAGCGTTTGATTGGTACGATGAATATGCACATGGTGGTATTCATCGTCGAACCTTTATGAAAAAGTTAAGTGGCTTAGTAGCACTTGGTTATTCAATGTCTGTTTTAACTTCAACATTAATACCTAACTACGCATTAGCAGAGCAAGTGCCATTTAACGATTCAGCTATAAAAGCAAGTTATCAGAGCTTCCCCTCTCCCCAAGGCTATGGTGAAGGTCAAGGTTACTTGGTTGTGCCTAGTAACCTGACAAAGAAAGCTCCTGTAATATTAGTTGTTCATGAAAATCGAGGGCTAAATCCTTACGTTAAAGATGTAGCACGCCGACTAGCTAAATCGGGTTTTATTGCTTTTGCGCCTGATGCTTTATTTCCATTAGGGGGCTATCCTGGCAATGATGACGAGGGTCGAGCAATGCAAAAAACGCTAGATCCTGAAAAAATAGAACACGATTTTGTTGCCGCTGCCCACTTTATAAAATCTCATCAAGGTTCAAATGGTAAGTTAGGTGTTGTTGGTTTTTGCTTTGGTGGCTACATGGCCAACCACTTAGCCGCTGTACATAGTGACCTCATTGATGCTGGTGTGCCTTTTTATGGTACGCCAGCCAAAAAAGCTTTAAGAAAAAATATTAAAGCGCCGTTAATGATTCAATTAGGTGAATTAGATAAACGTGTTAATGCGTCTTGGCCTGAGTACGAAGCCGACTTAAAAGCAAATAATGTTGATTATGTTATGCATATCTACACAGATGCACAACATGGTTTTCATAATGACTCTACTGGGCGATACAACAAGAAAAATGCAGAATTAGCTTGGTCAAGAACTGTCGGATTTTTTGAGTCAAAGTTGCTTTAACTTAAAGCCCTTTAAATAAGCTTTGAAAAGATTAACTTTTCGAGATTAACCTCTTCAATAACTATAATTAAATGGTTAATTAGACATTTTTAAACCAACAACACCAATAAATATCAAACCAAAACATAACAATTGCTGAATAGATAATGGCTGTTCAAAAAAGAATTGATTTATAACGGCAATTGCCGAAGCGCCAACAGCTAGCCAAACTAAATAGGCATGACTTATTGGGATATCTTTAAGTGCTAACGAAAAAAGCACTAAACTAAGCCCCATAGATACAATAGCTGCGATCACATAAGGAATATGCGTAAAAGATTCCGACTTTTGTATACCAACTAGCCAGCCAGCTTCCAAAATACCTGCAATAAATAAGAAAAACCAAGACATAACAGCACTCCAAAGTATGTTTGAGGTTGTCCCCTGATAAAATTAGAGTGGTGAGGTCGTCCTCACTTCGATAAGGCGGGCACCTTAGCAAAAGTAATTTTAAAATATAATAGCGAAGTTGAACACGGTGTTAATGTCGAATTATCAATTTAATATAAATTAATTTCATATTTAAAAAAAACTTCGAAAACTAGTGCTACTCTTTATAGCAATGAATAAAAAAAACAAACAGATATTAACTGCACGAGATTAACTATGCTTGTTGTGGTGAAGTTGATAGACAGGAGTCTTGAACACCTCAAAATGGATGTATACGACTCTCTTAAATCTAATCAGAAAATACCCTCTAAATATCAACTATGCAGCACTAATATTTGTATTTTATGGGTTATAAATTGCGAAAGAGCAAATAGATATTATTAAAGCCAGTACGGCAAATATTAATTTTTAGTAAACGTATTCGCTATTTTTTACTTTATAGGCAGTGTTACTGCAGTCACTGTCGTTAGGCGGCAAGATTGTTAGTACTTAATGTTAATAGAAATGACGTTATTTATGGGGTTGAGGTTAAGCCATTGAAGAAGAATTCACTTGTAACATTGTTGTTATTCACGGCTGTATTTTCAGCATTGAGTATTATCTATTTTGGTGTAGTACCGCTTTTTCAGCAAGAAAGACATCCGGTTGTTATCGCTGTATCAAAATCGCCATTATCAACGCCTTTTTATGTTGCTAAAGCTATTAATGCATTTGACGATACATGTGTTGCCCCTGAATATATTGCGGTTGCAGGCGGACAGCTAGCATTTGAGAAAGTTATGAGTGGCCAGGCAGACTTTGCTACTAGCTCTGATTCCGTTATTGCATTTGAAAGCCTTAAGGCTCGTCCATTTGTGACTCACGCTATGTTTGTACAATCAGACAATGACGTAAAAATTATAACTCGCAAAGTAGATAATATCAGAGCTTTTATCGACTTAAAAGGTAAGCGTATCGGAGTGACTAAGGGCACAGCAAGTGAATATATATTAAGTACCTTACTTGCTATTGAAGGCTTGAGTCTAGGAGATATTGTACTACAAGATTATCCCCCTGAGCACCTAATTGAAGCTTTTAGGCACAATGAAGTTGATGCCATATTACCTTGGGAGCCCTTCGCATTTCAAACGTTGCAATCGCTTAAAAGTAAAATAAAAATTCATGATACCAAAAGTTTAAGTACCCTGAGTTTTAACTTGATTTCTCAAACAGCCGAGCAAAACTTAGTTGAGCAGGCCGTATGTGTTATTCAAGGTTTACAGAAGGCAATTCATTATATTACTTCATATCCAGAGCAGGCGAAAAGTATAGTGATTACTGAATTAGCTGTTTCGACTGACTTTATTGATTGGGTATGGCCTGACTATATTTTTAAGTTATCACTTAATCAGTCGCTTATACTCAATATTAATGCGCAAGCTAATTGGGCGGTAGCGACTCAAATGACATCAGTAGATGTAACCTCGAGTGCAATCAATTTTATTGATAGTAGAGCACTACTTAAGGTTGACCCAGGCGCAGTCAATATATCGCGGTAATTAAGGTTTTGATATGAAGTTAAGCTTACAGCAGCACATTTACTTTTTTATCCTAAGCAGTTGCTTATTTTTTGTAGTACTTGTTAGCAGTATTTTATGGTCAATTCATGTGGTCGATGTTGCCATAGAGCGTGAGCGTTATGCGCATAAAGTTGAAAACCACAGTAATGTATTAAAGCAGTTTATCCGTAGCGAGAATATTTATGCTAAAGATCACAATATCGATCAGTGGTTGTTATTAGAGGCTAAATTTAATGAGCTACTTACGCGAACACCTAGCTTATCGGCTGAGCAAAAAACTATTCAGTACAGTATTGAGAGTCAGAATAAAAATGTACTTAAACTTTTTAATGTTATTCATGAAAATAAATTGAAAAAAGCTGATGATCGAATTAAGCAACATTTAAAATTGAGGCTTATTATGCAACTAGAAGCCATTAGTTCAGATGCAAAACAGTTATTCAATATTGTACAAAAAGATCTCCATCGGGTGATTAAACGTCAAGTAACTTTGGTTTTATCAATTTTATCGTTAAGCCTTATTATTTTGATTTTTGGCGCATTTAAACTAGTAAAAATATTTAGCACTTCACTTAATGAAGTTAAGCTTGCTTTCACTAAAAACCGTTGTGGTAATTATCAAAATATTAAACTATCGAACAAATCTGAAGAATTTGAGAGTATTGCAAATGCTTTTAATGAAATGAACACTGAGCTGAGTGCAACCACAGTTTCTTTGGAGTCAATGAGAAAAATTGTTGCAGAGCGAACGGAAGTGCTAGAGCAACTATCTAAAACTGATCCCTTGACCAAAGTAGCAAACCGTAGGGCTTTGTTTGAAAAAGGTCATGATGAATTTACGCGCTTACAAAGGTCAGGTAGTTCTTTTAGTTTAATCTTACTCGACTGTGATTTATTTAAAGATATAAATGATAAGTATGGACATTTATTTGGTGACGAAGTGTTGCAGCATATCTGTTTTGTGTGCAATGAAGAAATACGTAGCATTGACTTTTTTGCACGTTATGGCGGTGAAGAGTTTATAATTTTATTACCCGAAAGCGAATTAAGTGGTGCAATAGCAACAGCTGAGCGAATTCAATCATCATTAGCTAAGCAAACAATAACTTTAGAAGGTGTGGATGTTTATGTAACATTGAGTATTGGTATTTGCCAGGCTGAAAAGCGGCATGGCTGTTTCGAAGATGTAATTAAAGATGCTGATGCAGCCATGTACAAAGCAAAAGAGAATGGTCGCAATAGGATTGAAGTTTGTCACAACGAGTGATTGACTTTTAGAGTGAATAGCACAAAATGTCGGCACTATGTTAGTCGTGCGATTAGTTATCTATATTGATCTATTTATGTAGCGTCATAATAGGTATTCATGTTGATATTGACCGGTACTATCGGTATGAATGCACATACCGATAGCCGCTATTATTTTCGAACTCCAAGTTTTATTGCTGTTATCGTCAAATCAACAATGACTACGCTTCGTTAACACCTCTAGAAAATTCTGCTTTTACAGCAGTAGCATCTAGTTTAAGTTCAGTGCTAGCAAGATCAGGCTTAGCATAAGCCAAACGCGCGAGTCGTTGACCTGTATGATAACTATCTAAACCTGAAGCAGTGACAGTGTTTAGTGATTCTATATCAATATATCCATCATCTTGAATAGCCGTACTATCACAAATAACATGAACAATTTCACCAATAATAAGTTGAGTGTTATTGATCGCTATCGGCATTATTTCCTGTAATTTCACTGCATATTTTAATCGACTTTGTTGAACGAATGGCGCATTGAACCCATCAATATAGTGCTCAGATAAGTTGCAAGTGACAAATTCACTTTCATGTTCAGGGTAACGAGCTGAGGTTTGATGTGCCGCTTGATAAAAATCAGCAGAAACTTGGTTAATCGTATAATGCTGGCTTTGTGTAATATTATCTAGTGTGTGCCTTGAGCCGTTATCGGGTCTCATGATAAAACCAATGAGTGCCGGTGATGCGCCTAAATGCACAACCGAGCTGAATATTGCTAAATTGCTTTGGCCGTCGAGGTTTTGTGTGCCAACAAGGTTGACACTTTTATATCCAGACAAGCTGTTAATAAACTTTGCGCGGTAGCGACTCGACATTTTTGCTAAGTCAGCATTGTCGTAATGTTGATAGTTGATGTTGTTCTCCCAGATATTGTTAGCTTCTATTACTGCATGATGGATATATACGAGCGTTATTATTGATAAGATCTTAAAATCTTATTTTTAGCTTATTTTTAACTTTGGGCGAGCGATTCCGGTATTGTTAACTTAGCTTATGGGTTGGCTTGGTATAATACGGGTTATTTTTGTATATATCATTTGTTTTAGAAACATACAATTACAGGTGCTATCTCGATTACAGTAGTAAATATGGCGGATAATATAGCACCAAAAATTATGTTGATACTGAGTATAAAGTGCACAATAAACTCTGCGCGAGAAGCTCTAAATATAAAATATGGCCGTAATATGAGCCATAAGACAGTGAAATTTACTATTTTTTGTAGTTAAAATCATTTGATCGTTATTGAGGTGTGTATTGATAAGCTGCATTGATTTAGTGTATTAAATCCTGCAGACATCTGTGAAACGAAGTGATATCAGCGCAATATTGCCAATGAGGTATTAGTGCAATCACTGAATGCGTTAGACGAGATTTATGAAAAAAGTACTACTTAGCTCAGTAGTACTTTTGCTGTTTTATAGATTACTTTTTAAATCTGCGGGCAGTAAAACCTAGAATACCAAGTGCTAAAATAGCAAGACTTGTTGGTTCAGGTACCTGTGCGCTTGCTGCTGATGTAATGGCAACATTATCAATTGCCCAATGGTCGTAAGATGAACCACTATTGTCTCTTTGTTGCCATTTGAAGCTGGTAGAGCTCGACAGCATAGCGCCATTAATATCAAAGCTAAACTGCTGCCATGAACCGTTGTAATTATTATTGCTTGGATTGAAAGTAAAGATTGTCGTGTAGTTAGTACCATCCACTGAATATGAGAAATCCATTGCTTCACTTAAGCCGTCAGTGTTTTCAAAATAGCTAGTTGATGGTGATTTACCTTGTCTAAAGTAAAAAGAAACACTTTCACCTTGTGTTAAGTCAAAGCCAGATGTGTGAGCGAAACGTGAACCTGAACCATTGAAATATAATGCGTTACCATCATAAAACTCAGTAATACCATCACCAAATACACCGCCATTAGAAATAGTCCAGTTAGCTGTTGAGATAGGATCAAAATTATCAGAAAAGATGATGCCAGCATTTGCAACACTACTAATAGTGAAAGCTGCACCAATAATTGCAGCCTTTAAGAACTTTATATTCATTTTTAAACCTTCAGTAATACATGACCTGTGAGGTACATCGTAAAAATTGTTATAAATCTGCTCTAGCTATATTTATGCCAATTTTTAAGTTACTGATTTTTAATGTTTTATTTTTTGTGGCTGTAATGTTAGTAAAATTATCTGACACATAAGTACTTAAAAATTAATGTTTTTCTAACTTTGTTGGTTAGCTATCCATACGGTTTGATAAGGAGCTAAAGTCATTTCTTGGCTTAATTCAGTGATCTCCCTTTGGCTGATTAGCTCATACCACGATTTGGTAATAATTAAATTAAGCTCACTTAACGGCAATACTACTGGTTGATTTGAAATATTACTGACACAAAATATACTTTGTTTTCGGTTCAGACTTTGTCGCCAAAAGCCAAATAATTGCAGGCCTAAATGTAAAGTAAACTGCGTTGCATTAGGATGAAATGCTGGTTGTTTAATTCGAATATCTAATAAAGTTTTTAAGGTTGATAGCACTTTATGGTGATGTAAATTTTTGTTTGCTAGCGCAAGCTCTAAAATATCTTCTTGCCAGCGATGGCGGTTAATCGATCTATTATGATGCGTGTTAGCCAATTTTTTCGTGTCGTTTTGTGTGCCTAACATGCTATGGATATAAATACCTGGTATGCCTTCAAGGCCAAACATAATGGCATGTGCGCAAATAAAACGTTCAAAATTCCACTGATCTTTACCGTCAACAGTACCTTGCAGGGCATCATACAGAGCAATATTCATTTCATAGGCTTTTTGCTCGCCATTTTCTGTGCTTCGCCATGAAATTTTGCCACCAAAGTTTTCAACGGTATGGATCAAGCTATCAAGTTCTGCATCGCTTAATAATCCTTCGGCTGGACGTAAACCAATACCGTCATGAGAAGCAATAAAATTAAAATAAAGCGTGCCATCTTGCGCAGGTGGCATGCTCATTAACCAACGCTTTAAATACAAGCAGTTGCCGGTCAGTAAAGTATTGAGCAACAAGGGGGGGAGTGAAAAATTATAAATACCGTGCGCTTCATTTGCGTTACCAAAGTAGGTCAAATTTTGGGTGTTAGGAATGTTCGTTTCGGTAATGATAATGGCGTGTGGCTCAGCGGCTTCAATTAATGTTCTAAGTAATCTCACCACTTCATGGGTTTGTGGTAAATTGATACTTTTACTGCCAACCACTTTCCATAGAAATGCGATAGCGTCAAAGCGGAATATTTTTACGCCGTTATCAAGATATTGTCGAATAATTGAGGCAAAAGTTTTTAATACTTCGGGGTTACGAAAATCAAAATCGACTTGATCATGACTAAAAGTACACCAGACAAACTTTTTACCTTGGCCCGTTTCAACTTCTTTAAGTAGTGGTGAGGTTCTAGGCCTTACTACTTCACTTAAATCATCATCAGGGTGGGCGGTAAAGAAAAAGTCATGACCTACGCCTTCGCCCTTAATAAAGTTGTCAAACCATGCACTTCGGCTTGAACAATGATTTATCACCAGATCAGACATTAGCTGATATTGTTCGCTGATCTGCGTAATGTCCTGCCACGTGCCTAATGACTCATTAACCGATGAATAATCAATAACGGAAAAACCATCATCAGAACTATAAGGAAAAAACGGTAAAATATGCACACTGTTAATGGTGCTTTTTAGATACGAGTCTAAAAATGTTTTTAATGTTTTCAGCGGTGGCTGCTTTTGACTGATAATACTATCGCCATAAGTGATCAGAATAATATCACTTTCTGACCAATGGTTAGTAAAGGGCTTTGGCGCAGCGACATGGCTTGTTAAGCGCATAATATCAATTAGAGCATCAGCAATATCGGCCGCAGCTTCGGCTAGGGTGATGTCTTGATATATAGTCTCAAGCTGCTGAATAAGTTTGTTTTTTAACTGTTCAACCTGCGCTGGCATAAGTGTTACTTTCCTTTAATACTTGACTAAACTCTTGGTTGTCTAACTCTACGGCGGTTTTTAGTTGCGATAAAATATCTGGAATAGCACTTACTACGCGATTCCAAGATGGAATAAACGGTGTTTCCATCGGGTTTTCTAAAAAGGTATTACCGGCAGTTAAAATGTTTTCGGCGAACATTTCTACGGCTTTTTCTTCGTTGTGAATATCAAGTTCTAGGCCGTTCATCATCGCGTCATTTCGATACGTTTCAACATAGTCTAGAGCGATACGGTAGTAAGTCGCTTTTAGGGTTCTAAACTTTTCAGCGCTAAACGTTTCACCTTGTGTGGCGAGTTTTCTGATAAAGGCCTTGCTGATATCAATCGACATTTTGGATAACCCGCCGGCGGTATTATCGAGCGATAAGTCTTGGTGTTTATGGTCATAAGTGGCGGCAATATCCACTTGGCATAAACGGTTCGGAGAATAATTACGATACATTTCAGAGAGTACGCCGATTTCTAATCCCCAGTCACTGGGAATACGAATATCACTTAAGACATCGCGACGAAATGAAAACTCACCGGCAAGCGGGTATAAAAAGCTGTCCATGTACTCTAAATAATCGCAGTGCCCAACGGTTTTTTTCAATGCCTTGATTAAAGGTGTTACCAATAGGCGAGAAACTCGACCATTGATTTTTCCGCCGGCAACACGAGCATAAAAACCTTTAGAGAATTCATAGTTAAAGAGTGGGTTGGCAACAGGGTAAAGAAGTCGGTCAAGTAGCTCTTTTTCATAAGTTAAAATGTCGCAGTCATGCAGGGCGATAGACTCGGCCTTACCTGAAGCCAAAATATACCCCATGCAATACCAAACATTTCGGCCTTTGCCGAGCTCTTTCGGCGCTAAACCAAGAGCTTGAAGCTTAGCGTCTATTGCTTGAAGCCTTGGGCCGTCATTCCATAACACGCGATGATGTTGAGGCAACTGAGAAAAAAACGACAGCGCATGCTTGTATTGTGCTAAATCAGCGCGGTCTAGGCCAATAACAATTTCAGATAAGTATTCAACGTCTTTTATTTTATTGATAATATCGGGTAAGGCTTTGCCCTCTAATTCGGAAAATAACGAAGGTAAAATAAGCCCTAGTGAGCGGACTTTTGAAAACTCAAGTAACTCGGCTGCCATATCTTGTGGCTTGCGCTGTGCCAGGTTATGTAACGTAGTAACTGTACCGTTTTGATAGAAATCAGCCATGATTTACCTCTTTGTTTTATTAAACTAAATTAGATTGCCTAAGATGTGTACTGAGTTGATTAGCCAAAAGCTGCTGTATCGCGTCTGCCCATCCCTCGGGACCATATCGTTGGGTTTGTGTGGTTTTATATTGTTGATACAAAGGCGGAAAGTCGTGCACAGGAGAACGTATTTGCACGGCTATATCGGCTGCCTCTAGCATCGAAATATCGTTTTCGCCGTCTCCTAACGCTATGGTATAAACGTTGCTGTTGGCAAAATGCTCACGGTATTGCTCAGTCAACCAAATCAGGGCTTGGCCTTTATCGCAATAGCCGCCAATATGCATAAACCTGCCACCTTGAACAACACTAGCGCCTAGTTCAATAAGGTGTTCAACAAATAGTTGTTTAGTTTTTTCATCGCCAAACCATTGCACAGGTTCGCCGTATTGTCGTTGTTTTGCGCGTTCAGCTTGTGCTGAATCTAAACCGGTAACTTGACATAATTCAGTGTTAGATAAGGTTGAAAAACCTTGGTAATAGGGCTGAAATTGTTCACACTGTTGGCTGAGTAAGTCTAACCAATGCTGGCGTGGTGAACAGAAAGATTTCAGCCAGTAATTTTTGAATACTTCGGTGTCTTCTGGCTGCGTTTTAAAGGTGTTGATCGGAATATAAATCGCAGCACCATTTTCGATAATAAAAGGGGTTTCAAGTTTCAACTCTGCACGAATAATGTCTAATTCAGCCAATGTTTTACTGGTATTTAAAATGACGGGAATTTCAGCATGACGTAGCTGTTTTAGTGTTGGCTGAGCTGCCGTTGACTGATAACTGTAGTGGTCAAGCAGTGTGCCATCAAGATCACTGAAAATAATGGTTTGCTTAGCCATTACAGTGCGTCCGTTATTGGCATTTTTGTGATGTTTCTGTTGTGATCTAAATAAAAAATGGCATCCGCAGATTGCGATATTGTGTTGCAAGCTTGTACGCTGAGTCTTTGAAAGTACTGAGTGAAATTCAAAACGCCAGCCGAGCCCATTACCTTTGAATTTGGTAGGTTGATATTTCTGGCTTGCAGCTTTTTCTCTTGCTCTAAGCGCCACTTATAAACACAATCAAACGATGGTGCTTGCAGTGCTAACCAAAAGTCCATTGCTTTATATAAAGGCTGATAATAGCTTTTCAGCTGTTTGTTAACATAATGTCGCCATAGGCCATCGGTATCATGTTTTAATTCCAGTTCATTAACCGGAGCAGCTAATTGCTCGTCGGTTTGTGGTTTGACGCCCCAGCACCAACCTTCTAATAAAATAATGTCTGCAGGTGTATCAATTATTGGCCATTGGCTTTCAGGGTAAGGTTCGTCGGTTGCCTTATTAAATCGTGGAATAGTAAAGCCGATTTGCTTGGTTTTTAACTGTTTTAATATTTGCTTTAGCGCAGCTATATCGTGAGTGCCAGGTACACCGCGGGTAGCTAATAAGGGATGAACTTCACGTGCCAGTTGCTGGCGTTTTGCACCGGTCAGATAAAAGTCATCTAATGACATCACTACCGTAGTTAATTGATATGTTGTCGTTAAATATTCTGCAAGGTAATCCGTTAACGTTGACTTGCCACTGCCTTGGCAACCATTGATACCAACAAAAAAAGCGCCGTCATGTTGGGTAAACCGGCTAAATATCTGCTCAGTGAGCGGTTGGTAGTGCTCTTTTGCCGTTAAGATAAACGCTTCAGGTAGTTTGTGTTGTTTCATAAAGGTTGAAAGCATAATTCCCACTGTCGCTAAAATATTCGTTATGGTTGTTATTATACCTTCAACTCCTGTGCCATTTTATTTGGTCGCTACTGAGTTGTTGTAATTTATTGTAAAATAAGATGTATTTTCTTTTGTGGCTAAAGGTCAAGTGACTCAAAAGCTAATAAAATTGCACTAAACTAAGCCACTGCCTCATTTTGGTGCAATGTGAGGTGGATGATAAAAGCACTTATTCTTGTTAAAAGTGTTAAAGGTACAGGCGATTTAACCGGTAAGCAGAAAAATTCATTTTCGGGAAAGTAAACTTTTTACGTCACGACTACGTAATATCAGTTACCTACTTAGGAGGAATTTACGATGCAGTGTAAGCCAACCATACTCGGTGTTGCCGATGCGAGACATTATTTAGTCGGTGCTACTGACAATGACAACAACTTTATAGCATTACCGTGTTTACATACTGTCGCGATGTGTAATTCTTTGCCTTTGGCTAAGCAATTACTGCGAGATAATGATATTAATGTTGCTCAGTTGACCTTGGAGTCAGCCTACGATGAAATGTGTGGTTTGCCTACTACGACGGCATCAACACAAACCTTATATTTATAAACTACCATAGGTACCTAAATGAAGCTTTCTCAATATCTTTATGTGTTTAATCAAGTTGTTTCAGAGGGTGAAAAGCATGATGATAAGTATTGTTTACATGGGCTGACTGCTTGGCATGACTTAGACGGTTACACCTGTTACCTGAGTTATAACGAAGTGACGATGTCGATGTACTTTCATGGTCGCTTTGCATTTGATTGTGAAGATGAGGCTAAGTTAAAGTCGTTTAATAAGCTGGTGGAAAAAATATACTCGCCATCAGCGATGAATAAAGCTTAGGCACTGTCATGATAGATTTGGGCGATGCGCCTTGGTACATCACGAATGACGCTGTTATGGGCGGCTTATCTCAAGGAAAAGTACAACAGGCTGAGCATAAGATCATGTTTTTCGGCACTATATCTGTTGAAAATAATGGCGGATTTACCAGTACGTTCAAGCCTATAAAACCATTAGCAAAAGAAATTACCACTATTAAGTTGTGTGTTCAAGGTGATGGCAACGACTATCAATTACGCTTGAAATCTCGGGTTATGGACTTTCCTCTCGCGTATAAAGTTATGCTTTCAACGCAAGCTGGGCAAAGCTTATGTTATCAATTTAATTTAAAAGACTTTACCGCAACACATCGCGGCAGGGCAATTGACACCGCACCAGTATTGTTAGCAAGCAGCGTGAGTGAGCTTGGATTCTTAATCGCCAATAAGCAACCGAACACCTTCGCTTTAGAAATACAGAGCATTGAATTTAGTTAGGAATATCATGAATAAAGTTAGCCCGAAAGCACTGCTTCATAGTAAGTGGACAAAAATAACCGTAGAGAACAAAGAAAAGCACTTTGCCATTACCAAATTAACCTTTGATGAAGATCAGCGCGTTACTGCCTGTGTTATCGAAGCAGTGATTAATAATAATGAATATGTCATTAATTGGCGTGATCTAAAAGACAGCAAACAGTGGAAAATAGGTTGGCAGTAATAGCTTTTAAATCAACGATGAACTCTCACCATCAAATTACCAAGGTATTATTTTGCCCTGCCAATCCAAATAACTCGCCTGACCATCAACAACTGCTGACTCAACAATAGCCAGTAATTGGCTAGCAACGAACTGGCTATTGAATAATTTGCCTTGTGGGACATTTTTTTGAAAGGGTTTCGACAATGGGCTATCGGTAGTGCCAGGGTGAAAAGAAATTAACTTTATGTTTTTAGCTCGTCTTGCTAGTTCAACCGCGGCAGAGGTAATGAGCATATTCATCGCCGCTTTTGACGCTCTATAACTGTACCAACCGCCTAGTTTATTATCGCTAATACTGCCTACGCGGGCGCTAAATATTACCACTTTACATTCATACTTTGTGGCCAGTAATGGCGTTAAATGTTTTAACCACAACATAGGCGTAATGGTATTAGCGGTCAGGGTTTCAATAAACATATCGGCAGAAAAGTCTTCTAAGCGTTTTTCTGGTTGGCAACGTTCATTGTGCAAAATACCGTGGCAAATAAATACCTGGGTAATAATCACAGGCATGCTGGCTTTTAGGTTTTTTACCGCTTGACTAATCGCTTGTTCTTGATAGTTATCAATACTAATAACTTTAGCATTTGCGAATTGTTCTTGTTGATAAAAGCTACAGTCACGGCTAATAACAATCAGTTGTCTGGTTTCATCATTAATAACTTGCACTGCAATGGCTTTAGCTATTTCACTATTAGCGCCAATGATCAGCGTTGCTGGTGATTTCATCTTTACTCCTTTATTCGACCGCTGTGTTTTCGTGATAACTGGTCCTCATTAGCTTAATACGAAAAAATGTCACGATGAGATCAGCAGTGGGCATTTAACCTGAATCTAGAATAATTGTAGAATTTTGCCAATCACCAGAGAAAGACAAATAAGTGCGCATTGGAGACATGAGCATTAACTTTTTTGCCATACATTTTCTAATTTAATTATTCGGTGTAAACCAAATAAAGTAACATGCTAATATTGTTAATAAGATAGGGGCGCTTGAAGGATATGGAGTTTGGCTAAATTTAATTTAAATATAAAAATGAATGGTTCGGATGATTTTGAAATCATTGAGGTTGAGCTTAACGCTCAAGATGAACATAAATTTTCGGAATATCTGAAAAATTTAGAATCGTTGAACTCAACCACTATTGTGAAAAATGGTATTAATTCGTCGTTACAAATTAACTTTGCAGAAGGGGAAGAGCTATCCTTAAAATCAACTGTACCTAGTGACGATGAAATATCTACATTTCTACACAAAATGAGAATGTTTGTACTTAATGATGAATTAGCTAGCTATAACAAGATTACAGGCATAATAGGTCGTCAAGTAAAGGATGACAGAATTAGGTCTTTTGTTAAGAAGCAAAGAGCTATTTATAATGGAGAGTCAATGAACCAAACATTCAAAATAACAACGAATAATGGTCATATTAACTCTGATTCAGCTCTGTTTGATTGGATGAATGGTTATGAATATCATAGTGATTTAGTAAAAAGAGGGAGGATTGACGAAATGTTCAAAAATTTAGGTGGTATAGACGTTGCCAGAGGCATCTATCTGTCCATGCTAACTGAAAAGTTCAAAGCTATTTCGTCAATTGGAAAATTTGTAAAAATGTTAATGAACAAAAATCATATTATTGAGTTCAATATGTAAAATATCGTGATTGTGAAGCAGTTTATTGAGACACTCGAAAACGAAGAATGACTTTTAATTTACCTATGAAAAATCTAATCCGAAACGTCTTTTCAGCGTAATCTGCTAATGACCGCCTTGTGGCATTAGTGAACATACGAGAGGTTTATTTCAATGATTAAGGACAATCACAAAACGTCACTAATATGTTGAATTTTCTCATTCGGTGACGCGCTTCTCATTATTTATGACGTTCGACTTAATAAAGCTGATTTCTCTTGAGCCTAAGTTACTTGGCAATATGCTTGATGATTTCATTGCTGATAAAGTTAATACGCTGCGCTCGATGTGAATATTGGTTATGGCAAATATAGAGCGGTTCATCAATAGTTTCAGCCAGATGATGTATGTTAATTAACCCTTGCTGATGAAAAGCCAAAGCTGCATAGAGCGGTAATACCGTAAAGCCTAATCCTAAGCTTACTGGCGCTAAAATTAAGCTTATTTGATTAGAAAAGCCTTTATGTTGAAACTGGCTGATATGACTAAACTCGCTGAAGTTTTTCTGCAACAACAAATTAGCGTGATGAGCGGCATCAGGGTGATTAATAAAACCTAGTTCGTTTAACACAGGCCAAGTTATTTGGCTAACAGCGGCTGGCGTTACTAACACTAAAGGCTCAACCCCTATGGCTGTGCTATCAATACGATGATCTTGCGGCTTCTTGGTTACTAAACCGATATCGATGTTACGTTCAATTAATGCCTGTTCAATACTGTGATTGGGCGCAAAGGTATAATCCAGTGATAATTTCGGCTGCGTTTGTTGAATAGCGATTAACTGTGGATAAAGCTTAAGCCCGATACTGCCGGGCGAAGAAACCCGTATATTGCCGATGTGGGCGTCATCTTGTTTGATTGACTGTGCAAGATCATCACTTTTTTCCAGTAGCAACTTTCCCTGTTGATATAAACGTAAGCCTTCATCGCTTAAAGTAAAAGATTTGCCCTCTCGCAGCAGTAGCGTTACCGCGAGTTGTTGTTCAAGCTTTTTGATATGTTGGCTGACCCCAGATTGTGTCATAAACAAAACATCAGCTGTTTTAGTAAAGTGCCCTATGTCAGCCAAGGTGCAAAATGTTTTTAACCAATGAAGATTTATCATAACAAAACGTACTCATATCTATTATAAATGATAATTTTTTGTATCTTATCAGTGGCGCTATACTTTGCCTATCAACTTTAGTGAGGAAAGCACATGAGCAAAGCATACCCAAGAACATTTTCACATATTGGCATCTCAGTACCGAGTGTCGAAAAAGCAGTTAAATTTTATACCGAAGTTTTAGGTTGGTATTTAATAATGGAGCCAACAGAAATTATTGAAGACGATAGTGCCATTGGTGAAATGTGTACTGATGTATTTGGCGCTAACTGGGAAAAATTTAAAATTGCCCACATGTCGACAGGTGATCGTATTGGTGTCGAGCTATTTGAATTTAAAAACCAAGAAAATCCAGAAAATAATTTTGAATATTGGAAAACGGGGGTATTTCACTTCTGCGTACAAGATCCGAATTTAGAAGAGCTAGTCGAAAAAATAGTCGCTGCAGGTGGTAAAAAACGTATGGCTGAGCCACGTTATTATTACCCGGGTGAAAAGCCGTATCGTATGATTTATATGGAAGACCCTTTTGGCAATATTTTAGAAATTTATAGCCATAGCTATGAACTAACCTATGCGGCTGGCGCATACTAAAAGCAGGCAATGACTTTAAGCACGGGTTATTAGTCCTAGTGCAATAATCAGAGTGCAATAATTAGCGTCTTGTAAACCGAGTCTAATAACAAAGCAGCCCGATGTTTATATATAGTAAGTTAAAGGGTGTATAATGTGTATTAAGGCAGAAATCTGCCTTTTTTTTGCATAGTTAACATGACAGGTATATAGTAAATGGTGTGTACGATATGTATAAGGGAAACATGGTTTGTCATCAGTAAAAGTTAGAGCAACGATTGTAGAGGACAATACGGGCATCAAAAGCCAACTGCCTATCTTGCTAACTGAGCAAGGAGAGTTAGATACGGTCACGGACTACCTACTCAAGCTAGAGGCGGACGGGGTGAGTAACTCCTTCATGAATGGATTTCTTCAAGCGGTGTCCTTGTTGCTGGATTATATGGAAGCAAATAGAGGATTGTTTGACGATCCGAAGTTGCTCTTTCAGACCTTTTCTAAGCGGTTGTATACAGGAACGATTGGTGAAGATGGACTTGATCCATCAGGTTTGTATTGGGTGCCCAGTTCGACCAGTAATGTCAGTAAACATATTCACCGACTGACGGCATTCACCGATTGGTTAGCAAAAAAGCAAGGCACTGCGTCGATGAACCCTTTGCGTGATGCCACCCCTCATGAGCAGCGATTGAATTACGCTGCATGGTATCGAAAAAACCAAAATGATTTCCTTGGTCATATTGAAGATAAGACCGTCAACAAAACCATCCGTAAAGCGCGAACTATTAAGGGACGCGCACCGCTCACTAAAACCGTGGATGATGCTATCGCCTTTCCTGAAAAACATTGGGAAGATTTTTATATAAATGGCATCGGTGGCGCAAGCGACCCACGAGTGGCACTCAGGGATAAGCTAATACTCCTTCTCATGCACGGTGGCGGGTTACGCGAAAGTGAAGCTTTAACCCTTTGGGTGACAGATGTGTTTGAAGATCCCTATAACCCAGATAGTGCAATTGTTCGAATTTACAATGAAGTCGATGGCAAAGCGCCAAATGACCCTGACGTTCGCTCTAAAAATAAAAATAGAGAGACGTACTTAAAAGAAAAGTATGCGCGTATCCCTCGCCAGCGCATGAAAGGCACAGCACATCTTGGTTGGAAAAACCGCGTGGTTGACCATAAAGATAACTACATACAGGTTCAGTGGTTCCCAACCGACTACGGCAAAGTATTTATGTCACTTTGGAAAAACTATCAAAAGTACCGTGCCAGCATCGACTGTCACCACCCTTATGCGTTTATTTCTTTTCATCACAGCGCCTTCGGCAACCCTTACACCATCAACGCTTTCCATGATAACTACGCCAACGGCTTGAAACGCATTGGTTTGGAGCAAAGCAAGGCTGAAGGTAAAGATCCTCACGGGCATCGCCATAATTACGGTAGACGATTAGAACGCTCAGGATTGAACCCGTTGGTGATTCGACGCTGTATGCACCATAAGTCCCTAGACTCACAAATCCCCTACACAGGCAAAGGTCAGCAGGAAATCTCTGACGAACTGACCCAAGCCACGCTGCAACTGGCAAACCCTGAATCCAAAGTCAAAGCACTCGACTGGAAAGCATTGGTAGAGCATGGTTTTGATGACATCGACCCGCAGGGCTACTTCACTGGCAAACATCCAAAATTGAGAGGTAAATAATGGCGAACAAAGGCAGAAAACACGACGGACGCTCATCGGATTTAACCTTCTCTTGGATGTTGACCACACTTGGTGCGGAATGGCAACAATGGCAAGAGCTAGCGGCTGAGTGGATGGCAAAACAAACAACAGGTGTTTTCCATAAACAATTAGCTTTGAGTCATTTCTTCGAGTTATATATTGATGTTTGCGCTCCTTATGCTGTCGGTGATATCTCGTTGTTTTTTAAGGGTTATCAAGGGCATCTGTGTTCTAGCGAAGAATTGCAAAAGCTAGCAGAGATTAAATATACAGATTCGGGTCGAATTTCAAAGAGCGTTAATATCCCTTGTGATTTCATCGACTTTGTTATTGAAAAAGTGTTCTCCGAAGAAGATGACAATGGCAAGCTAGTACCGCTGGTTCAAAATCAGCTCAGTAAAATTAAAGTACAACGTAATACTACGGAAACCGTCCGCAACCCCTTACCGTATCGCTACATTCAGGATTTACGCCAAATACTCTGTCCGTTGCCAGATAAAACCGAGCTTGCTGTCATTAAGCAAAATCTTAAAGAGAGTGAAACTCTGCTTCCTGCCTATCACTACCGCCATTTCAAGCACTGGACTTGGGCACAGCAGCAGTCAGGTCAAGGACAAACTCAAAGTGGTGACTGGTTTGAAGTCGAGCCTGAGCTGATTGATAAAAGCGACCCTGACTGCGTGTGGCGCACCAAAGAAGTGACTCGCAAAGGAGAGAAAATCACCGTTCACCAAATTTGGTCGCCTGTCAAAGCGATGGTGATTTTCATGAAACTCCACCTGCCGCTTCGTACCTATCAGGTGCGAATACTCGATAGTGGCGAAGCCGATACGTGGCGTTATGAAAACGGTCAATGGGTAGTGAACACCCAACATGACTTCGCACTTGGCAGCGAAAAGCGCCCGTTCGGAAAAGGCATCTTCCGCCGTATTCACGACACCATGACTGGGCTGTATTCTACAGGCTTGTATATCAACACCAATAAGACTGCGGATCAAAACAAAGATGAGCTAGAGCGTGGTTATATCATCCCTTGGCAAAACGAGGAAGTGCTGTACTGGCTTGAGAAACTGCGTAACTGGCAAGAAAAATACAACCCGATTACAAAACCTACCGATTGCACCACACTGCTGAAAAAACACACGGGTAATAAAAAGTCGAACAAACAGCTAGAAAGCATGGCCGAGATTGCCTTTCTGTTTCGTGACGCATCTGCAAAAGGTGAGGATAAATTTAAACCTATAAGGTACAACTCGTTAGATACTTTCTGGTATCAACTCTTGTTTGAGCTAGAAAACCAACTCGCAGAGCAAGGCAACACCCTTGATAACGGCGAACGCTTGAAGCTGGTTGTGGATTACTCAGAAGGTACTGCAAAAGGTGCTAAGATTTCCACACTCTTTCCTTTACACAGTTTGCGAGTCTCACTCATCACGGCGTATACGATGGATACGCAACTGCCATTACCCGTGATTTCTAAGCTATTGGCGGGTCATACACGCCTGTTGATGACCATCTACTACAACAAGATTACCCCGTCAGTGATGGCTGAAAAGATGGACGAAGCGCATGGTGAGTTGGATGCCAAATCCAAACAATCAGTGCGCAACTTCCTTAAGGACGCCTCGATGGAACAAATTCAGTGCAAAATGGTGTATCACAGCGATGATAGTATTCAGATGGCACTGGTTAACCGCAACCCGATAGGCTGGGAAGAACGCTCGTGTGGGATGTGTCTGGTAGGCGGTAACACTGTGAAATCGGATGAAGTGAGTACCCTTGGTGGTTGTTGGAACGGTGGTGGGTTAATTAGAGATGCAAAAGACGCTGCAAATCGCGTTTATGCCAGCGTGCCACATGGCCCTGAAAACTGTATTCGCTGCCGCTGGTTTATTACCGAGGCTCGATACCTACCTGCGCTTAATGCCCACTTCAATCAACTGAGTTACAAGGCGCATCAAGCGGCTAATCTCTCTGTGGAAATTGAGGGTGAACTAGAAGCCCTCAAAGATGAACAGTTCTTTTGTGAAGAGCAAGGTAAGCCGTTCATCAAGCATGATGAACTGCAAGCACTACAGCGCCGCTATGAAAAACAGCAAGTCGAAGCCGATGAATACGCCAAAGATTGGGTAGCGTGCTTTGAGCTTATCAACAAAATCATTCGCGTCGAAGAAGCCAGACATGAGGATGATACCAAAGATAAACTGATTGCGGTTGGCTCTGAGCAAGATGTCAGCCATGCCTTGAAATTTATCGAAACCGACTCTGAATTACTGCACTTATCGCTGCTTTGTGATGACGCGGAGTTTTACCCTGATTTACAGGACGAACTGCGTAAAACCCCTGTTATTCAAAAGCGCTCGATGCAACTCAGTCGTGTGCTGATGAAAAAAGGCTTTGAGCCGATTTTCATGGAAATGGACGACAAACAACAGCTCATCGCTGCCAATGCCATGCTTCGTCAGATGGCGAAAATCGCTGACCCTGACGACAAACTTGAGGGCTACCGCAAAGTGGCTAACTATATTGAAGCAGGTGAATACCTGACTGATAACAAGCTATTCTCTCAGGGTATTCAGGCACTGACTGATAAAGCCATTAATCTTGATGGCATAGCACTACCGAACTTATTGGAGGACTAATGGAACTCGATATTGAAGTCATTCTGGCTGACTTAAAAGAAGGCAAAGTGCCTCGTACGCAGCAAAACCTCGATAAGCTCAACGACACGCTGAAAGCCTATGCAGAATCAGGTCAGCGTGACTTCTCCATTACGCAAATTGGGCGGGTGTCTGTCGAAAATGGCGGGGTGGCGTATGAGGCGTTGCGTGCTACCCGTAACAAGCACTACCGAACACTCATCGAAGCATGGGCGGCAAAGTACAATACCAATACCAAAAAACCGTTATCCAACACCTCACGGTCTAAATCCATCCCTGCGGATAATAAACTGCTAGAGCGCATCCCAGACCCTGCGGTACGCGCCTTGTTTGGTCAAATTATTGCGGAGCGTAACCGTTACCGCAAAGAGGTTAATTTGCTCAAGCAACACGCCAATATTACCATCGACAAACGCCCTGTGCGCCAGTTTGACACCACCGCAGAGCCAAGTGTTGAGGTGCTGCCATCCCTATCAGGCGTACTCACCGAATCAGAGAAAAAAGCCTTAGCGTATGCAATTTCTGATGAATGTATGGAAAAGAACGACTGGCAAACTACTCAGGCGGGTCAGGTAAAAGACATGGAATACAATAGCGAAGTATTCCCTAGAGGCTTTGTCACAGGGCTTCGTAAGCTATTGGGTGAGGTAGATGACTAATGGCAAGTGGGCAGCAGAAATCGCAACAAAACCTTGAGGCATTTGAGGTCTGGAAAGCTACACAGACGGACGATGAGTTTAAACAAATCGTGTTTAGAGGTCAGCTTAATCGCATTGAAGTGGCAAAGGGTATTGGTTGTGGAAAATCGGCTTTAAACCAAAATCCTGCCCTCAAGAAAGCACTCAAAGCCTTAGAAGATGATCTGCGCGGTAAAGGTGTCCTGCCACCGTTGACCGACGCTGCCAAGAAGAATGAGGGCAAACCTCAAGCCTATGACAACACAGCAAATCGAAAGCTTCTCGATTCAAAGCGGGTGTCGTCATTAGAAGCTGAGAACATTGAATTGAAAGCCAAGGTCAAGGAGCTTGAAAAGCGACTTGAGCGCTTTGGTGAGCTATCTGAAACTTTATCCGAAATGGGGTTGATGCCACGATGAATACCGCTTTGCATGAAGACCAAATGCGTGTAACCAGTATCCCTTATCGCTCGACCAAGATGGTGATATTCAGCGGTGTACCGCTGGCGAAAGACTCTTACAAAACCAATAGTGGGAAGTATTACGTCACCATCAAAGCCGACCCAGATAGCATCCCTGTGCTTCCAACGCTGGGTCAGCATTGGTCAGTCAGAGGTGCTCGACAGATAGAAAATATGGAGATGGGTGATTATGTAATGCAGCAGCACACGTATGAATCACCCAAGCATATTGAATGCACGCTGCCCGAAGCAGGTGAGCAACTGATACGCTTTATCGCCAGAGAAAGTGACTTCAAGGGTATTGGTGAAAGCAAAGCTAGAGCGCTCTGGCAGCTCTTGGGTAAAGATTTCCATGCCACACTGAGAAATGACACCCCAGAGTCCAGAGAGCGTCTGACATCGATTCTGAGTGAAGATTCAGTGGAAGCGCTCTTTAAGGGGTACGCCAAATATAAAAATCTGGCTCATTGCAACTGGATGAGCGAGTACAACATCCCTGCCAGTGTGCAGCAACGACTACTCAAGCATCACGGTGAAGCCTCCATCGATGTTATCAAGGATAATCCTTATGCTTTAATGGGCTTTGGTCTTTCGTTCAGTGCCATTGAAGACATTATCAAGTTAACGGATTTTAAGAGCGATGTTGCGAAGGATGACCCAAGAAGGCTCAGCGCTGCTCTGGAAATGGCGATTCGCAAGGAAATTGAAAAAGGTCACACCTATACCACTCATGCCAATGTGCGCCCTTACCTCAACAAACTATTGAAAGACAAAACACTGGTCACTCAAGCGTTCAAATCAGGTCATGATAAAGCTCAGTACATTTTAAACCCCGACACAGGAACCTACCATCCAACGGCGCAACTTCTGATGGAAAGTGTCGTTGCCAAGCGGCTAAATACACTGATTAAGCGGAATGACTTGTTTGATGAAAACGCCAATGCTGCGTATTGCTCTGCGGTTGCGGAGCTTCCCTACGAATTAACCCCTAAACAAATCGAAGCCGTAACAACGTGTCTGGATAATTCGGTAAGCTGTATTACGGGCGGTGCAGGAACAGGCAAGACAACGGTACTCAGAACGGCTCTCAGGGCTTACCATCAACTTGGATTTGAAATACACGCCGTTGCGCTCAGCGGTCGTGCTGCAATGAGACTTCATGAGTCCATCGGTTTTGTTACCTCAACTATTGCCAAATTGCTGCGTGAAGACCCCATAGAACCCAGTGTCGAGAAAACAAATCACCTACTGGTGATTGATGAGGCAAGTATGATTGACTTGCCAACCATGTATCGTCTTGTGAATCACATTCACCCCTCTGTACGATTGATATTCACTGGCGACCCCGATCAACTTCCACCCATCGGCTGCGGCAAGGTGTTGGCAGACATCGTTGAAGCAAAAACGGTGGCGAATACGATGCTAGATATCGTTAAGAGACAGGAAGGTTCTACGGGTATCCCCGAATACTCAAAGCTCATTAATCAAGGTGTGACGCCTGAGCAATTAAGTACAGGTGCAATACACTTTCACGAAACCAGTAAAACAGACATTGCCAAAGTCTGTTATGAGCTTTACCAACAGTGTCCTGAAAACAGTCGCGTCATGGCTCCAACCAAGGCACTCGTATCAGAAATCAATAAGCTCACCCAACAAGCCGTTAACCCAGATAGCACTAGCCTTGAGTTCGAAATCAATGGGGATAAGTTCTTTTTGCCCCTTCGCATGAATGATGCGGTGCTATTCACGCAGAACCATTACGACAAAGGTGTTCAGAACGGTTCGCTTGGCACACTAACTAACGCCAAACCTTCTGGGGATAGTTACGGTGAAGTGACGCTAGATACAGGTGAAAAGGTTGAGATAACACAATCCGTTCTCGACTGCATGGAGTTGGGTTACGCAATCACCCTACATAAAGCTCAAGGGTCACAGTTTCCACGCATTATCATCGCTCTGCAAAGCGGAAGAATAGTAGATAGAGCTTGGCTCTATACGGCAATCACGAGAGCTGAAAGTGAAATCCATATCGTTGGTAGTCGCGATGATATGAAGCAGATCACCGAGGCACCTAGTCACTCTCATAAGCGGAATAGCTATCTGAGAGAGCTTTTGAGCTAGGTATTTCAAGCTTATTATGCCCATTGTTAACTTTCTATATGTTCCAATTTAATAAGCGAATAAATATATAATACGTAATCGATATTAATAAGAGGTTATTATGGAACTTACTGAGAATGTGCTCATCGATGATTCTGCACTCGACCTTTTCAACTTGCGTGTGGATGAACTGACAGACGATAACGATGTTGAGGGAATGCAAAATTTCATATCAACGTTTGATATGTTCACGCC